>JACCDT010162393.1_pt1 | contig 30768 bp, 29 predicted proteins | sample 7446291 | NCBI WGS metagenome assembly JACCDT01 (sample SAMN15323446, study PRJNA562643) | freshwater metagenome | isolation source: river surface water | place: USA:Blue River Watershed | collected 2017-08-17
GGCCTTCCAGGCCGGCATGCCGTTCTTGCCGTTCAGCAGGATGCCGATCTGACCTTCCTGTGCACCGTTCACGACTTGCGAACCTGCCAGTGCCGGGAACGCGCCCGGAACGCCGGCGCCGTTGGCCTGGTGGCAGGCCACGCAATTTGCCGCGTACACTTTTTCGCCGCGGGCAGCCAGTTCGGAGGCAGTCCAGGTCTTGTTCGGGTCGTCGGCCTTGGCAGCCATATTCTTCTTCTGCTCGCCTACCCACTTCGCGTAGTCCTGCTCGGACACGACGTTGACGACGATCGGCATGAACGCATGCTCTTTGCCGCACAGCTCGTAGCAGTTGCCGCGGTAGACGCCGACTTTCTCTGCCTTGAACCAGGTGTCGCGCACGAAGCCCGGGATCGCATCCTGTTTCACGCCGAAGGCCGGCACGCCCCAGGCGTGGATGACGTCGTTGGCAGTGGTGACGATACGGATCTTCTTGTTGACCGGGACGACCAGCGCGTTGTCGACTTCGAGCAGGTAGTTGTCGCCACGCGGTGCGTTGGCTTCGACCTGGTCACGCGGGGTCGACAGGGCCGACAGGAAGGAGATGCCTTCGCCTTCGCCCTTGATGTAGTCATAGCCCCACTTCCACTGCATGCCGGTCGCCTTGATGGTGATATCGGCGTTGGAAGTATCCTTCATGGCGACCACGGTCTTGGTGGCCGGCAGGGCCATCAGCACGACGATCAGGAACGGGACGATGGTCCACGCGATCTCGACGGCGGTGCTTTCGTGGAAGGACGCAGCCTTGTAGCCCAACGATTTGCGGTGCTTCAGGATGGAGTAGAACATCACGCCGAAAACGGCAATGAAGATCGCGACGCAAATCACGATCATCCAGATGTGCAACTGGTAAATGTCGGCAGCGATGGCGGTGACCGGTGCCTGGAAGTTCAGCTCGTTCACGGCCGGACCACCGACCATGTCATTGACTGCAAACGACGAACCGGCAACCAGCAGGCCAGCGGCAGCCAACATCGAGTGGAAGAGGCGCTTCGCGTAGTTCATATTTTCCTCAAATGCCTATTGAAATCTGTTTGTTTGATCCTACTTACTGCCGGCACGGTAGCCGATCAGTTCATTCTTGAGTTCCTGCGCAAATGCCCGCCGCTTTTGTTCGGTCAGGTACCTGCCCACTTCAACCCGGTCGCCATCAGCTTCGAGGCCAATCAGGCCATGCCTGATATCTGGCAGCTCAACCCGGGTCCGTTGCGGATTCATCCAGTACTGGCTGACTTGCTCCGCCTGCACCAGCTGCACCACCAGACCTTCGTCGCCGAGGGCGATCAACTCCCGATCGGTCGCATGGCGCGCAAAGTACATGAAGGCAACGCCAACGGCCGCCATCTCCAGCACTGAAAACACCAACACGAGCCAGGCACCGTGCACCACGAAGTAGCTGGCGACGAGGAACGAAGCCACGCACAACGCCATGTACGCCTCGGCCAGCTGGCGAGGCGTAATCGAGCAATTTTTCTTCAAAATCCACTCACGCGTCGCCATCGGACAACACTCTGTTCGAATATTGTTCAGCAGTTCACTAGCTCAAAGCTCGCGGAGTATAAGCCAAAAGACTAAGCCAAGCCAAGCAGAAAGCCTGAGAAATCAAGGGCGAGCGCCGGTTTTGCGTACGTTGTCGTCACATTTTGCGTGTGACAGTCAATTTCGCTTCAAATCGAAACGAATGATCGACTCACCCGCCGCCGTCACCCTCGCCCGCGGCTTGAAGGCGTGGCCGTAGATGACTTCGATGGTCAATGGTAGTGTGCCATCTGGTCGTTGCATTGCCATTAAGGCATCAATCATCGTTTGCCACGTGCCCCGACCTTGCAAACTTTTGACGCGGCTAAACAAAGGGTTGCCCCCGAAGGCCCGCACATCGGCCAGCAGCTTGTCTGTTGTCGAATAGGTAATCGTCAGCTTTTCCATGTCCATCACCGGCGTCTCAAAACCGGCAGCCACCAGCATGTCGCCGTAATCGTGCAAATCGACAAACGGCAACACATGCGCGTCCCGACCGCCCTCACCGCCATCGGCAGCGCCGACCCGCCCCGTGGCCGCAAATGCCGCGCGCAATTCCTTGAAGGTGTCGGGGCCGAAACAGCAGAACATCAGCAGGCCATCGGTTCGCAGCACGCGCGCCCATTCGCGGATCACCGCATGCGGCTGCGGATGCCAGTGCAATGCAAGGTTGGACCACAAGAGGTCGATGCTGGCCGGTGGCAGCGGCAGCCGGCCAAAATCGGCGCAGGCCAGCGCCGCGCCCCCCGTTGCGCCGGCGCGCGACACCAACAAGCGCGCCAGCACGCGCTGCATGCCGGAGGCTGATTGCGCGACGGCGCGCCGTGCCTCGGCCAGCATCGCAGGTGATGCATCCATGCCCACCAAGGCAGCGTGCGGGAAGGCCTGGTGCAAACCCAGCAAGTCCTGCCCCTCGCCACAGCCCGCATCCAGTATGCGCGATGGCCGGGTCTTGATCAGCGCAAGGCGCTCGAACATCCGGCCGGCAATCTCGCGCCGCAAAAATTGCGACTCGGCCACCCGTGACGGCTGCGCGAACAGCTGACGCACGCGGGCCACGGAGATGGGCGCAATCTGTGGCGAAGAATCGGATTCGTTGGGCGGCAGGGACATGCGGGAGCGCACGCGCGAGGGCAATGAAATAATCGCGCGCAGTTTACCGCAGCCGCGCGAGCGCCAGCATGCCCCTCTCATCTTCGTTGCGAACATGGGCCGATCGGCTAGTGCCCGGATGCTGCGCACTGTGCGGCGGCGACGGCCCAAGGACGCTCTGCGCCGGCTGTTCCGATCGACTGCTGCGGCCCGTCGCACGACGCTGCATGCGCTGCGCGCTGCGATGGGTCGGGCCCGCCCCCGCCGCCACGCCCGATCACAAGGCCGGCCATGCGGACGACGAAAGCGGCCGGGATGACACAGGCGGCACCTGCCCCGCGTGCACGCGTGACCCGCCGTCATTTGACCGAACGCTGGCGCTCGTCGATTATTCGCCGCCGGTCGACCGGCTGCTGCAAAACCTGAAGTTCCGCGGACAGCTACCGCTGGCCACGGCCCTCGGCACGTTGCTGGCGCGTGCAGCCGCCACACTCCCCGCTGTCAATGCCATGGCAGCTGCACGGACAGGTTCCGCATTGCCCTTGCTGCTGCCGGTACCGCTGTCACGCGAACGCCTGGCCGAGCGCGGGTTCAATCAGGCGCATGAGATTGCGCGCCCGCTGGCGAGGATACTGCGCTTGAAGATCGCTATGGGTGTCTGCGTTCGCTCCCGGCATACCGATGCCCAAGCGACGCTGACGATGGACGAGCGGCGGGTTAATATGCGCGGCGCATTTGCCGTGCTGCAGCGGCAGGCCCTCATCGGCAAGACGGTATTCGTCGTCGATGATGTGATGACCACCGGCCACACGCTGGAGTCGCTGGCCTCCTGCCTGAAGCGTCATGGCGCTGCGCATGTCTTCAACTTTGTGATTGCCCGCACGCCGGCGCGTTGATGCGCACTGCGGCGCGCGGGCCGGAGCCCGTCGTGTTTCATGTCGTTCTGGTCGAACCCGAGATACCACCCAATACCGGCAACGTGATCCGGTTGTGCGCCAATACCGGTGCGCAATTGCATCTGGTCGAGCCGCTCGGATTTCCGCTGGATGATGCGCGCATGCGACGCGCTGGCCTCGACTATCACGAGTTTGCAGCAATGCGGGTGCACAAGGACTGGGCTGCCTTCCTTGCCGACGCCCATCCCGATCCGCAACGCATCTTCATCTTCACCACGCACGGATCGAGCGTGTTTTCATCGCTGCAGTTCCGGCCCGGCGATGTATTGGTATTTGGTTCGGAAACGCGCGGACTGGCCCCGAGCTTCCGCGACAGCTTCCCGAAAGAACAGCGCATACGGTTACCGATGCAACCCGGGAATCGCAGCCTGAATCTGTCAAACACGGTGGCCGTGACCGTGTTCGAAGCCTGGCGCCAGCAAGGCTACGCAGGCGGAAGCTGAAGCTTGCGATCGGCGATCCCCGGTCGCGCTGACCTGTGATTGCCGCCTACGGACGAGTGGCCCGCGCATCGCTGCACGCTGCACACTATAATTTGCACCATCGGACCGATAGTGGCTTCGCACCGGAGGGGGCGTCTTGCCACCCAAGACCGGTCCATCACCTTGACAGGAGTTCCCATGAAACTGCGCCTCTCGCTCGCCCTCGCACTTCCGTTGTCATTGGCCCTGGCCACGGGCATTGCGCATGGACAGGCCGCCGTCGATGGCGCCTTTGCGCGCGCCACCGCGGGCAAGCAAGCCAATGGCGCAGCTTACCTGCAGCTGTCGGCAAAAAGCGATGACGCGCTGCTGTCGGCCAGCGCGCCCGTGGCTGCGAAGACCGAGATTCACACAATGAGCATGGAAGGTGACGTGATGAAAATGCGCGCGCTCGACAAGCTGGAGATCAAGGGCGGCGAAAAGATCGCCATGCAGCCCGGCGCAGGCGCACACATCATGCTGATGGGCCTCAAGCAGCCACTGAAGGCCGGCGAGACCTTCCCGCTGACGCTGAATTTCCGCAAGGCTGGCAAGGTGACCGTGGAGGTGACGGTGAAAGAGCTCGCGATGCAGGGCAAGGGTGGCAATGCACACGATCACGATAGCCACGACCACCACCACCACGACTGACACTGGCGGGGCTCAGGCGCCGGCACCAACGTATGCGGGTCACAGGCCCTGCCACTTGGGTGCGTCGTAGTGCCGATAGATGCTGCGCCTGCGGCCATCCCCGAACAGCACCACATCAAAGGCGTCGCGCCGCGTTCCCTCGACTTCCCTGCCGGGCCTGCCAATCGGCATGCATGGCCACCGCCATTGCCGAAATTCATCGGCAATGGACATCAGGCAGCGGTCAGGCCGCCGCCGGCGCTTCCGCTGCAGCGACGCGGGCTGCCGTTTCCTTGCGATAGCGGTTCAGGTCTTGCACGGTCTCGAAAGTACGCTCGAACAGCAGCGACAAGTTGTGCAGGATACGGTCGACGACTTTCTTTTCCCATGCGCCGTCAAAGCGGATCTGTTTGTCCAGCCATGCTTCGAGCCAGTCCGGATCCGGCAGGCGGCTTTGCACGGTGTCGTTCGGGAACAGCGCCTGGTTCACGTGCAGGTTGGTAGGATGCAGCGGCTTGTCGGTGCGACGCGCCGACGCCATCAGCACGCCGATCTTCGCGAATGCAGCACGGGCCACGTCGCCGGCTTCGCCGAGCGCCTTCTTCATGTAGCGCAAGTAGGCACCGCCGTGGCGCGCCTCATCCTGGCTGATGGTCTTGTAGATATGCTTGATCACCGGCTCGGTATGCCATTCAGCCGCGCAGCGATACCAGTGGTTCAGACGCACCTCGCCGCAGAAGTGCAGCATCAGCGTCTCTAGCGGTGGCGCGGGATCGAACTCGAAACGCACGTTGTGCAGTTCTTCTTCGGTCGGCACCATGTCCGGACGGAAGCGACGCAGGTATTCCATCAGCACCAGCGCATGCTTTTGCTCTTCGAAAAACCAGACTGACATGAACGCGCAGAAATCGCTGTCGTGGCGGTTATCGCGCAAGAACATTTCGGTGGCTGGCAATGCCGCCCATTCGGTGATCGCATTCATTTTGATCGTCCGGGCTTGCTCATCCGTGAGCAGGGTGGCATCAAACTGATCCCATGGAATGTCCTTCTCCATGTTCCAGCGGACTTGTTCGAGCGAGCGGAAGAGTTCAGGAAACAGCATGGTCGTTTTCGCCTTTATTGCAGTGCAGCGATTCTATCAATAAAGCGTGACAGTTCGATTGCCGGATATGTAAATCCAAAGATTATTCTTGCAAACTTGCCATTAGCAAGCTGTCGGCCCTCGGCCCAAGCCGGAGGGGCGATGGTGGGTCACTTAAGCGAAACGCTGCGGGTTTCCGCGAAACCGTTACAAGGCGTCCAGTCTCGCCAGCATCGTCGTCGCTTGCGCGCGGATCGCGTGGCGCTCATCGGCGGACAGCTTTTGCAAATTCTTTGCCATCAGTGCGGTACGCGGATTTGCTGACAGGGCTTGTTCGTGCTTGTCGATGAAATGCCAATACAGGGTCGTGAACGGACAGGCGCCCTCGCCACTGCGGCGCGCCGGATCGTAGCGACAGCCGCTGCAGTAGTTGCTCTGGCGCTGGAGGTATGCGCCGCTGGCGATGTAGGGCTTGCTGGTGAAGCGCGCGCCGCATGCATGCAAGGCCATGCCGGCGGTATTGGGCAGCTCCACCCATTCGATCGCATCGACATAGATCGCCAGGTACCAGTCGCAGACCTGCTGCGGCGACAGTTCGGCCAGCGTCGCGAAATTCCCGGTCACCATGAGCCGCTGAATGTGATGCGCATAGCCGAGTTGCAGCGTCTGCTTCAGGCAGTCGCGCACGCAGGCCATGCCGGTGTCGCCGGTCCAGAACCAGCCGGGCAGATCGCGCTGGTGGTCGTATTGATTGGCGGACTTCATGCCGGGCATGTCGAGCCAGTAGACGCCACGGATGAACTCGCGCCAGCCGAGGATCTGGCGGATGAACCCTTCGGCGCCCTCGAGCGGCACGCGGCCGGCGCGATACGCTTGCTCGGCTGCGGCGACGACTTCACGCGGGTCGAGCAGGTGCAAGTTCAGCGCGACCGACAGCAGCGAATGCCAGCCAGTCGGGGTATCGGTCCACATCGCATCCTGATAAGTGCCGAAATTGAGCAGCCGGGTGTCGATGAAGATGGCCAAGGCCTGCAATGCTTGCTCCCGGGTCACCGGCCAGCAGAATTTTTCGAGCGAGCCGGGATGCTCGGGGAAGTGGCGCTCGACCAGCGCGATCACGTCGCGTGTGATCGCATCCGGCTCGATGTGCGCAGGTGGTGGTATCAGTCCGGGGCCGGTGCGCTTAGGCCAGGCGCTGCGATTGTCGGCATCGAAATTCCACGCACCGCCGACCGGCTCATCACCCGCCATCAAGACCCGGTACTGCTTGCGCATGACGCGATAGAAGAACTCCATGCGCAATTCCTTCTTGCCGCGCGCCCAGTCGGCAAAGGCCTGTCGGCTGCACATGAAGTGCGTGTCATCGACCCACTGCAAGGCGACGCCAGCCGCTACGCAGGCTTCGGCGATCAACTGCTGCATGCGCCATTCGCCGGCCTCGAGCACTTTCAGGCGCTGCGGCCGGTGCCTGGCCAGCGCAGCGCGCAGGCGCGCTCCGAAGTCCGGCCCGGGCGCAGCGTCATCGAGCGCCACGTAGTCGATCGGCCAGCCCCGGCCGGCAATCGCATCCGCGAAATGGCGCATCGCCGACAGGAAGAGCGCGATGCGCGCCTTGTGCGACCAGACCAAGCTTGCCTCGCCTGCGGCTTCGATCATCAGCACCCGGTCTTGCGCCGGATCGAAGCCGGCCAGCGCCGGACTGCCCGCATCCAGCTGGTCGCCCAACACCAGAATCAGCGTACGCATGCCTGAAATACTTTCAATTTGAAAACAAAATGAGCCGAAAAGCCGCTGAAACACGTGGATTTGCGCCGGAAGAATGGCTGCCGGGCAAATACCTGTACCGACAGCATTGAATCACTACACAAATTCTGCGACTAGGATAAAATGACTGAACAGTTCAATTTTAAACCTTATGGTATTCCGGCGATGAAGACTGCCAAGACAGCATCCCTGAAGCACCCCCTCGGTTTGATGGCCGGCGCCCTGATGCTGGGCACGCTGCTGGCACTGTTGGCCCTGCTGGCGCTTGCGCCGCGCCCGGCGCAGGCGGCTGAATGCGCGCCGCTGCTGAATCATCAGTTCAAGCGTTTGCAGGACGAGTCGCCGCAAAACCTTTGCCAGTACAGCGGCAAGGTCGCGCTGGTGGTGAACACGGCCAGCTACTGCGGCTTCACGTCGCAATACGAAGGACTGGAAAAGCTGTACGCGAAATACAAGGACAAAGGGCTGGTGGTACTTGGCTTCCCGTCCAATGACTTCAGCCAGGAGCCGGACGACAACAAGAAGATTGCCGACTTTTGCTACAACACCTACGGCGTCAAATTCCCGATGTTTTCCAAGACCTCGGTGAAAGGCAAGGAAGCCAATCCACTTTTCGCCGCGCTGGTGAAAGCGGGTGCCAAGGAGCCGGGATGGAATTTTTACAAGTACCTGATCGATCGTGACGGCAAGCTGGTCGGAAGCTACAACAGCATGACCCGCCCGGATGACAAGGCCTTCGTGGCCGCGCTCGAAAAAGCACTGGCAACACCCTAAGTTTTCGCTGTGATGCCTCCCGGCCGCAAGGTCGGTGGCATGTCGGGGCGATCTTCCCCCAACCCGTATTTTCGTCCGACGGGCATCGCAGCACTTTTATTCCAACCGCGGGTCTCGGCCCTGGGGACAACGCATGAAAATTGCAGTCATCGGCGCCGGCATCTCGGGCCTGTCCTCGGCGTGGCAGCTGTCGCGCGCCGGCCATGAAGTCGCACTGTTCGAGGCCGGCGATTACTTCGGCGGGCACACCCACACCGTCGATATCGCGCTTGAGGGTCGACGCTTCGGTGTCGATACCGGCTTCCTCGTTTTCAACCATCGCACCTACCCGAACCTGGTACGCCTGTTCGACGAACTGAAGGTCGACACGACGGCGAGCGACATGTCATTCGCCGTCAAGATGCCGATCCGCTCCGGCAGCGGCACGCGCATGCTGGAGTGGGCCGGCTCGAATCTTGATACGGTTTTCGCGCAACGCCGCAACCTGTTCGATGCGCGCTTCCTGCGCATGCTGAAGGACATCCTGCGCTTCAACCGCGAGACCACGCAGATGGCGCAGGTACCGGGTGCGATGGAAGAGATACCGCTCGGCGACTTCCTCGACCAGCATGGCTACAGCGGCGAATTCCGCGACTGGTATTTGCTGCCGATGGCGGGCTGCATCTGGTCCTGCCCGACCACACAGATGCTGGCCTTTCCGCTGGCGACCTTCGTGCGCTTCTGCCACAACCACGGCCTGATCCAGGTGAGCGATCGCCCGCAGTGGCATACCGTCACCGGCGGCGCGCGCCACTATGTGGAAAAGATGCTGGCCGGGATACCGCACACATACTTGCGCACGCCGGTTCATGGCATCACTCGCCTCAATACGGGCGCACTGCACCAGGTGCGCATTGATTCGTCGATGGGCAGCCAGTTGTACGACCAGGTGGTGCTCGCGACCCACAGCGACCAGACGCTGGCCATGCTGCAGGATCCCAGCGCGGACGAGCGCCGGGTCCTGTCCGCCATTGCCTACCAGCCGAATCACGCGGTGCTGCACACGGATGCCAGCTGCCTGCCCGCACGTCGCAGGGCCTGGTCTGCCTGGAACTACGAGAGCGCAGGCGTCGCGTCCGACGAAGCCCGCGTCTGCGTGCATTACCTGCTGAACAAGCTGCAGCCATTGCCCGTGGAGACACCGGTCATCGTGTCGCTCAATCCGATACACGACATCGACCCGGCGAGGGTGCTGGGACGTTTCGACTATGCACACCCGGTATTCGATGGCGCCGCGATTGCAGCGCAACGCCAGCTGCCCGCCATCCAGGGGCAGCGCAACACGTGGTTCGCCGGCGCGTGGACCGGCTATGGCTTCCATGAAGACGGCCTCAAGTCCGGGCTCGCGGTCGCCACCGGCATCGGCGCACTGGCGCAGCAAGTAGCGCAGCCCGGCCGCATGGCCGCCTGACGCGCGACCAACGCACTGAAGATAGCCAAGACAAACAGGCACGCACGATGCGCACTCTCGCCAGCCAACCGTTGATCAGCATGGGACAGGTGCGCCACAGCCGCCTGCGTCCGGCTGCCAACAGTTTCCGCTATGGCGTGTATACGCTGCTGCTGCCGTTGCGCGCGCTGGGCGACGCGCCGCTGCCGACGCGGCTGTGCTCGCGCAACGGCTTCAACCTGCTGTCCTTCCATGATGCCGACCATGGCGACGGCCAAACCCCGCTGCTCGCATGGGTCGGTGCGTTGCTGGAAGCCGAAGGCATCACTGACGCCGATGGCGAAATCTGGTTGCAGACCTTCCCGCGCGTGCTCGGCTACGTGTTCAATCCGGTGTCGTTCTGGTTCTGCCACCGCAAAGATGGCGCGCTGCGCGCGATCGTCTGCGAAGTCAACAACACCTTCGGCGAACGCCACTGCTACCTGCTCGACACGGGTGATGCCATGACCTGGGGCGTGACGCTCACCGCGCGCAAGGTGTTCCATGTATCGCCGTTCTGCAGCGTCGAAGGCGGCTACCGCTTCCGTTTCATGCGCACCACGCAACGCGTCGGCGACGAGGATGTGGAGCGCATCGTTGCGCGCATCGATTACGACGACAGCGAAGGCCCCTTGCTGCTGACCAGCGTTTCCGGCCGGCTGCAGCTGCTGACCGATGGCAGCGTCGCCACCGCTTTCGTGCGCCATCCGCTGATGACGCTGGGCGTCATCGCCCGCATCCACTGGCAGGCACTGCGATTGTTCTTCAAGCGCGTACCTTTCTTCCGCAAACCTTTGCCGCCCGCGAGCACTGTCACCCGATGAACCAGCCCCTGATTTCGACTGTCGCGCTCGAGCGCGAAATCACCACCAGCTACGCCAGCTCGGCGGCCTTACCCCCGCATGCGCGGCTGGTGCTGCGCATGCTGCAGAAGCTGCGCCACGGCACGTTGCGCATCGGCTGCCCGGACGGCACCCTGCTGGTCTTCGGCGGCGCCGGCGCAGCGGTCACCCTGCAGCTCGACAGCTGGGAGCCGTTCGCTGCGGCGCTGAAGTCGGGCGACATCGGCTTTGCGGAGAGTTATATCGCCGGGCAATGGCACACCGACGACCTCGCCGGCTTGCTGCAGCTGCTGGCGCGCAACCGCACGGCGCTGGAATCGGCGATCTATGGAAGCTGGTGGGGCGGCCTGTTGTATCGCGCCCGCCATCTGTTCAATCGCAATTCGAAGGCCGGCAGCCGCCGCAACATCCACGCCCACTACGACATCGGCAACCGCTTCTACCAGTTGTGGCTGGACCCGTCGATGACTTATTCAAGCGCCTTGTTCACCGATCCGGCGATGAGCCTGCAACAGGCGCAGCAGGCCAAGTACCAGCGCATCTGCGATGAGCTGCGAGTCGCGCCGGGCGCACGCGTGCTCGAGATCGGCTGCGGCTGGGGTGGCTTTGCCGAACTGGCGGCTGGCCATGGGGCGCAGGTGACGGGCCTGACCCTGTCGACCGAACAGCTGGCCTACGCGCAGCAAAGGCTGGCCGATGCGGGACTCGCCGGACATGCGGACCTGCGGCTGCAGGATTACCGCGATGCGCAAGGCGAGTTCGATGGCATAGCCTCGATCGAAATGTTCGAGGCCGTAGGCGAGGAATACTGGGACAGCTACTTCGCCTGTGTCGCGCAGCGCCTCAAGCGCGGCGGCCGAGCGTGCATACAGACGATCACCATCGCCGACGACCTGTTCGAGCGCTACCGGCGCGGCACCGATTTCATCCAGCAGTACATTTTCCCGGGCGGCATGCTGCCATCGCCGTCGGTATTCCGCCAACATGCACGCAAGCACGGGCTGCAGGTCGTCAATGAGCTGGCCTTCGGCCTTGACTATGCGCGCACGCTGGCCGACTGGCACGCCAGCTTCCTGCGCGAACAGGCCGCCGTCGAGTCACAGGGCTTCGACCAGCGCTTCATCCGCACCTGGCAGTTCTACCTTGCGTATTGCGAAGCGGGCTTCCGCGAGCACAACATCGACTTGTTCCAGTTCACGCTGGAGAAGTCCTGAGGGAGCACATCGTGGCGAAGGCGTACCGCGAACCTGCATGCTCGAACGATGCGTTGCTGTCCATGTCGCTGCGGTGGTTCGCGCGCAGACAGTGGGCGATCGTGACGGTGTCAGGACTGATCGCCTTGCTTTCGCTGCTGGCCCTGCTGCCAAGCGCCACGGCGCAGTCCGGTGTACCGGTGCCAGCGGCCATCCGGTCCGCGCTGCCCGATGCGACACTGGCGGGCGGCGGCAGCTATCGCTGGTTCGGCTTGAAGCTGTATGACGCGCGACTGTGGTCGGCACGCAAGGCCGTCTCACCCGACAACTGGGAAACGACACCGTTCGCGCTGGAGCTGGTTTATGCGCGCAGCTTGTATGGCGAGCGCATCGCCAAAGCCAGCATCGATGAAATGCGGCAGCTGAATATGGGAACGCCCGCACAGCACGCCGCATGGCTGGAAGCGATGAAGCGCGTGTTCCCCGACGTAAAGGAAGGCACGCAACTGATCGGGCTCTACCAGCCCGGCGGCGCGACCCAATTCCTGCGCGACGGCCAGCCTGCCGGCGAGATCGCCGACCCGGAATTCGGCAAAGCCTTCTTTGCCATCTGGCTGCATCCCAAGACGAGCGCCGCAAAGCTGCGCAGCGCGCTATTCGGAATCAAATCATGAATGCGGTGCTGAACCCGTCGCCGGACGAGCCGGCCAGCGGCTCGCCGCTGGCATCGACGAACCGCGATGCGCCGGATGCGAACGGCATGGCACGAGTGCCAGCGCTGTCGGTGCGCGACCTGTTCTCCTACGGCATGTTCGGCCTGCCACTGGCACTGGTCGCGCTGCCGGTGTATGTGCTGGTGCCGCAGCTGTATGCGGGCAGCCTAGGCTTGTCGCTGTCAGCCGTCGGCACCATCCTGCTTGCGGCGCGCTTGCTGGATGCCTTCATCGATCCGCTGTTTGGCTTGTGGATAGACGCGCGCGCGCGGCAGCGCGGCCACGCCGGCTTCGTGCTGCTGGCCGTACCGCTGCTGGCTTGCGGCTACCTCGCGTTGATGCACCCACCCGCCATGGCGCCGGATGGCACGACCAGCCAGCTGGCGCTGGGCGCGTGGTTCGGCGCCAGCCTGGTGCTGGTCTACGCGGGCTACAGCCTGGCGACGATTGCGCACAACAGCTGGGGCGCAAACCTGGCGCCGACGCGCGGCGCGCGTGCGCGGCTGACGGCAGTGCGCGAAGGCTGGGCACTGGCCGGCGTCGTGATGGCCGCGGCCTTGCCTGCGCTGGCGGGACTGCCGGTGCTATCGGCGGCCTTCATCGTGATGCTGGTGACGGCTGCCACGGTCCTGCTCAGGCATGCACCGCGCCCCGTGCTGTCCGGCGCGGCAACGCATGACCCAGCGATCGACTGGCGCGCGCCGCTGCGCATCGTCCGCTTTCGCTGGCTACTGGCTGTGTTCGCGCTCAACGGCATTGCTGCCGCCATCCCGGCCACGCTCTTCCTGTTCTTCGCGTCGGACCGCTTGCAGCTCGGTGCATGGAGCGGGCTGTTCCTGGTGCTGTACTTCATCGCGGCCGCATTGGCGCTGCCGCTGTGGGCCGGGCTGGCGTCACGCTTCGGTGAGAAGCGCGCGTGGCTGGCGAGCATGTTGCTGGCCATCGCCGCTTTCGGCTGGACCGCGCTACTGGACAGTGGCGCACTGGCCGGCTTTGCGGCGATCTGCGCGCTGTCGGGTGTGGCACTGGGCGCCGACCTTGCGCTGCCACCGGCATTGCTGGCCGGCGTCATCCACGCGGCCGGTGACAGTGGCAAGCGCGAAGGTGCGTACTTCGGGTGCTGGAGTTGGGTCACCAAGCTGAATCTGGCGCTGGCGGCCGGCATCGCACTGCCGCTGCTGGAAGTCATGGGTTATGTCCCCGGCACCTCGGACGAGGCGGGCACGCGCGCGCTGCTGATCGCTTACGCCGTGCTGCCCTGTGCGTTGAAGGCCGGTGCGGCTGTGCTGCTGTGGCGTGCGCCGCTGGACGACGTCTGAACCTCACGCCGCGCCGGGAAAGGCAATGAAAAGGAATGACGATGCATGCATGGCACAAGCGATGGATGGGTTGGCTGCAGGCCTGGCTGGCGGCAGCGCTGCTGGCCGGTTGCGGGGCGACGATGAAGCCTGCTGACTATATGGCCGAACGGCCGGCACTGGACCTGCAAACCTACTTCAACGGCACGGTCGATGCCTGGGGCATGTTCCAGGACCGTTCGGGCAAGGTGATCAAGCGCTTTACCGTGGTCATGCATTGCCACTGGGACGGTGATACGGGCGTGCTGGACGAGGACTTCACGTACTCGGACGGCACGACGCAAAAGCGCGTATGGACGCTCAAGAAAGTCGGCGACAACCGCTACATCGGTACCGCTTCCGACGTCGTGGGCGAGGCGGTCGGTGAAACCGGTGGCAACACGCTGAACTGGACCTATGTGCTGGCACTGCCCGTCGATGGCAGGACCTGGCACGTCAATTTTGATGACTGGATGTATCTGATGGATAACGACGTGATGCTCAATCGGGCAGTCATGAGCAAGTTTGGTTTCCGCCTGGGTGAAGTGACCCTGTCGTTCCGCAAGAGGCCCGGCTGACATGTTCCACTTGCAGTCTCCCGACCATACGCGCATGCTGGGTGCTCCCTTGCTGCGCAGTCACTGGACCATGAACCCTCGCATCGACAGCTGGTCTGGCCGCCGCGTCTGGGTGATCGGCGCTTCGACCGGCATCGGCGCCGAGACGGCGCGCATGTTGCTGGCCTTCGGCGCGCGCGTCGCGTTGTCGTCACGCCAGGCCGACGCCTTGCAAGAAGTGGCGGCCGGCCATCGCGACGCACGGGTGTTGCCGCTGGACGTGACGCGCCACGAGCAAGTGCTGGCCGCGCGCGACCTGCTGGTATCCGAGTGGCAGGGCATTGACCTGGTCCTGATCGTTGCCGGCGCCTACAGCGACATGCGCGTCGACAATTTCGACATGGCCGTAGTGGACCGCCTGATCGACGTGAACCTGCGCGGCGTATTCCACTGTATCGATGCGGCACTGCCCGTGGTGTTGCGCACACCCGGTAGCGGCATCGGCATCGTCTCCTCGGTGGCCGGCTTCTCCGGCCTGCCGCGTACGCTGGCTTACGGCCCGACCAAGGCGGCCCTGATCAACCTTGCCGAGTCTTTGTACTTCGACTTGCATCCGCGCGGCAATTCGGTCTACCTGATCAACCCGGGCTTTGTGTCGACGCAAGCAACGGCGACGAATGATTTCGACATGCCGGGACTCATCAGCGCGCCCGAGGCGGCCGGCTATATCGTGCGCGGCATCGAGCGCGGATCCTTCCACATCCGCTTCCCGCGCAACTTCACTAACTGGTTGCGGGTCGGCCGGGTGCTACCCTATCGGTGGTATTTCTGGCTGACCCACAAAGTGACCGGTTTATGAATGCAGCGACCCCGCATGACGCCAGCCTCGCGCGGCTGGTGGCTTTCTTCGAGTCGATCGCGCCCGAAACGGTTGGCCGGCTCGCGTCTGTTTATACCGATGATGTGTACTTCAAGGATCCGTTCAACGAAGTGCGTGGTCTGGCGGAAGTGAGCCACATCTTTGCGCACATGTTCAGTCAAGTTGACGCGCCGCGCTTCGTGGTGACGGGCAGCGTGCTGCAGGGCGACCAGGCTTTCCTGACCTGGGACTTCCTGTTCCACATGAAGCGTTTTTCGACGGCGGAGCAGTGCATACGCGGCGCAACGCACCTGAAGTTCGCGGCCGACGGGCGCGCGAGCTTCCATCGCGATTACTGGGATGCGGCCGAAGAACTGTACGAAAAATTGCCGCTGCTGGGTGGCATGATGCGCGGCCTCAAGCGGCTCGCGCGCAGCTGAACTTGCGGGCGTCTCAGGCCGCTTCGCCGGGTTTGCGACGCTTGCGACGACTGCTGCCGTCCGCACCGGCACTGGCTGCCGGTTTCTTTTTCGCCGTGCCCGGCTTGGCCGACTTAGCCGACTTCCGTGCAGGCTTGCTGGCCGGTGCGACCGCCTGACTCACGGCCTGCTGGAACTGGTCTTGCATCGCATTCCACCAGACCGCGGGATTGGCAAAGGGGGCGGCCATGCCTGCCGGATCTGCCTTTGCTTCCGTCGCTTCCGGTTCGTCGACGCCGGCCTTCGCGGCGCCGAAGGGCGACTCGAACGTGGGCTTGTCGTCCGTCGGGACTGTGCCCGCCGCCGCTTGCGCAAAGGTCTCGCTCATGGAGCGCAGCGCCGACAGCGTTGCGCTCTGCACTTCCAGCGCCTGTATCGAACCGCGCAACATGTTCATGTTCATCTGCAGCCAGGATTCGACGGCCTTCAGGTCGGCGATCTGCTTGTCGATTTCCTCGGGCGACATCGACGGCATCGCCATCCCGGGGATCTTCATCGACCCCCACAGATTCTTGACGAATTCCAGCGTATCGCCCATCGCGTTTGCACCGGGAATACCATTCATACCGCTGCCAGACATCGCTGCCTCCGTGTCGGGACGGGGCGGTACCGCCGCCACTGCGCCTCTTGCTTCGCAGCTTAGCAGATGACAGCTTGCGGGCAAGGGAAGAGCGCGGCCCGCAGCAAGATGCGTGTCAAGTGGAATGGCCCTCTGCCATGCACCGGGGTCGCGAGCGCGGCGATCAGCACCGCATCAACAGGCTTGCAATTGCTTACACAGTTCCGCCGTGCCACCCGGCTCCCGCTGCCCGATTTCATTACACTAGCGGCATGTCACTGCGCCTGGCCATCCCTTCGTCACTGCGTCCCACGCGCCGAAAGCTGGCGTTCATGCTCGCCTTCCTGCTGCTGGTGGTGGTCGCGCACCTGGCCGTGATCGAATGGTTGCGGCATGAATTGCCGCTGGTCGAGCTGCTGGACGATGACGATGACAGCATCGTCAGCATTACGCTGCAGTCGGCGCCGGAACCGACCGAGCCGCCGGTCATGCCGAAGATCAAGGAATTGCCGCCGCCGACGCTGGCCGACAAGTCCGAGCCGGTGGCGGCGGTGCCGGTCACGGAAGCACCGGTGGCCGCCGTGCCGGATGTCCCGGCCGCGCCGGAAGCGCCGGCGACCGAGGCCCCGACCAGCACTACTGACAGCCATGCGATCGCCACTGCCAGCGAACCCGCTGCCGATGCCGCCGCAGCCGTGGATACTGCCCCCAAGACCTCGGCGCCGGCCTTGTTCGAGCGCGTCAGCTTGCCCCCCTCAGCCGAGCTGTCCTATGACGTCATTGGCTTGCGCAACGGCAGCCGCATCACCGGCCACGGCAAGGTCATCTGGAAGCAGGATGGCCAGCGCTATTCGCTGGCCGGCGAGGTTGGCGTGCTGGTGTTTACCCTGATCAGCTACAAGAGTATCGGCGAAGTCGGCAAGATCGGGCTGGCCCCGACCACCTATGCGGAAAAGCGCATCGGCCGCTCGCAAACCAATACGCATTTCCAGCGCGAGCGCAACAGCATCAGTTTTTCGGCATCAACCGGCACCTACCCGTACAAGGGCGGCGAACAGGATCGCAGCACCTGGATCTGGCAGCTGGCCTCGCTGGGCCGGGGCGATCCGGACAAGTTCGAAGCCGGGCTGGTGTTCGACATGTCGGTCGCCGGCCATAAATCACTGGATGGCTGGCGCGTTTATGTGAATGGGCGCGAAAATGTGGAATTGCCGCAAGGCCCGGTATCGACCTGGCGGCTGTCAGTCATACCCGGCGAGCATAGTTTTGAAAAGCAGTTCGACTTGTGGCTGGCGCCGGAACGCGACTGGTACCCGGTCATGCTGCGGCATATGGACAAGGCGGGCAACAGCGTCGAAATGCTGCTAACCCAAGTGAAGCAATGACGCCGGCAACGGCGTGCAACAGGAAATCGAGCTAGCAAGTGACTACCCCGCATACCCATGGCATCACTCCTCAGGCCGACAGCGTTAGCCGCATCGGCCACACCCATAGCCCGTCCGGCAATCACGCGCACCGTCGCCTTCCTCGGTCGCTGTACACGCTTGCCAATCGCGCGCTGCTGGTCGTCGGCTGCGTGGCCGCCGTCGCCGGACCGGCTGCCGCAGGCGACCCGGTTACCGTCAACCCGCCGCCCTCGGCGCATCTGGACTACGCGGTTCGTGCCGATGTGATGGGGCTGGTGCTGGAAGGCAGCAGCCAGATCCAGTGGACGACCGACACCAGTAACAAATACGCGCTGCAACTCGAAACGCGCACCGCGCTGACCGGCGTGCTGTTGAACGACAAGAGCGAAGGTGGCTTCGATCGCTACGGGATGGCGCCCAACAGTTATTCAATGCGGCGCTTCCGCAAGGAGCCCGCGGTCGCGACGTTTGACCGCAAGGCTGGCCAGATCAATTTCGCCGGTAATGGCGAACCGCACAAGTTGCAGGGTGGCGAACAGGATCGCGCGAGCGTACTGTGGCAATTGCTATCGACGGTGCGCGCACGCCCGACGCTAACCCCCGGCAGCAAGTGGACTTACTTTGTCGCCGGCCATCGCGGCGGCGAACCCTGGACCTTCCAGTTGAGGGACAAACAGAAAGTGCCGACCGGCCTCGGCGAACTGGAAGCCTGGCATTTCGCCCATGTCCCCGCGGACAAGAAGACCACCACGCAAGTCGACATCTGGCTGGCGCCGTCGCAGGAATGGTTCCCGGTGAAGATACGTTTCTCTGAACCGAACGGCGATTACATCGAACAATCCCTGAACAAGATCGCCCGCAAATGACGTCGCGTACAGCGTCCTCCATTCACGCCGCGATTCGAAAGGCGCACTGATGAGCACGATCGCAGGCAAAGCCGCACTGGTACTATTTTCAGGCGGGCAAGATTCCGCAACCTGCCTCGCATGGGCCTTGTCACGTTACGCGCGGGTCGAGACGCTGGGCTTCGATTACGGACAACGGCACGCGATCGAGCTGCAGGTGAGGAAGCCCTTGCTGGACGCGATGCGCGCATTGAAGCCTGAATGGCGAGAGCGCCTCGGGGAAGATCATCTGCTGGACCTGTCGGTGCTGGGCAAAGTGTCGGACACGGCGCTGACCAGCGATACCGCCATCACGATGCAAGCCAACGGCCTGCCGAACACCTTCGTCCCGGGACGCAACCTGCTCTTCCTGACGCTGGCTGCGGCGCTGGCCTACCGACGCGGCCTGGCCGTGCTCGTCGGTGGCATGTGCGAAACCGATTTCTCCGGCTATCCGGACTGCCGGCATGACACACTGCAGTCACTGCAAACCTCGTTGCAGCTGGGGATGGCGACGGATGTGGAGATCGCCACGCCGTTGATGTGGCTGGACAAGGCAGCCACCTGGACGCTGGCCGAAGAACTGGGCGGCATGGCGCTGGTGAACCTGATACGCAGCGACACCCACACTTGTTACCTTGGCGAGCGCGGCACGCTGCACGACTGGGGCCGTGGCTGCGGCCACTGTCCGGCCTGCGAGCTGCGTGCGAAAGGTTATCGGCAATACCTGGCAGCGAAGGACGACAGCCAGCCGGTCACCTGAGCATCTCGGCATCTCGGCATCGCGGCATCACTGATAAAAACGGCCTGCGCAGCTTTCGCTACGCAGGCCGTCTTTCTTTGACGCTGTGGTTCGGCTGCCTGGGGAACGGCTCAGCGAAAAGCTAAGGGCCTGTGCATGCCCGCAGCGCCGGTTTACGCTGCATGACGCCCGGTCAGTGGTGAGGGTGTCGCACCGGATTGCCATGCCGCCAGCAGCACTGCCTGCTTTTCCTTCGCATTGCGCAGATGGCGCTCCTTCACATGGCCGTAACCACGGATCTCTTCGGGAATGCTGGCCAGCTCCACCATCAGCGACAAGCGCTCCGCCGTCAACGATGGCAGCAGGCGCGAGAGCGTGTCGCGGTACTCGCCGATCAGCGCGCGCTCACCCTTGCGCTCTGCCGTATGACCAAACGGATCGAGCACGCTGCCGCGCAGGAAGCGCAGCTTTGCCAACAACGGGAATACCTTGCCGACCCAGCTGCCGTATTGCTGCTTGACCAGATGGCCTTGCGCATCGCGCGGCGACAGCAGTGGCGGGGCCAGATGGTATTTGACCTGGTAATCGCCTTCGAACATGTTGGCGATCTTGGCCTTGAACGACGGGTCGCTGTGCAGGCGCGCGACTTCGTATTCATCCTTGTAGGCCATCAGCTTGAACAGGTAGCGCGCCACGGCTTCGGTCAGGCGCAGCTTGCCACCGGCTGCGTCGGCGGTCTTCGTGTCGACCAGCTTTTCTTCGGCGACGCGCACCTGCGCCACGAAGTCGCTGTACTGCTTTGCATACGCGGCATTCTGGTAGTCGGTCAGGAAAGCGACGCGACGCTTGATCACTTCCTCCAGCGACGGCGAGCGGCGGAATTCGATCACCTGTGCCGGCGCGAGCGCGTGCACCTCCTTCTCGACGCCGGCGAGATCGGCCGCCGCGAGCCGGCCCCATGCAAACGATTGCTGGTTGAAGTCGACCGACACGCCATTGAGCTCGATCGCCTTCAGCAGGGCGCGCTCCGGCAGCGGCACCCAGCCGCGCTGCCATGCGTAACCCAGCATGAACATGTTGGTGGCGATGGAGTCGCCCATCAATGCGGTCGCCAGCTTGCCGGCCTCGACTGCGGCCACGGCGTCATCGCCACAGGTCGAGCGCAAGGTTGCGACCGACGCCGCATCCGGATAGGCCCAGTCTGGGTTCTTCACGAAGGCCGCAGTCGGGGCTAGCGTCGCATTCACGACCGCATGCGTGCGGCCCGCACCCATGCGCGACAAGGCATCCTTGCTGGCGGCCACCAGCACATCGCAGCCGATCACGAGGTCGGCAGCGCCAGTGCCAACACGCGTCGAGAAAATGTGCTCGTCCGAATGCGCGAGTCGCACATGCGACAGCACCGGGCCGCCCTTTTGCGCCAGGCCACTCATGTCGAGCACACTGCAAGCCTGGCCGGCCACGTGCGCGGCCATCGCGAGAATCTGGCCGACCGTGACGACACCGGTGCCACCGATACCCGTCACCAGCACGCCATACGGCTGCTCGGCCAGGGACGGCATCGTCGGCTGCGGCAGCGATTTCGCGCGCTCCAGTGCCGATGCCCTGGCGACGCCATCGGCATCTTTGCCGCCGGCTTTCTTCGGCTTTTTCAGCTGGCCGCCTTCGACGGTGACGAAGCTCGGGCAGAAGCCGGTCACGCAAGAGAAGTCTTTGTTGCAGGTGGACTGGTTGATCGTGCGCTTGCGGCCGAATTCGGTTTCCAAAGGCTCGACCGACAGGCAGTTCGATTTCACGCTGCAATCGCCGCAGCCTTCGCAGACGGCCTCGTTGATCACGGCGCGCTTGGCCGGGTCCGGATACGCATTGCGCTTGCGGCGACGACGTTTCTCGGACGCGCAGGTCTGGTCATAGATGATGGCCGAGACGCTTTTGACTTCGCGCATCTCGCGCTGCGCCTGGTCGAGTTCGCTGCGATGGCGAATCGTGACGCCCGGCGCCCAGTCGGTGCCGGCCGGGTACTTGTCCGGCTCGTCGGTGACGACGACGATCGGGTTGACGCCTTCCGACGCGATCTGGCGCGAGATGGCGGCCGGGTTCAGCGGGCCGTCATGGGTCTGGCCGCCGGTCATTGCGACGGCATCGTTGAACAGGATCTTGTAGGTCATGTTGACCTTGGCCGCTGCCGCTGCGCGTATCGCCAGCAGACCCGAGTGGTAGTAGGTGCCGTCACCGATGTTGGCGAACACATGCGGCTCGCTGGTGTACGGCGCCGTGCCTATCCATGTCGCGCCTTCGGCGCCCATGTGGGTGAAGGTCGCCGTCGAGCGATCCATCCACAGCGCCATGTAATGGCAGCCAATGCCGGCCAGCGCGCGACTGCCATCCGGCACGCGGGTCGAGGTGTTGTGCGGGCAGCCCGAGCAGAAATAGGGAATGCGCTCCTGCTCCGGGTTGGTGGTGCTGACCTTCAGCACCGATTCCTTGGCCTCGATATAAGCGATACGCTCGCGCACGCGCTGCTCGATAGGATGGCCGGCGAAATAGCGCGAGATGCGCGCCGCGATCGCGCGCGCCACCAGCGCCGGGCTGAGCTCGTAGGTCGCCGGCAGCAGCCAGTCACCGTGGCCGGCATGGCGCTGGTTGCTCCATTCGCCGGTATCGTCGAACTTGCCCACCACGCGCGGACGGACGTCGTCGCGCCAGTTGTACAGCTCTTCCTTGAGCTGGTATTCGAGCAGCTGGCGCTTCTCTTCGACGACGAGGATCTCTTCGAGCCCGGTCGCGAACTCACGCACGCCTTCGGCCTCGAGCGGCCAGCTCATGCCGACCTTGTACAGCCGCAGGCCGATGTCGCGCGCGACCTGTTCATCGATGCCGAGGTCGTCCAGCGCCTGCCGCGTGTCGAGGTAAGCCTTGCCGGCGGTCAGGATGCCGATGCGCGGCGTCGGGCTGTCCCAGATGATGCGATTGAGCTTGTTGGCGCGCGCATACGCGAGTGCCGCATACCACTTGTAGTTGACCAGCCTTTCTTCCTGACCCAGCACGGTGTCGGGCCAGCGGATGTTGAGGCCGCCGGGCGGCAGTTCGAAATCTTCGGGCAGCACGATCTGCACGCGGTCCGGATCGACATCGACGGTGGCGCCGGATTCGACGACGTCGGTCACGCACTTCATCGCAACCCACAAACCGGTGTAGCGGCTCATCGCCCAGCCATGCAGGCCGTAGTCGAGGTATTCCTGCACCGACGACGGATACAGCACCGGGATGCCGCAGGCCTTCAGGATGTGTTCGCTCTGGTGCGCGTTGGTTGAGGACTTGGCCGCATGGTCGTCGCCGGCCAGCACCAAGACGCCGCCATGTTTTGCGGAGCCGGCATTGTTCGCATGCTTGAACACGTCGCCACTGCGGTCGACGCCGGGGCCCTTGCCGTACCACAGGGAGAACACGCCATCGTATTTCCCGCCCGGGAAGAGGTTCGCTTGCTGCGTGCCCCAGATGCTGGTCGCGGCGAGGTCTTCATTCACGCCCGGATGGAAGCGGACATGATGCGCATCAAGGTATTTCTTTGCTTTCGCGGCAGTCTGATCGACAGTGCCAAGCGGCGAGCCACGGTAGCCGGTGATGAAGCCGGCCGTGTTCAGGCCTGCCGCGAGGTCGCGCTGGCGCTGCATCATCGGCAGACGTATCAATGCCTGGGTGCCGGTCAGGAAGACCCGGCCACGCTCGAGCGTGTACTTGTCATCGAGGGTAATGGCCTCCGGCTGCAGGGCAAGCTGCTTGTCCAGCGGTGCGTTCATGCGCGTCTCCAATGTGGGCGGGATTCGCCCTGCTCAGCCGTCTGGCTTCCGTGGCTCGCCGTTACCTGCTCGGTGTCGTGCCTCGGCGCCATCGCCGCAGTGCAGCATGCGCTTCCCTTTGTTATGTCTGCAAGTATAGACGGGTCGCACGTGCCGCACCACGGCGCAGGATTGCGGGCCGGCCCGCGAGGGCAGCGCCGCAAGCGACTGGCTGGCCGCTTCACACAGCCGTGCACCTGTAACAAGGGGTAAAAGGACCATGCCCGGCCATGGCAGGGGAAGAAGATGCATGACATCAGATTTCCATCGCAGTTCACTGAAGAAAGGAAAACGATGAATACCTCCAAGACTCTGATACTGCTGGCATCCGGCCTGTTCGTGTCCGGCATCGCACTGGCGGACCATCATGACGCAGCCGCCGGTAAGGACGACATGGCACATCACGGCGGCATGCATGGCGGCATGGGACCCGGCCCGATGTTCGACAAGTTCGATACCGACAAAGATGGCCGCATGAGCAAGGATGAGATGCGTGCCGGCACCGACAAGCTGTTCGCCGAAGCCGATACCAACAAGGATGGCTACATCTCCAAAGAAGAGATGGAAGCGCATCACAAGGCCATGCATGAAAAGATGCGCGACAAGATGCGTGACAAGATGCAGGAACGCTGGAAGGCGGCCGACAAGGATGGCGACGGCGCGCTGAGCAAGGCCGAAGTCGATGCCGCAAAAATGACGCACCTGTCGCGCGACTTCGACCGACGGGACAAGAACAAGGATGGCAAGCTGAGCCCGGACGAAATCCGCGCGATGATGCCCGATCGACCGGCAGCAAAGTAAGCCGCCCCTCGATTCAGCCAGCGCTCTTGCGATCGCCCCCTGCAAACGGCCGACCAAGGATTTCCGTCAGCGGCCGCTTGTCTCCTCGAGCTACGCCTTCCTCCGGCGTATTTCAGGCCCGTCACTCTGGTGACGGGCTTTTTTTATTTATGTTAGTGACTTATTGAAGCGACTGCGCTACGGCGGCCACCCGTGCCGCACGCACGGCTTCGGCAATCTTCTCTGACGGCCGATCGGGCGCGCGCTGCATTACGCCGGCGGCAATCTCGCCGGCATTGACGGCCTGCGCAGCGGCGAGCGCGCGCTGTAACAACGCCGCCTGCGGGAAGGGCGCGTCCTCGAAGCCGGTGCGGCCTCGCACATCGCATTCGCTGGCCTCGAGCATCGCGACAAAACGCGCCGGCTTGCGAAACGCATCGCAGCGCTCGAACAGCTTCACGATCGTGGCGGCCCGCAGTTCCTGCGCGCGCGCGACGCTGCCATGCTCGCGCGCCGTCATGACCGCCAGGTCCCGGACCTCGTTGGGCAGCTTCAGGCGTTTGGCCATCGCCTCGACCAGCGCAACGCTGCGCGCTTCATGGGCGATATGGCGCGGCCAGTCGGCCGGGTCCGTCGTTCCCTTGCCGAGGTCATGCACCAGCGCCGCGAAGCGTACCGGCAACGGCAGGCCGCGTGTGGCGGCCAGGTCGACCACCATCATCACATGGACTAAGGTATCGATCTCGGGATGATGCTGTGCCGGTTGTGGCACGCCGGCCAAGGCATCGAGCTCGGGCAGGATGCGCGCCAGTGCGCCGCATTCGCGCAGCACGTCGAACATGCGCGACGGTTTGTCTTCCATCAGTCCGCGCGACAGCTCTTGCCACACGCGCTCCGGCACCAGCGCATCGACCTCGCCGGACGCCACCATCTGCCGCATCAAGTCTTTCGTCTCGGACGCGACGGTGAAGCCGTCAAAGCGTGCCGCGAAGCGCGCGATGCGCAAGATGCGCACCGGGTCTTCGGCAAAGGCCGGCGACACATGGCGGAACACGCGCTGTTGCAAGTCATCGCGGCCACCATACGGGTCGACCAGCGTGCCGTCCGCATGCTGCGCGATCGCATTGATGGTCAGGTCGCGTCGCTGCAGGTCTTGCTCGAGCGTGACGTCGGGCGCAGCGTGAAACGCAAAACCGGCATAGCCGGGCGCAGTCTTGCGCTCGGTGCGCGCCAGCGCGTATTCCTCGTGCGTGTCCGGATGCAGGAAGACCGGGAAATCCTTGCCGACGGCAACGAAGCCGAGCGCCTTCATCTGTTCGGGCGTGGCGCCGACCACCACATGGTCGCGGTCCTTCACCGGCAGGCCCAGCAGCGCATCGCGCACGGCGCCGCCGACGACATAGGTGTTCAGTTGCCCGGACTCGGCCGTCATCGTTCAGTGGCGCGCAAGATAGTCGGGCGCCACCGCTTCCAGCGGCTGCGGATGCCACTGTGGCGGCAAGGGATGGAGGCCGCTGGCCACATTGTCGGCTTTCATCGAATCGAGATTGTCGCGGCTCATCAGCGGCGCGCCCGGCAAATACTCGAACATGAAAGCCTGCAGCCGCGCCAGCGCATCGGACAGCGCGAGGATCGGTCTTGGATGGCCGCTGCAGGCACCGGCGAGCCTGACCAGCTCGCGCAGCGTGACCACATGCGGCCCGACCAGTTCATAAGTCTTGCCGATGGCGGAACGGTCGTCGAGTGCGCGCACAAAGGCATCGGCCACGTCGCCGACGAACACGGGCTGGAATTTTGCATCGGCACCGCCGAGTGCCATCACCGGCAGCCAGCGCTGCAACTGCGCGAACAAATTCAGGAAATGATCGTCGGGACCGAATACGACCGACGGCCGGAACGAGGTCACGTCCAGTCCGGAGGCGAACATCAGTTTTTCGCCTTCAGCCTTGGAGCGCTGGTACATCGACGGCCCATCGGCGGCGGCGCCCAACGCGCACATGTGCAGCACGCGGCTGACACCATTCCGCCGGCAGGCTTGGGCGAGGCGACGCGGCAATTCGACATGCGCGCGCTCGAAAGCCGGCCCCCACGGCTGGCCGGGGCGGGAATGCAGCACACCGACCAGGTTGATGACGGCATCGCAGCCTTGCAGCAGCCGGTCGAGTTGCGCCGTATCGAAGACATCGGCTTCGACGACTTGCACAGTCGGCAGCACCAGCAGATGACGCGCACGCGCAAAGCGACGCGTCGGCACCACGACGCGATAGCCGGCGTCGGCAAGGCGCGCGGCGATGGATTTGCCGATGAAACCGCTGCCGCCAATCAGGAGTATCGAGCGATGGCGCATCGACATCCTCAGGGCAGGTCGCCCAGTTCGGCCAGGTTGGCGTCGCGCGGCGCAACCACGCCCAGCCGGGCTTTCAGCGACTGCGGCTTGTTCTCGAACTGCGCCGCATACCAGGTGGCGTTGGCGAGCACGTTCTTCACATAGCCACGCGTTTCGGAAAACGGAATCGTCTCGGCGAACACGGCGCCTTCGACCGGCTTGTCCAGCGTCGAGCGCCACAAGCGGGGACGACTGGGACCAGCGTTGTAGGCCGCGGTTGCCAGCGTCTGCGAACCGCCAAGGTTGGCGAGCACCATGTTCAGGTACTGGGTGCCGAGCGTGATGTTGGTCCGGATGTCATTCAGGCCGGAGACCGTGAAACCGCTCATGCCGATTTTTTTGGCCACATAGTTGGCGGTGCCGGGCATGATCTGCATCAGGCCGGAGGCGCCGACCGACGACTTGGCGCCCTTCACGAAACGCGACTCTTGCCGGATCAGGCCGTAGACCCAGGCCATGTCGAGGCCGATCGGGTGGGTGGCTGCATGCATGATGTCGTCATGCGGCGTCGGATAGCGCTGGCTGAGGTCGATCTCGCTCCTGGCGCGATCGGCGGTGGTCACCATGCGGTCGAGCACTTCGCTACGGCGCGCGAATTCGCCGGCGGCCAGCAGCTGGCGCTCGCCCAGCTTGCGCAATTGCCAGTTCCATTCGCGATTGCCTTCAAAGCGCAGCTCGAGGTCGAAGAAGCGCAGCGCGTGCTGGAAGCCCGGATTGGCGGCGGCTTCGGCGATCTCTTCCGGACTCGGCGGTACCGGCTTGGGCGGCGGCATGATGGGCAATCCCAGCTCTTCGGTCGCCAGCAAGCCATAGAAATGGTGCTGGCCCGCGATCAACTGGTAGTGCTTGAATGCGTCATCCTTCGCACCTTGCACGGCCAGTGCGCGGCCGCGCCAGTAGGTCCATGTCGGCTCCCTGCGCAAGTCGGCCGGCATGGCATCGATGGCTTTCAACACCATGGACCAGTCGCCCGCCCGCAGCGCAGCGCGCGCGCGCCACTGGTAGCCTTCCTGCGAAAGCGGCGCATCCCAGGTCTTGCGCCATTCGCCAACCGCTTCTTTGGACAGTGCCAGCGATGACGGCAATGCAATTTGCGACCAGGCGAGCGCGCGGTCTTCCTGGTTCAGCCTGGACTGCTGGCGCTCGAGGAACTTGATCGCCTTGTCCTGGTTGTCGCGCGCAAGGCGGCCGAGCGCGATCAGGAACAGCTCGTGCGAGGTGCGTGCCGACGACAGTGCGCGATCGAGCACGGCCGACGGCTTGTCGATCGCCTGCGCCAGTTGCTTGTCGTTGACATCGGTGTAATTCGCGATGCGACGCGCGATGCCGGGCTGGCCGGCCTCGACGGCGAGCCGCACCTGGCGCCAGACATCGGCGTCGTTGAATTGCCTTTCTTTGGCCAGGCGTCCGATCAGCTCAGGACAGGCATCGCCATAGTACTTGGGCTGCACCAGCAAATCGCGCGCGGCCCTGGCGATGTTTTCACCCTTGGCCAGCTTCGACGACAGCGCATAGCACTTGACCTGCGTATCGTCGTTCAGCACGAATAGCGGGTATTGTTCGTCGAACAAGCGCCAGTCGCGCGCACGACCCAACAACAGCAGCCAGTCATTGCGCAGGCGATCGGCGATCGCGGTGCCATCGTATTTGTCGAGGAAGGCGCGGACCTCGCCTTCCGGCGCCGACACCAAGCGCGGGTACAGCCGGTAGTACTCGACGTAGGAAGGCACCGGATAGTCACCGAGGCGCGCCGACAGGCGGCCGGCCTCGCCGGTGTCGCCGCGCAGCGATGCGTCGCGCAGCGCAATGAAGTCGAGGTCGGACGATGAGGCCACGACGGGCACGCGGCGCGCAGCCTGCGACACCTTCGGCATCCACACCGCTGCGGCCAGCACGCACAGCAGGGCGCCGGCCAGTGCCTTGGACCGGATATTCATCGCCGGATTTTTCAGAAGCTTCATTGGTGGTGCCTGCGCTGCCTGTGCGGAGTGAATTTCCGAATTTAAATTCGTTCTTTAGAATAGCACGCAGCCACCTCATGAATCGGCAGAGCAATGCCCTTTTTCAGCGATGAATAACCTGTCCACAAAGTCGGAATTGCGTACCACCCTGATTGCAGCACGGCGGCGCATGCCCGCTGATGTGAAGACGCAGTCTGATGGACGCATCATCGAGCGCCTCGCGCACTGGATTGATGCGCATCAGGTGCGGCTGCTGGGCGGCTACCTGGCGATGGCCGGCGAACCGGAGCTGGCGCCGCTGTATGCCACGCTGGCTGAACGCGGGGTTGTGGTGGCGATGCCGGTGGTGGTCGAGCGCCACCATCCTTTGCGCTTCGTGCGCTGGCAGCCGGGTGATGCGCTGGCACGCGACGCCAGCGGCACGCTGGCGCCGGCAGCGCGCGAGCACTTCGTGCAGCCGGACACCGTGATTGCGCCCTGCCTGGGTTACACCGAACAGAATTTGCGGCTGGGTTATGGCGGCGGCTATTTCGACCGCACGCTGGCGCAGCCATCTCGGCCGCGGGCCGTGGGCGTGGCCTATGCAACGGCCAGGGTGGCATTTGCAGCCGACGCTTATGACGTGCCGCTGGACGAGATCATTACCGACTGAAGCGGCCTCTCCGGTACTGGCGGTCGGCCGGAAGACGCTGGGCCCCGGCTTGCCGGCATCGCACCGGTTTCAGGCTTGCAATTGCTTCCAGATCGCCAGCGTCGGCGCCGCCTGGTTCATCGAGTAGAAATGGATGCCCGGCGCGCCGCCGGCCAGCAGTTGTTCGCACAGCTGCGTGACCACATCCAGGCCGAAGGCCTTGATCGACTCGGTGTCATCGCCGAAGCTGGCCAGTTTCAGGCGGATCCAGCGCGGGATCTCCGCGCCGCACATGTCGGAGAAGCGCATCAGTTGCGTGTAGTTCGTGATCGGCATGATGCCGGCCACGACAGGAATGTCGACACCCAGCGCTTGCGCGTCTTCGACGAAACGGAAATACGCGTCCGAGTTATAGAAGTACTGGGTGATCGCTGCGTTGGCGCCCGCCTTGGCCTTGCGCGCGAAATTCTGCAAATCATCCTGCGGCGACTTCGCCTGCGGATGCATCTCCGGATACGCGGCAGCTTCGATATGGAACCAGTCACCTGTTTCGGCGCGGATGAATTCGATCAGCTCGCTCGCATAGCTGAGCTCGCCGGACAGGCCGCCGAAGCCGCTCGGCAGGTCGCCGCGCAACGCAACCACCTGACGAATGCCATGCGCCTTGTACTCATTGATAATCTCACGCAGGTCGGCGCGCGAACGGCCGATGCACGACAGGTGCGGCGCCGCCTTGTGGCCTTCATTGTGGATCTCGAACACGGTGTCGCGCGTGCCTGCCTGCGTGGAGCCGGCGGCGCCGAAGGTCACCGAAAAATACTCGGGCCTCATCTCGGCCAGCTGCTTGCGCGTGGCGCGCAGTTTCTCGGCACCCTCCGGCGTCTTCGGAGGGAAAAACTCGACGCTGAAACTATGTTGGGACATTTATCTTCTTATCAGCAGCGCGGACAGCGCCCATGAAATCACGCTGTACGCGAATGCGGCCAGCACCGCGGAGCCAAAGCTGGCGACCCGGAAGCCATGCACCAGGTCGGCAACGGCCCAGAACATCAGGCCATTGATCACGAATACGAACAGACCCAGCGTCAGAAAGGTGACGGGCAGCGTCAGCACGAGCAAGATCGGACGGATCAGCGTATTGACCAGACCCAGCACCAGCGCCGCGAACAGCGCCGTGGTGAAGCTGTCGACCTGCACCGCCGCCAGCAGATGCGGCAACGCGAACAGGGTCGCGGCATTGATCAGCCAGACAAGCAGCAGGCGGGTGAACATGGACGGTCGGCCAGGGCCAGGAATGGTCGGGAATGGGGCGCGCGCATGGCGCGCGCCCCGCATCGCGATTAATAGCGATAGTGGTCCGGCTTGTACGGGCCTTCCTTCTTCACGCCGATGTAGGCAGCCTGCTCGTCGCTCAGCTTGGTCAGCTGCGCATTGAGCTTCTTCAGCTGCAGCAGCGCGACTTTTTCATCGAGGTGCTTGGGCAGCGTGTAGACGCCGACCGGGTACGCAGCGGTGTTGGTGAACAGTTCGATCTGCGCGATCGTCTGGTTCGCGAACGACGAGCTCATCACATACGACGGATGGCCGGTGCCGCAGCCGAGGTTCACGAGGCGACCTTCCGCCAGCAGGATGATGCGCTTGCCGTCCGGGAAGATGATGTGGTCGACCTGCGGCTTGATGTTTTCCCAGGTGTACTGCTTCAGTGCGGCGACTTCGATTTCGTTGTCGAAGTGGCCGATGTTGCAGACGATGGCCTGGTCTTTCATCTTTTTCATGTGCTCATGGGTGATCACATGGTAGTTGCCGGTCGCGGTGAC
>JACCDT011304305.1_pt1 | contig 30700 bp, 28 predicted proteins | sample 7446291 | NCBI WGS metagenome assembly JACCDT01 (sample SAMN15323446, study PRJNA562643) | freshwater metagenome | isolation source: river surface water | place: USA:Blue River Watershed | collected 2017-08-17
AATGACATCGTGCTTGAAAAACAGGTAATGCGAAGGCAAACTTCAATAATTGTTGCGGGGCCCGGATTTGCACCGGGGTCTAGAGGTTATGAGCCTCTCGAGGTACTACTCCTCTACCCCGCGATTACCCTAATGCACAAATAGTAACAATTATTCAGCACAAAATCAAGCCCCTATTCAACAACTAGATATAGAAGAATTCTTTGAAAACTTCCTCATACAATTTGATAACATCCTCAGCCTCGTCTTTTGAAAGGTTGTAATCGGAACTATGTGCTATTCGATTTCTAAATTTATGTGCCTCCCACGCCGAATCCAGGGTAGTGAAATCGCTTGGCTCAACAGTTTTCAATCTTTCTCCAATTGAGTCACCTTTGTAACCCATCTTTTTTAACATTTCGTCCAGAATAATGTCGGCTTCGATAATGGCTTGCTTCCAGTCATTGGAATTATAGGATCGAATAAGTCCCTGAATTTTTGCCCAGCGTTTATTGTGCACATCCTCTGTCTTTGGGGCTTCACCAATTGGCAATCCGGGAACAGGCAGAGGATCTTCAACTTTTGCTACGGGTGCATCTTTCATAGAGAAGTTCTTTTGCTCATTCACAACTTCATCTTTTTTCTTTTGCTCTCTTTTAAATGCTGCGATTTGCAAATGAATAATGATGAAAATTAACCCAGCAATAATAGAGAGTACTATAAAAATTGGTCGCAAAAAATCAAAAATTATCGGAATAATGTTTCCTATAATATATTTTGGAATTTTTGTAGAAATTTCTTTTTCTGAAACCCATCCATCAGGTGCATTCTCGTAATCAACCTTCCACCATGTCTTGCTAAAGTTTTCAACTGGCCCTTCGACAACTTTACCAATAGTTCTCTTTTTCTGTACACCAATATAATTTCCTCCCGCACCGCTTCGTACTCTAACATCATCGATATTGATCACCTTGCTACCTAGGCTCGGAGAAATATCTTCCTTTGCAAAATATCTAACAAATCTATTGTTGTCTACAATATTTCCGGCAATTGTAATCAAAAACATAATAGCAAAAACAACTGCCAATACCTGAAATGGAGTTATTGGACTAGATTCTGGAGGAGCGGGTTTCTTTTTATCTGCCATACCTACATCTTCTCAAATTTCTTGCCAATATCAAAGAGAAGTTGTTCACCTAAATGTGGAGCAATCAGTTGAAGTCCATTCGGAAGATCGATTCCGTCGCGTTTTACAAATCCATCCGGAATGGAAATTGCAGGAACTCCGACAAGGTTTGCAAAAATTGTAAAGATATCTGCGAGATACATTTGCATTGGGTCGCCGGATTTTTCTCCGATTTTAAATGCAGGTGTTGGTGAAGTTGGAGTGGCAATGATGTCGACTTTCTCAAATGCCTTTTTGAAATCTTCGCCTATCATGTGTCGAACTTGCCATGCCTTACGATAATATTCGTCAGCGTAACCGGCAGAAAGAACATATGTACCGAGCATAATTCGGCGTTTCACCTCTCGACCGATCAATTGTCCGCGAGTTTTCATATAGTCGCCGAGCAAATTGTCTCCCTCGATTCTCGAGCCGTATTTAATTCCGTCGAATCGCGCCATGTTGGATGAAACTTCTGCTGGCATCAAAATATAATAGACGGCGAGTGAGTAATCTAGGTTCGGTAAATCGATATCAACAATTTCGATTCCGGCACTTTTAAATTTATCGAGCGACTTTTGGAAAGTTTCCAAGACGTCCGCGTCAATTCCCTTTTTCATGTATGACATCGGTACTCCAATTTTTTTAACTTCCTTTTTTGAAGTCTCACCGGCAACAGTTGTTGAATCTTTTGGATCAATTCCGCGAATCGCTTTGAAAACAGTCTCAGCATCTTCGACATTTTTTGTGATTGGACCGATAACATCGAGAGAGCTCGCCATCGCCATTAATCCGTGACGAGAAACTGAGCCGTATGTAGGTTTCAATCCGACAATTCCACAGAGACTGGCTGGCTGTCGAATCGAACCACCAGTATCAGAACCGAGTGCGAACATCGCTCCGTCCATGGCGACCGCGGCAGCAGATCCACCTGAAGATCCTCCGGAAACTCTTGTTGTGTCGATCGGATTTTTTGTCACTCCATATGCGGAATTTTCTGTTGATCCTCCCATAGCGAATTCATCCATGTTTGCACGTCCCAAAATTACGACGGACTGATCAATCAATTTTCGCGCAGCGGTCGCGGTATATGTCGCAACGTACTTCTCCAAAATTTTTGACGAAGCGCTGGCGATTCGACCGTGGACCATAATATTGTCTTTCAAAACCATTGGAATTCCAGTCAATTCAGTCGCAGTTCCGTTGTCGATTTTTTCTTGGGCAATTTTTACCTGCTCGTCGATGTCGCTAAAAATTTCTAGCACGGCATTGACCTCTGGATTTTTTTCCTGCAAATTTTTCACGTAGTGCGCAGTTAGATCAGCAACTGAAATTTCTTTCTTTCGCAACATCTCACCCGCCTTTTTTATTGTAAGTTTTGAAAAGTCGATCATAAAATTTTCTTTACTTTGATATAGTTACCTTCTGATTCTGGTGCTGAAGCGACCAAATCATCTGTATGTTTACCGTGTGCATCGCTCGGAATGTCCTGTCTGACAACATTACGAGTCGCTGAATTCTCAATCACAGCATCATTAGCAGAATGTGCCTGTTTAATAGATTCAAAATATTGCAAAATATCAGAAATTTCACCAGTATATTTTGTAATTTCCTCGGCGGTCAATTCGAGCCGTGATAATTCCGCAAGCTTTTTTGTTACTGTTTCGTCCATAATTTAAACACTATATCACAATTGTTTTATTTTATCATCCTCAAAAATTCCTTCTCAGAGATGACGGCAACGTCGAGTTTTTTGGCTTCGTCCAATTTCGAACCGGCATTTTCACCTGCCAAAACATAGTCAGTTTTCGAAGAAACCGATCCAGAAACATTTCCTCCGCGTTCGCGAATTATTGATTTGGCTTCGTCGCGCGACATTGTTTCGAGAGTGCCTGTGAGAACGAAAACTTTTCCAGCAAAAACTTTATTTGCGGAAGTTTTAGCGGGCTTCTGAATTTTTATTTGCAAAAGTAGCGCGTCGAGCATTGTCGCATTTTCTTTTTTACGAAACCAATTGTAAATTGACTCGGCCACAACATCTCCAATTCCATTTACATTTTGCAATTGTTCTATCGTTGCATTTCGCACAGTGTCGAGGTCACCAAAAACTTCAGCCAACAAAATCGCTGTCTCCTCCCCTACGTTATCAATCGACAGTGCGGTCAACAATCTCGCGAGCGTCACTGCACGCGATTTATTTATCGACTCGATTAAATTATTTGCGGATTTTTCTGCGAATCTTTCGAGATTCAAAATGTCACCCTTCTCGAGAGTGAAGAGATCGACAGGACTACTGACCAAATTATTGTCCATCAACTGATCGATGACTTTCGGGCCGCAGTCGACGATGTCGAAAGCTTTCTTCGAGACGAAATAATAGAGCTGGCGTTTTTTCATCGCAAAAGAATCGCGATTGACACAACGATAGGCGGCCTCACCCGGAATGCGTTCTATCGAGCCGTCACCACCACACTCGGCAATTTTCTTTGGAAATTTGAAGCTCTTGGTGCCCGCAGGACGTAATTCATGGAGCACTGCCACGATTTGTGGAATGACATCGCCCGCCTTCTGCAAAATGACAGTGTCTCCGATTCTAATGTCGAGTCGTGCAATTTCGTCCTCATTATGCAAAGTGGCGCGAGAAATTGTCGATCCTGCAACCTCGACCGGGCGCAAATGTGCAACCGGAGTGATGACGCCGGTTCGACCAACCTGAAATGCAATATCCTCGACCACCGTCGTCACCTGCTCTGCCGGGAATTTGAAAGCCACAGCGAAACGCGGCGCCTTGCCTGTGTAGCCCAAAATGTCCTGGAATTTTTTCTCGTTTACCTTGATAACGATGCCATCAATCAAATAATTTTCTTTTTCTTTTTTGGTTTGCCATTTTTTCCAGAAATTCAAAACTTCAGAAATATTTTTGCAAAGTTCAAAATGTTTGTTCACCTTGAAACCTGATGAAGCTAAAAATTTCAACTCATCCTGTTGTGTCTCGAGAATTTTGTCAGATTGTCCCACATCATACACAAAGACAGACAATTTTCGCCCGGCGACGATCGATGTATCGAGCTGACGAATAGTCCCTGCAGCAAGATTTCGCGGATTGGCGTAAACTTCCTCTCCATTTTTCTCTAGCTCGCGATTGATGCGATCAAATTCTGTTTTTTCGAGATAGACTTCACCCTCGACGATGAGGTCAATTGGATTTTGCAATTTCAGCGGAACCGATTCAATAGTTTTAACATTCTCTGTGACATTTTCTCCGACTGTTCCATCACCGCGAGTGGCTGCAGTTTTCAAAATTCCCTTTTCATATTCCAAAACAACTTTCAAACCGTCGATTTTCAATTCGCAAGTGTAATCGACCGCAGGCCTCTTCCCCAACTCTTTTTCCAAAAATCTTTTAACCCGCTCGTCGAATTCGAGCAACTCTTTCTCATTAAAAATATCGTTGAAGGACCACTGCGCCACCTTGTGAGTGACTTTCTCAAAACCATCTAGCACGCGGCCCGAAACGCGCTGTGACGGAGAATCTGCGGTGACCAAATCAGGAAACTGTGCCTCGATCTGTGCCAGCTCGTGCTTCAACGAATCCAACGCCTGCTCGGAAATTTCCTGCCGGTCGAGAACGTGATATAGATAGCGATGATGTTCAATCGTCTCGCGCAATTTGGAAAGTCGCTTTTTAGCTTCATCTCTATTCATACCCACCATTCTAGCAAATTAGTAGAACAATTGAAGTCCTCTCTCGATTCGTCGCGGATTTGATTTATCACAAGTATTATAGCCACGTGATTCTATAGTAGTAGACCAAGTGTCATTATTATTTTTACTCTTTGTCACAGAAACAATCGCACAATATTGTATTGGGTTTTCGAATCGAATTGTGAAGCGTGAGATGGCAGAAGTAGGAGTTTTTTCATCGACACTAGTAATCTCTCCAATTGTTCCATCGTCCTGCATGTAAATACTCTCCTTGGCACATGTTATTCCACCCTTATCACTCTCATCCGTGTATCCCTCAAATAGCGACGAAGTGGCAAAAACTCTCGCGTCACGATAGTCCCAGTAGAGTGCGCACTCAACTCCAGTGTTGGCAGCGTAAAATGCAAATTGAGATTCGCGACCGATTCCGGTTAATATAACCTGCTTCATCGCAATATTTATAACAGAAGCACCGACCGCAAGCACAAGAACGGATAACAAAACTGCGAATAGTAGTGTGAATCCTTTTTGATTTTCTTTTTTATAAAGTTTCTTTTGCATTTAATTATAATATTGCATCAGCCCAGTTATATATATATTCGACAACTGTAATATCGCGTGCACCGATGTTTTCGTGGCTCTTCCAGCGAACTTTGACTGTAATTTTTGCTTCATCCGACCAATCACTTGCACGATCAATATAAACAACACGAGAAAAAATTGAATCTTCGGATCCCTCGTGGCCTATAATTCCATCAGTATCAATTTTCAAGTGTACATCCGCAGATGCATCAGTATTCTCTCCCAAACATCCTGGCCCAGTTCTGCTTGAACAGCTTAAAAATATACCAAGCGCATCAGAAGTATCTACTGTACATCCTCCACTAGATTCAGAACAATCGGTAAAGCCATACAGCCAATCCTGTTCTGACAAAATATTATTGTCACGCACATTTTTTACCAACTCAATTGCGTCCTGTGCTAAATAGAATGCGGTGACCTGATCGCGCGAATTGAAAGCCGCACGCAATGCGTTCTGCGCAAAAACCATAGGACCAGTAATTGCGAGCAACAAAAGTGAAATTGCAATCAACGTCTCCATTATTGTGAATCCTCTATTATTTTGTTTCGGATTTTTTATCATTTTAATTAAATGTGGCATTATTCACCTCCAAATTTCTCTGGGAGACAGTAGTTTGAATATGGAATTTACTACTAACTGTTGGGCCAACGAGAGCGGTTCCGGCAATTGATATTAGGACGCGGGGTTGGAGACTCTCATATTCGTCATAAACAATGAATCTTGCATTATCAATATTTATCTGATCTGAAGTTATAGCAACGTAATCACTCCAACTTCCACCTTCAGGCTTTACACTTCTTTCTATTTTGTTTTGTGCAAAACGATACTTCACATGTCTTTTGACATTATCAAGATCTTCAATAACATAAATCTCATTTGCGGTGCTTTGATCAACCTGAACATCACCAGTTTTTACAGATCTCGTGATATTCTCCAGAGCAAAATTCAAATCATTCATCACAATAGTTAGAGACTGTGATTTTCTGTTTACATCGACAATTGTCATGATTGATCCGAGAGTGATGACGAGCACTATTGCAAACAGCGCAATCGAGACGAGCATTTCCACCAAAGTGAATCCCTTATTATTTTGTTTCGGAAATCTTTGCATTATATTGAATCTTCCAAATTGATTACAGAAATTTGTCCTGTGTTTCTAATTATAACAGCTCGCTGATTACCAAAACTGTTTTTTACGACAATTGCAACGTTTTTCTCTGTGTTGGCCCCACCGGATCCTACAACTGCTTGTGCATCCGGATTCGGTCTATCGAATGTAACCGAGATGTCTGTCTCATTTGTAGTATCTGTGCAGACACCAGTATCACTGACTGGGTCAACTTGACTACTCATACATATTTTTGAGATATAGATGTCTCGAGTTAGAGTAACTTTCTCAAGACACTCCCCGCCAGCAATACAAGCCAGACAATTTGGTTCACTACCATCTCCATCACACCAACCATTTGGCTCTGTATCTTCACCAGCTGGTTTTTTATCAAAAAAGAAGATGAAATCTTTGCCACCATTATCTGTGTTGAAATATACGCCATATCTGTTATCGAATTCTTCATTTCCTGCCTGACCACGTACACCGAGAGAATAGACTTGGGCCTGACGAACGGTTAGTGCGATTTCATATACCATGTTCGACATTATCGTCCGGCTATTAAATTCAGAATAGTTGTACATCACAACCGAAGTCAAAATCGTGAATATCGCCAACACCATCAACATTTCGATGAGAGTGAACCCTTTTTTATTTTGTAAAGTTTTTTTCTGCATTAAAAGAAAAATTTAAGCCCTAACACATCCAACGCCCAGATAAATTCTATAAAAATTCCCAAAATTAGAAACGGGCCAAACGGAATTTCTGACTTCATTGTAATATTTTTTGGAAGCCCTTTCAAACGATTGATTAACATTAGTGCGAATGCAAATAATGCGCCCGTCCAAAACGCCAAAAATATTGCCGTCACTCCGTGAATAAAACCGAGATACCATCCAATACCGAGCATTAATTTCAAATCGCCAAAACCGATTAGTCGACCGCTTGAAAATATCCATATCAACAAAAATGGCGCGGCGATAATTGGTCCAGCAAATAAATTTAGCATCGGTAATGTTTGATTCCAGAAACTAATCGGCAAATGATATAGGGTCTGCGCGAGAGACATTGCAATAAAAGTAAAAACTAGGCCGTCAGGAATAATTTTGTGGCGCCAGTCATATACAAAAATTACAATCAGTATCGAAAAAATGATCGCATTCCACACAAAGATAGCGCTCGCGATAGATGTAATGACTGTGTAGCCGAGAGAATATTTGAAGAGGATGGCGAAGAGGATGCCAGTTGCAAGTTCAACGAGTGGATATTGTGACGAAATTTTACATTTGCATTTTCGGCATCGACCGCGCAGGGCGAGCCAGCTGACAATTGGAATCATATCGATACCGCGCAGTTGTTGGCCACAGGACATACAACCGGAACGGCCACCAACACTCTTCCCTGTGCCGTATCGCAAAATCACAACATTCAGAAAGCTCCCCACAATAGTTCCGAGTATGCCCGCAAAGACGATCGCAATAATGTCCATATTCAATTATTATATCAGAAATATTTTCTTCTTCCTGAAGTTTTCTGCGGGCGTATTAATATTGTGTGGCAAACAAAAAACCGCGTGAGTCGCGGTTTTTGTAATTTAAGATTATGGTTTGCAAATCCCGTCTCCACTTGAGATTGCCGTCGCGCTAACCTCTCCCGCATATCCCGTTGAATCTACACAATACCAAGTTGAAGCCTTCTTCAACTTGACTTGCGCGCCCCATGCCGTTGAAGATGCGTAACAATTAACACCAGATGTGTCCGCTACTGATGATGTGGCTGCGGCTAATTGCTTCTGTATACCGTCGCTCGCTGTACACAAATTCTTTGCTGTAGGTGTTGTAACGTCATAAGTATAGCCGTTGCTATCATAAAACAACTCAGCCTGTGCTCGCGCACCATTCAAGTTGCTCTTCGCAGCAGCATCTGCACCCTTGTCACGAGCTGTGTTCAATGAGGCCAACACAACTGATGAAAGAATACCGATGATTGCGATAACAACCAACAATTCAATCAATGTAAAACCTTTTTTATAATTCATAATTTTTTTAACTTTTACTTAAGTAATACCCCAAACTAATTCAATATTGAACGAGTCTTTAAAGCTCGTACCCATAATTATAGTCTTAATTATTAATAAATGAAAGACTTCTCCACAATACTATTGTTTCATTGCAAAGTTAACCATATTAATTGCACTTTCTAGACTATTAGCCACCATTAGAAAACCAGAATTATGACAAAAAACTGCGCCAGGAACTCCAGAAATTGTCTCTAATTCCTTACCCTCTTTACCCAACCAACTATTCGGTGGGACCAATCTCAACCCATATTTACCAATTTCCTTACCAACTGCAGAAATTTTGTAATTTGTGTTTTTTGGATTTGAATCTGGAAATATTACAAAAAGTGGTTCTGGTTTTTGTATCAGAACTTTGGCCCAGCTAGCATGCCGATCCAAAACAATTACACGCTTGTCGGTCGCTTCCAAATATTTTTGCTCTACATAATCCCAGTCTGCGACTTTTTGTGTAAATTTCTCGATGACTGCCTGCAAATACTTTTTGGCAAATTCCACCATGATCATAAATCTCTTGTATGTTTCTTTTGGATCGAGACCCACAGGACACATTTGGCTACACATTTCATCAAAACTGATGGCACTCGCCTGTAATTTTTCAGAATAGAAAGCGTCATACGCAACATCTTCGGCATCAATCAACCGCACAATTTCTTCATCTATTGCCTGGTGAACTTTCTCATTAACCAGCTCTCGACCGAAATGTTTCCAAATCAAACCGAACGCCGCGTATGGCACACCGTCTGGACGATTCCCCGCACCGCCAGTCTGATGATGATCAAAATAATTTTTTGCGAGATCATAGATGTGACCGGTATCGTACACAAAATCAGCACCTCTACCATGCACATTTTCTCTAGTACGAATTACGCGTACTTTATTTTTGTAGACTAAACTTAGCACGGCGGTAGCCATCACATCATCTGCATGAAATTTTCCATCATGTGTGAGCAGGACCTTTCTCTTTAAAATTTTATCTAACAACATATCCATAAGTATATCGCGTAATTGCTCCAATCGCGACAATTGTAAAGACAAATTTTGTAATTTCACCGATCACTGGGACAAATTGAAGTGCCGTCAACAAAACAATTCCGACGGTAGCCTTGCCAAAAGTCACCTGATGTTTATTGCCCTCTTCAAAAATTCCGAAAATCAGAGAGCCGATAATGATTCCTGACATTGCGGGGGCAATAATCAGAACAAAGAAATATCCCAACATGAAGATAACTCCAATTGGTAGAGCAATCAAACTAACGAGCAATATTATCGACACAATTGGAATAAAAATTAGGATCCCAATTCCTGAGAAAAAGCTTCGAACCATTGAAGTCACTGCCAAATTTGTAACGTTCTGAGTGAAAATCCTAAAAACATAAACAGCAATGAATGCCAGTATCAGAGTAGTCAAGAACTTGAATATAATCCAAAAACTCAGAAGATTGAGAACGGCCGATTTCACAACGCCTCTCTCACGAATTGTTTTTATTTCATTGAAGCTCACAGTGCCGGATATTTTCGACCCATCTGCAACGTCAGCTTTGTTTGGGGCATAATATCTCAGATCGCCAGAAATTTCTGCAGATTCACCGACGACAATTTTTTGTGTAGTGATGTCAGTTGTTGAAGCAATTATTCCATCAAGGAAAATTGCGCCCGCCAAAATTTTCACAGTATTTTCCAATTTTGCCGACTGATTCATTTCAGCAGTAACAAAAATTGATTCGCCTAATATTTTCGCGCCACTCATTAGATCGACTTTGCCTGAGGTTATGAACAAGTCGCCAAAGACTTCACCGGAAATAATTGCACGGCCACCAATAATTCTCGTGTCACCCAAAACTTTACCGTTGATTCTTGTCTCTCCACCAATTACAGTTAGATCACCATTGATTTGTCCGCTGACAGTTATGTCTCCGCCCGCGATAAAAACATCCCTTTCATATTCTCCTTCGAGATTCACAGAGCCGCCGGCGACATAATAGTTTTCGTTAATTTTTTGATTTAAAGTATTGACCTCAGTTCCTGTTTTAATAGAAATCGCACTGGCAATATTAGCAATGAGCAAAAAAAGCATCAAAATCCCTATGTAAAATGGTGTTTTTTTCATTTTTGCAATATAACATATTTTGAGGAAAAATTGAATATTGCTGTTTTCGAAAAAATAGTTAAAGTTTATATACTACTTCTCAACAACTTTCCACCCATCGGCCAAATATGATTCGGCTTTTTTGAATTTTATTTCCATCTTCTGCCCATCTTTTTCAATAGTAACTTTTTCATTGCGACCAATTTTTTCTCCAGCAGGAATAGGGTTAGTTACCTCGTCTGGGTTAGTTTTACCACTAACTAGTTTTGCATTCTTAACTGTTTCTTTTAATCTCTCTTCTTCTTTTTGGAAAGCTCCCTGCCCAACATTCGGAATCATTCTGATGACTTGATTGTAAACTGCTTCCTTCATGTTTTTGAACAATATTAATGCCTCGCGTTTGTATTCAATCAGTGGATCGCGTTGACCATATGCGCGTAAATTTACACTCGATCTCAAATAGTTCATTGTTTCAAGATGCTCAACCCAAAATGTATCGATACTTTGCAATAGCATTCGTCTGAAAATATTTTTCCATTCCTCGACGCCGAGCATATTTTCTTTCTCTTTCATTTGTTCTGCGATTTTGTCTCCACCACGCAAAATAATTTCGTTTGCTTCATTCTGAATTGTCTCTTCATCGCCGAGCAAAATTCCAAGTCGGCGTGAATATATAGAAGTACGATGGACATTCACAACGCTATCGAATTCCAAAAGATGTTTTCGCGAATCGAAATTGAAGCCCTCGATTTTCATCTGCGCGTTTTCAAGAGCTCTTGTAATCATTCTATTCTGGATTGGTTGATCCTCTGGCAGACCCAATCGCTCCATCATTTTTTTAACAGTGTCCGATGCAAATATTCTCATAAGAGAATCCTCCATCGAAACGAAAAATTGAGTTCTACCCGGATCTCCCTGACGACCTGATCGTCCTCTCAATTGATTGTCGATTCGAGCCTCATGTCTCTCTGTACCAATGACCATCAAACCACCGAGTGCCCGAACTTCTTCGTATTTTTCTTTATTAAATGGCACACCTCCCAATTTAATATCGACACCACGACCTGCCATGTTTGTGGCAATAGTGACTGCGAATTTTTTTCCAGCCTGCGCAATAATTTCTCCTTCGTTCTCGTGATTTTTTGCATTCAATAAATTATGCTGAATTCCGGCGCGAGTTAAATACGCAGAAAGCTCTTCGTTTTTCTCGATTGAAACAGTACCGACCAGAATCGGCTGACCAGTCGCATTAACCTCCTTTATTTTATTCACAATCGATTTAATTTTCCCCTGCTCTGTTCTATATATCAAATCTTGCTCATCAATTCTGCTGATTGTTTTATTTGTTGGAATAACAACTGTGTCTAGGCGATAAACTTTGAAAAATTCTTCGGAGCTAGTTTCGGCAGTTCCTGTCATTCCGGCAAGTTTTTCATACATTCGGAAATAATTTTGATAAGTGATCGAAGCAAAAGTTTTTGATTCCTGCTGAACTTTCAAACCCTCTTTAGCCTCGATTGCCTGATGAAGTCCCTCAGACCAACGACGCGATGGTTGCAAACGACCCGTGAACTCATCGACGATGACAATTTGATTGTCGCGCACAACATATTCTTTGTCTTTGTGATAGAGAGCTTTGGCACGAACAGCGCTTTCCAAATGATGGACATATTTTATTCCCTTCTCCGTATAAATATTTTCTACACCCAAAGCCTGCTCGGCTTTAGTAATTCCCGCATCAGTGAGTGAAATAGATTTGAATTTTTCATCGATGGTAAAGTCCTCCTCGACTTTCATTTTTTCTGCGATTCCCGCGAATACAGAATATAGGTCGCTCGAATCGGAAGATGGTGCAGAAATAATTAACGGGGTTCGAGCTTCATCAATCAAAATAGAATCGATCTCATCGATAATTGCAAAATGGTGCGCACGTTGTCGAAGTGTATTTTTTTCATATTCAATATTGTCACGCAAATAATCGAAACCAAATTCGCTGTTTGTGCCGTATGTGATGTCTGCCTCGTATGCTTCTTTTCGTGTGCACGGTCGAAGAAAATCATAAACAATTTTGTATGCACCAACCTCGTCACGATTTTCATCCAACTCTTTGTGAGATGGATCATATATATATGAAGCGTTCTGATTGATCACAGCAGTTTTCAATCCGAGAAATGCGTAGACCTGCCCCATCCACACAGCATCACGTCTCGCGAGATAATCGTTCACAGTAATTACATGCACACCTTTGCCGGTCAGCGCGTTCAAATATGTTGGCATCGTTGCGACGAGAGTTTTTCCTTCACCTGTGCGCATCTCGGCAATTTTTCCATCGTGAATGACCATTCCTCCAATCACTTGGACATCATATGGTCTTTCTTTTAAGGTTCTGCTCGCAGTTTCTCGAACCACCGCAAAGGCCTCGGGTAGAATATCATTCAAAGTAGAGCCTGATTCAAGGCGCTTTTTAAATTCAGAAGTTTTTGACAACAAATCAGCATCTGATAATTTGGCAATCTCATCAGAGTATCGATTCACCTCCTTTAATCTGTCTTGGTATTTCCTGACTTTTCTACTATTTTCATCCCCAAAAATCTTTTTTAAAAATGACATAATTACAAACATATTAGCATAAAAAAACAAAACCTCCCAGTGACGGGAGGTTTTGTAATGAGACAATTATTTTCGTCTCTTTGCTGTCTTCTTTGCTTTTTTTACAGTCTTTCTTTTTGCTACTTTCTTCTTTGCTACTTTTTTAGCTTTCTTTTTTGCTGCCATTTTATTTTAGAAATTAATTTTTTATAAATCGACCATCGTAACTATCTCACCCATTAATTATCACACACATAAAAAATAAAAAAATATTTTCATACACAAAAACTGTTGATAACTTTTTTCTGAAAATATTTTTTGCAAAATATAAAAATGAAAAATAAAAATTTAAAAAAATTTTTTCACTTCAAAAAACAAAATATATTTTCGAAAACAAAAAATAATTTTTCTTAAATATTTTTACAAAATAAATCAGCCCCACAGTGGTCGACAAGGCGCGAGCTCCAAACGAATATCATATGTGAGTGCGATTTGCCGACCACTCTAGGGCCGATGTGAAAAGTATAGCAAACATTTCAGATAAATATCAAATATATTTTAGTGGAGAAATTGTGAGTACTACTTTATCAAGATTTTAGGATAAAGTGTTTGTCCTTAAAATATATGGCTTTGTTGCATAACACAAAAACGCCCGTGGGCGTTTTTGTTAAACCTACTATCAGCCGTAATGCCGATGAAGACTCTCAGAGGTCCTATAGGTTGTATCTCAATCATAGCTAGTAACGGGCAATTGTCAAGAAAAAAATTTAGAAAATCTTTAGAACTTCTTTACGGGAATTTTATGTTCCCTTTTATATAATCGGCGTGTGATGAGACAGAAAAAAATCTTTGCGGGAATCAAAAATTATTATTCTAAAATATGTGTACTACACTGTCCTCAAATTAATTCGAACGTCTATTTTAACAACAAAGGACTTATTCATCTCCACAGAAAAAATGGCGCTCTCAGACCAAAACTTGAAAGGATTCGTAGATTTAAATTATTTAAAAAATATATATACACAATTACAAACGATCAATTTGCCGTTAATACAAGACAGACAAGATGGGAGAATTCAACTTGTAATTTCATCGCACTCGAAAGGGTGCACGGCAAAAAAAGAATCAAAATAATACTTAGGCAGATTAATGCGGGCAAAATCCATTTCTTTAGTATTATGGAGTACGACACATAACATAAAACCCGTCCGAAGACGGGCTTTATGCAGATATTCGTTCGTTTGGGCTCAATGCCCGCACTCACTAAATTAATATAGCATACTTCTGGAATAAATGCAAGTTTTTTGTTAGAAACCTTTCCCTACCGGATTTTGACCAGAACTAATTTGTTTAATTAGCTGATCAATACTTGATTTAATATTCGGAAATTTTTCTCGCGCGTCGTTTAGAGTTTTAATCGCTTCATCGCTATTCCCCATCTGAAAATACAGCGCCGACAAAGAGACATAATTTTGATAATTTTGTGGATTACGTTCCATTCCAGACTTGATCATATTTTCTACTCTTGAAAATTTTCCTTCTGCGATTGTTTCGGCAACTAATTTATCGAATTCATTTTTGTCTGCAGCAGATAGAATGGAAGCAAAGTTAGACCAAGCCCTATCCAACTGAGGCGACAACTCGTACGCTTTTTTCGCAATTTCGATTGCACCTTTCTTATCACCAGCACCGAGCAACAATTGCGCTTTAAAGAAATAGAAAATTTGTCTCTGTGGTGAAAGTTCAATAGCACGATCAATATTCTCTATTGCTTTACCGAGATCTCCCATCTGTGCAAATAGCGAAGACAGTAGGTATGGATATCGAGCGTCGGTTGGCGCTTCTGAGATTTGCTTTTCCATTTCTGTAACCGCATAACTGACAAATGCATTTTTATCTTCCTGTGGAATATTTTTTATACTCAACACCTCCGAAGCCCCTGAAACAAGTCGCGCACGAATCTCTGGGTTTCCAAATGAATTTAATCCAATAATCTCTTTATAAATATTTATGTTTTCTGACAACCCTTGGTCATAGTTATAAAATATTTTTTCATTTTCTCTTTTGAAGATTTGAATTGCATCAATCAATCTCTGAGAAGCAGAATATGGAGCGTGATTAACGACATACACAGTTACGCATGTCGCAATCAACACAGCAACTGCCAAAATATTTTTCAGGTCTTCACTGATATCTTTCCCGGAAGATTTAATTTCTTTGGAAGAATTGCTGGCAATAAATGAAATTAGGAAGATGAAATAAATGTAACTAATCATGTTATCAAACACGAATAGGTTGTGAATGAAATATCCGGCACCGAGTCCTGTCAAAATACTTTTTTCAACGATTGTGAAGTTGCGGCTGCGCCACAAGACATATAAAGTCGAAACCAAAATAGCGAGATATGACAGCAGACCTAGAAAACCTCCCGCAATTAACCAATCAAAAATAATACTGTGAGTTCGGTCAAACCATGGCTCTTGTTCATACATTTTGGGATCATAGTGTTTGTCATAAACCAAATTAAAATTGCTCTGTCCCCAACCTAGCAGTGGCTTCTCTTTAATTCCCTGCCATGCGATACCCCAGTTCCATAGACGAGCCTGCCCTGTTCCTTCGTTCGCAGAGATTGTCGTGATTCGATGGAGACTTGATGTGTTTTTTATAAAGTCCGAATCGCGGAAAATAAATACAGAGCCCACGAAAACTATCACAGCGAGAAGTAGCCCGGCAAAAGACTTCCTCAAAATTGGTTGCCCCTTTGCGAAAATAACTACAAGAACCGCAGAAAGCAATAAACCTCCGAGCAAACCAAGCATCGCGCCACGAGTTCCAGTTTGGAAAAGAATTACGGATTGCAAAAGGAAAACGACAGAGTAAATCCAGAATCTAAAATCGCGGAGATGTTCTCTGATGCCGTCTTTTTTAATTTGCGAAATGAGCCAGAGTGAAATGAAGGCGCTAAAAAGCATGTACACCGCGAGATAAATTGGATTACCGAGAGTCGTGTCGATACGATAGTTGAAGCCCTTCTCGGCGATTTGAGAGAAGGCTTGAAAAATTGCAATAACACTCGCCAATGTAGAAGCGTTAAAAAACCAAAGCCAAATCTTTTTGGTGAAAGTATTCGATACGACGAAAAAGAGCCCGAGGAGATGTGCGATTGTTAAGAATCCTTCCATACGTTCGAAGTTGCTTCCGAAACTGGCGAGGCGATTATCTCCAAACCAATCAGCGAGCAAAATTATCACGGTGAAAATTACAAAGGATCGCGAGATCGCCGAGCATCTTGGTCGATTCTCTCTATTTATCAAAGCGAGCACAATCCAGAGACCGAAAATAATTTCAGTCACGATGCGGAAGAAGAAAGCTTTCCCTGTTATGTATGGGAAATACATGCTGTTGGAGACAATGAAAGGAGTGTAGAGCAAAGCGAAGACACCAATAATAATTGCGGTTTTAATAATCGGCACAAATTTTTGTAAGTTCATATAGGTGAAAATATATCAAATTCGCTGGGAGTTTGCCAGAAAATGCGGTATTATTGATGAAATATGATTTTGTCCGTGGGATATATAAAAGAAAAGTGGCAACATGCTGGGTTTCAAAAGTATTTGAGGAATACTGGGTGGATGTTTTTTGGTAAAATTGTTAGCCTTATCATTGCATTCGTTGCAACAGCCTACATTGCACGTAGCCTGGGACCAATAAACTATGGGCAATTGAGCTACGCTATCAGTTACGTAGGACTATTTGGTTTTTTAGCTGCGCTTGGTTTAGATCAGATCGTATACAGAGATATCATTAAATTCCCAAATAAAAAAGATGTATATCTCGGGACAGCTTTTATCCTTAAAATGATTGCGGGTATTTTAACGATATGTATTTGTATAATATCTGCACACTTTTTATCAGATAAAGACGTATCGCTTTTTCTTATTTTTATAATTAGTCTGACATTTTTATTCAATCCGTTCCAACTATTAAATTACGAATTCCAATCACACGCGCAATCAAAATATCCATCACTCACTTCCCTTACTACTGTTTTTATTTTAAACATATTAAAAATAATAATTATTTTTAATAATCAAGGAGTTATCTATCTCGCCCTCATTATATTATTAGAGCCAATATTAATGGGTATAGGTTTGTTATATTTCAGATTAAAGATATATGGAAAATTTATTGGATCACTATTTAATAAAGACATAGCATTGCAATTATTAAAAGATTCCTTTCCTTTAATATTTGCAACGGCCTTCTTTGGAATATACGCCCGAATAGATCAAGTGATGATTAAGAATATGTTAGATACAGAATCAGTCGGATTATATGATGCAGCGGTGCGAGTCTCTGAATTATGGTATTTTATACCGAATATGATTGTGGTTAGCCTATTCCCTGCAATTATTAATGCAAAACAAACGTCTCGTGAACAATACAACAAAAGACTCCAGAAACTATTTGTAGTAGTGACATCAATATCCATTCTCACCGCATTATTGACTCTCGTCTTATCAAAATATCTTGTACTGGCAATATTTGGGGTCGGGTTTATCGGTGCGGTATCAATCTTAAATATATATGTATGGAGTAATATTGGTGCCACATTAAATTACGTATCTCAACAACTACTTATTGCCGAAAACCTATCGAAAAAGATATCCCTTATGATTTTCTCTGGTATGATTATTAACGTTGGTTTAAATATCTGGCTCATACCGATATTAGGGACCGAGGGGGCTGCTGTCGCTACTCTTATATCTTATGTTGTACCTTTCTTATCACTGTTTATGTTTAAAGATACGAGAGAATTAATATTAGCAGTTATTAATGCACGGTAAAATGAACATGATACGTTTCATAAAGAATACTAAATTTAGGATATACTATATATCTCTTTTTAAAATAAAAACTTTTATACGCAGAAAAGTTTATTATTTCTGTAAATTTAATAGGCCATCTCGTCACAACTTTATAACGGGTGATTCTTTTAGAAAATTAGCAACACATATCTATGATGAAATTCAAGACATTAACCCGCAATATGTCATGACAAACGATATTGTATTTGTAAGAGGAGATTTTTTACATACTTATTTTACAAAAGTTCATCCCAGAATCACACATCAATACATACTGTTGTCACATAACAGTGACGAGAATATAGATGAAGATTTTATAAAATACATAGACAATAAAATAATTCATTGGTTTGCTCAAAATCTAATGTTTAAAAATAGCAAATGTACACCCTTGCCTATCGGATTGCAACTGAGATTGTACGATCGAGAAAATAAAGTTTTGGAATATATTAGAAAATACAAATATTGTGCAGAAAAGGTCAACCAAATATTTTACGCTTTTAATACAGAGACTAATACAGCAAGATCTCTTATCTTGAAAGTGTTGTCATCGAGTGCCGTAACTACAACACCTCAATATTCATTAAACAGAGAAGAGTACTATCGAGAAGTGGCTCGACATGTATTTAACGCTTCCCCCGAAGGAAACGGTGTAGACTGTAATAGAACCTGGGAAACTTTATATCTAGGAAGTATACCGATCTTGAAAAAAAGTACAAATTCTGAGTATTGGCGTGAGATTGGTTTGCCTGTTTTAATAATACAATCATGGGATGATATAAAATATTTCAATGAAAATTTTCTCGAGGAACAAATGCGGGTTATTACACTAAATAGCAACAATTCTCCGTTATATATGGACTACTGGATAAAAGAAATATATAGTAAAACTAATGAATAAAACACGATGCATCATAACATCAGCTTCTAGTAAATTTTTTCCCTCGCTAATAAACTTACTAGGGTCGATTCACAAAAACTATCCAAATCATCCAGATGTTTATGTATATGATATTGGACTGTTTTATACTTTCCGAAAAGAATTGGAAGGTATACCGTGGGTACACGTACTCAAAATACCTCACTTTGTTGCACACTGGAGATCGTGTTACACATGGAAGACTTATATATTCAATACTCCTTTGGCAGATCTTAATTTATACTTAGACGCCGGGAATCAAGTGCTCAAACCACTCGACGATATTTTTAATAAAATAGATAAAAATGGTTACTTAATAGTAAGTGCGGGACACGAGGTCAAAAACCAAGACATAATTCCCGAAGAATATATCAATATTTTTAATATGGATATAACAAAATTAAATGACGGGATAATTACGGCTGGAATTTTTGGTTTTAACGCAACAAATTCAAAAATATTACACCTAACACAAAAATTGTTTGCCTGTGGAAAAGAGGGGCTATGCCTAGGCTACTCACCAACGGAACAGTGGAAAAATAAGGGAGTCAATAAAAATATTTTTATTAGAAATGCAAAATATTTTCGACATGACAACACATTGCTATGTATTCTTATTTCAATATCAATACCGGACGCAAAAATCGAAGACGCAATGTTATTTAATTGGCAACTTACAGGATCCGCATCACAATATATTTGGAACCTAAGATTAAACTACAAAACACTACAATATACTGCTCTTAATCAATTTTCTACACCACGGACTTTAATTAGTCTTATAAATAAGATATGCTTAAAAATATTCTTATTACTAAAAGAGATTAATCGGTACATTAAGAATAATCACTACTAATCATTAAGATGCATATTAAACAATACATAAGAGAAAAAGTTAATCCAATATTATTATCCTTGTATAGATTATACAATATTGGAATTAATGACGATGTAATGACGTGTAGTCAGGACGAGAAACGTTCATTCATAAAATCGACATATTCAAAAAGACCTGATATAAAAGTTTTTGTAGAAACAGGAACATACAAAGGCGATACTATCTACGCAATCAAAAATGATTTCGATAAAATATTTACGATTGAATTAAGTAGTATGTATGCCGATACGGCAATAAAAAGATTCGAAAAAGAAACTAGAATTAAAGTCATACAAGGAGACAGTAAAAGTGAATTGGCGAAAGTTATCACGAATATTCAAGAACCGTGTGTGTTTTGGCTTGATGGTCACTATTCATACGCAGACACAGCCAAAGCAGAAAAGGAAACCCCAATACTCGAGGAGCTTCGCCCCATACTTGAAACAGACTTCCATCATCTGATACTGATAGATGATGCGAGACTTTTCATTGGCAGACATAATTACCCAACAATATTCACACTAGCTAATTTTATAAGGAAATTCAATAAAAACTACAAAATAATGATTGAAAAGGATATAATAATACTCTACAATGCTTAAAATCAAAAAGATATTACAAGGTATTAAACAACGCCTTTACTATATTAAACATTACAAAAAAGGATTCGATTCCCTATTCTTATTACCTGGTTTTTTAAGATCAAAAATAGGTGACAATCTTTTTTTTAAAAAATTAACTAAAGATATTAATGAAATAAAACTTACTACAATATCAAATGACATAATATTATTACACGCAGGAAATCTGAATTTTGTACTTCCGAAATCATGTTTTTATGAAGGAGACTTCTTTGATATTGTATACCCATATTTAAACCTGAAATATGACATAATCGATACCCTGGTATACAAAAACCCTTACTACGAATCAGAAGGATGCTATGAGAATTTTGGCTGCAACATAGGACCTGATGACTACATTATTGATGCTGGTGCGAATGTTGGGTTATTTTCAATAGTAGCAAGTAAGAAACTACGACAAGGTAAGGTTTTTGCTTTTGAGCCCCTTGCCACAATTACATCTGTTTTCAAGGAAAATGTAAAAAATAACAAATGCAAAAATATAATCATAGAAAATCTCGTCTTGGGAGACAGTACGCAAAATGTAAATTTTTATCACGATTTAGAGAAAAACTACAACGCATCGTCAACCACAATTAAAACATCAAAAAGTAAGACTGTGGTACTTAAGCAAATAACGCTAGATGAGTACGTACAAATCAATAAAATTGAGAAAGTTGATTTTATTAAAGCTGATATAGAAGGATCTGAAAGAAATTTATTGAGGGGCGCTAAAGATACCATACAAAGATTTTCACCTAAATTATCTATCAGAACTTACCACTTACCAGATGATAAGGAAATTTTGTATAATATCGTAAAAGAATTTAATCCAAACTACAAAATAATCCTACACAAAAAGACCTTATATGCATGGGTATAATAACAACAAAAAAATAATTGCATTGTTGACTTTCAAAAATGAAGAGTGGATATTAGAAGAGTATCTGAAATCTATTCGAAAAATAACAAACCATATTATAGCCTACGATGATCACTCCACGGACAAAAGTCGAGCAATACTTGAAAACGCTGGCGCCACGATAATTAGCCGTGATTACAAACGTGACTCGTATTTCGCTGAATACGAAGTTAGACAAACCTTATTAGAAGAAGGTCGCAAAAGAGGCGGTACTCATTTTATATGTCTTGACGCTGATGAGATATTTACTAACGAATTTCTAAAGGATGCTGAGAAATTGATTTTTACTTTGATCCCTGGTCAAAGTATGTGGCTAGACTGGATACATTTATATAAACAGAAAGACCAAGAAAGAATCGGTGGGGATTACAATAGGATAAACAAGGCTTTTATTTTTTGTGATGATAGCAAGCTCGCGTTTACATATGCTTTTATTGGGGTAAGTAGAACACCTACTGACACACAAAATCGCATGATTTTGAATAGGACAAGTGGTGCTGTAATTCATTTCCAGTTTTTCAATATAGAAAGAGCTCTCACAAAAAGAATATGGTATATGTGTTCTGAAATTATTAAAGGGAGTAGATCAACCACAAGAATAAACATGACATACGCTACCCAAAAAGATGTCAATGTTCCGACGCGGTTCATAGATAGCTCCCTATTTGCAGATCTAGGTAAAGATGTATATAAAAAATACGACCCACTGCTAGATTGGCGATTTCATGAAATATTAGAGTGGTTTAGTAAGTATGGAATACTTAGATTCGAAAAATTAGATATATGGGATAACGATATATTACGAAGTGCCTTTCTCGAAGAAACACAGAGATATCCGCAGCCTCAAATCATTCCGCATTGGTTAATAAAAACCAACTGTTTTAAAAATAAAATTATAAATCAATTCAGAATATGCAAAAAGTCTATCTCAATAAAAAATCTCCCTAAAAAAATACACTCATTAATACCTTTGTACCTGAGAAAAAAAATTGGCCCCATTTTTGCTTTATTATTTTATATATTCAGAACTAACTTTAAAAAAGATTCTACTCACATTATGTCATTGGACGCGACAATTGATTATATTCTCAAGCACAATACTTCTATGATACGTTTTGGTGACGGTGAAATATCATTACTCAATGATGACGACTTACATTTTCAGAGAGTAGACAGCGTCCTCAAAGAAAAATTGATTGGCATATTCAAATCGTATCACACAAACCTACTAATTTGTATTCCGAATATATTCGGAAACTTGCGCAAATTCAACTCGAGATCGTTTTGGTTTTCCATCCATCACGTCTTTAAATATTATAAATATTGGAAAAATCTATTATCCAAAAAGCAAATATACGGTGATGCCTTTGTAACGCGCCCATTTTTATCTTACAAAAAAACTGATCACGCTGCTATCATATTTGATAAATTATTCAGTATTTGGAAAAATAAAAAGATAACATTGATTGAAGGTGAGAAAAGTAGACTGGGTGTAGGAAATGATATGTTTAATGAGGTCTTAGAAATCGAACGTATTTTATGCCCTGCTGAAAATGCATTTGCCAAATATACAGACATAAAAGAAGCTGCTTTTCGAACTCCTAAAAATAGGCTAATCTTAGTCTCTTTAGGACCCACAGCAAAAATCTTGGCGTACGAGTTATTTCTAGCGGGATACCGGGTACTAGACATCGGGCATATCGATATGGAATACGAAATGTTTTTAAGAAAATCACACAAACTAGTTAAAGTAAAGTATAAATATTTTAATGAGATCGGGGAGCGCAACCCAGAAGAATGTAAAGATCTAAAATACCTATCTGAGATAATCAACCGAATCACTATATGAAAAAGAAAAATATAAAAATAAAAATTTGTGGTTATAACGCATCAGACGAACAATCTTATGGTCACTATATCTTACAAAAACTCCGAAAATACTACGACGTGAATCTGACAGAGACTCCCGACTACATATTCTTCAATGAATCTAATTACGAACACCTGAACTATACATGTATCAAAATATTTTTTACTGGTGAAAATATCCACCCCAATTTCAATATATGCGACTACGCGTTTGGTTTTGATTATTTAGATTTCGAAGACAGATATGCAAGACTGCCCGTATATTTTATTGCGACATTTTATAGAAAAGATGAGGTATCTCAACTTAGTAAGATAACTTCTCATTCATCCGCAAAGTTTACATTGCAAGATCTTAAAAATAAAACAGAATTTTGTAGTTTTGTATACTCAAATTATCTTGCCGATAATTCTAGAAAAAAGTTTTTTGATATACTAACTTTATATAAAAAAGTAAACTCCGGAGGAAAATACTTAAACAATATAGGGAGGCCGACTGATAATAAGCTCTTATTTGAATCACATCACAAATTCTCAATCGCATTTGAAAATTCATCAAACAGGGGCTATACAACTGAGAAGATACTGAACGCTTTTTCTGCAAAGACAATACCAATCTATTGGGGTAATCCTCTCATAGGAAGAGAATTTAATACGAAAAGGTTCATTAATTGTGCTGAGTACAATAACTTTGACGAGGTCGTCGAGATTGTTAAAAAAATAGACAACGACGATGATTTATACCTTAAGATTATTAATGAACCGATTTTCGTTAATAACTCTTTTCGTGATACGGAAGAAAATTTTGAAAAGTTTCTTAGGAATATATTCGAACAGCCGCTAGACACCGCTTCGAGAATCCGCATAAATCCAGCCCGAGAACTAGAGATCATCCGTAACGAAAAATTGATTTCCGACCGCTTGAATAAGTTAAATTATAAAATCAAAATGTTATCTATATTGTACAGACCATTCAAAAATATACAGATTATTGATCGCATAAAACAGAAATACCTCATCTGGAAAAATAAAAAGTAACTATGATTTCAATCTACACTCACTCACACAATCCGTTAACAAAAGAGTTTTGGAAGTGGCTCATAAAAAAGATTTTAAGAAAATACTCTGGACCCGATGCAGTATTAGATAGCCTCGTGAGAGGTCTTATTCAAAAGAATATCCCCTTCGAAATAAACCCATTGAAACCGAAATATAATGTACTACATGTTGTGTCTGGTATTGAAATATTGCAACGCGTACTCAAACATAAAAAAGAAGGTCAATGTGTCATAGCAGGACCCGCAATAACCACCACACCTCTTGAAAAAGGGCGAATACTGACATCAAACTCAATTGATGCTGTACTTGTTCCTTCAAAATGGGTGAAAGAATTTTATATTGCGCTATCTCCAGATTTAAGCATGCGCACTCACGTATGGCCTGCGGGAGTTCAAATGCCAACTACCAAAACAAATAAAACCGGACCTATTATTATCTATAAAAAGGATATTGCCGACCACGTATACAAAAAAATAATCCGCACCCTACAACACAGAAAATTTCAATTTAAAGTACTCACATACGGGGATTTTTCTCACAAAGAATACATCGAAAATTTGCACACTGCCCCATTCCTCATATATTTACAAACATCAGAAAGCCAGGGTATTGCCCTTCAAGAAGCCTGGTCTTACGACGTACCGACACTCGTTTATAAAAATACTTCATGGTCGTATCTTGATTATACATGGCATGACGCCGCAATATCTGCACCATATCTCGCTGATGATACGGGTTTTTTCTTTACACTTGAAGATTTCTTAGAAAAATTGATGCGCATAGAATCAAGTATCATGTATCCAAAAGAGTATTGTGCTAAAAATTTGTCTGATCAAAGATCTGTGGAAATACTTTTTGATATAATAAAAAAAATATGAAAAAGATTATTAAAAAAATACTCGCAACATTACTCTCCCCTTTCATTATAAGAGATTATATATCTTATGTAATGAAGAATGATTCTCGTTTTAAATTAAGTCTGCTTGATTTTTACCCACAAATAAAAGACAAAACCATCTCAACTAATTTTGACCGTCACTACGTATATCACACATCATGGGCGGCTCGAAAGGTACGAGAAATAAATCCAACAAAACACATCGACATCTCTTCGAGCTTATATTTCTGTGGAATCGTGTCCGCATTTGTCCCTGTTGATTTTTATGACTACAGACCAGCGGATCTCCAGCTTTCAAATTTAAATAGCCTAAAAGGCGACCTACTAAACCTACCATTTGAATCAGAGAGTATTACATCCCTCTCATGCATGCACACCATTGAACATATTGGGCTTGGAAGATACGGAGACTCTATTGATCCAGAAGCTGATTTGAAAGCCATAGCAGAACTCAGGAGAGTTGTAGCTAAAAATGGCAGCCTACTTTTTGTGACACCTATTGGGAAAGAAGCGAAAATCGAATTCAACGCACACAGAATATATACTTACGACCAAATCATTTCATACTTTCCTGATTTTGTGCTGAAGGAATTCTCTTTAATACCAGAACATTCAGCGGGTGGTGGTATTATAATTAATGCTAATCCAGACCTAACAAAAAATGAGAACTACGCATGCGGTTGTTTTTGGTTTGTTAAAAAATAAAATGATAATCACAAAACTATCAGGTGGACTTGGAAATCAAATGTTTCAATATTCGTGTGGTTTAAGTCTGGCCAATAAAAATATCGCCGAAATGAAAATTGATACATCTGCGTACACGGAAGAAAATTATGCCTCAGGTGATACAGTTCGAAAATTTGAATTAGATAAGTTTAATATCTCATGCGACAAAGCAAGCGATATTGAAATCAAAAAGATTAAGTATCCATTAGGGCTAATATCAAAGACAGGCTCATATCTTAAAAAGAAGATTTTTCGTATGAACTTCTTGGATTTCCACCCACGAATTATTAATCAAAGAGGAAATATATATCTCGACGGCTACTTCCAAACTGAAAAAAACTTTCTTGATACATCAGCCAAAATTAGAGAAGAATTCACTTTAAAACAAGAATTCATTAACCCGAAAGTTTCAGATTTCGAGCAACAAATTGTAAATACAAATTCAGTCTCAATACATATACGTCGCGGAGATTACGCACAGGACCAAAAGACAAACAAATACCACGGCCTCTGCCCTATTTCATACTATGAGCTAGCAATTTCATTTGTCGTCTCAAAAGTTCAATCCCCGCACTTCTTCATTTTCTCTGACGATATTGACTGGGTAAAAGAAAATTTAAAGATTTCACACCCGCACACATTTGTATCTGGAAATAATCTTATTCCGCAACAAGAAATGCATTTGATGTCAAAATGCAAGCACAATATTATCGCCAATTCCACATTCTCTTGGTGGGGAGCGTGGTTGAATCAAAATCCGAATAAAATTGTTGTCGCTCCGAAAAAGTGGGTTAATATTGAACCAAACCCACATCCAAATATAATCCCAGAAACATGGATAACAATGTAAAACCAAAAATAAGCGTGATGATTTGCACATACAATCGTGCAGACTATATTTCCAAATCGATTCATTCTGTTTTGAATCAGACCTTCAAAAATTTTGAAGTGATTATTGTTGACGATTGTTCTACAGACGACACAAAACAAATTATTGGAGCTTTCAATGACCATCGAATTAAATATTTTTTCAATGAAGATAATCTTGGAATCACTAGGTCTAGAAATAGGGCGTTACAACTTTCTTCGGGAGAATACATCGCCGTACTGGATAGTGATGACTATTGGACAGATGATACGAAGCTGGAAAAGCAAATTGGTTTTCTTGAAAACAACCTCGATTTTGCGCTCGTAGGTACTCAATCAAAAATTATCGACGAAAGAGATAACGAGGTTGGAGAGATTGTAAGTGAGTTAGAAGATGCAAAAATCAGGAATAGAATTCTATTAAAAAACCAATTCACACATTCTAGCGTATTGTATAGAAAAGACGCTCTTTTAAATGGATACAATCAATCGCTTTTCATTTGGGAAGATTATTTTGCATGGCTTGAAATCGGTAAAAGATTCAAATTTGCAAACCTCCCTATTTTCGCAACTGCATATAGAAAACACTCATCCAACATATCTCGAAACAAGAAAATTAGAGGCACACTCACGATGCAAAAGATTCTCAATTATTTTAGAAAAGATTATCCACACTACCTTATCGCAACAATAAAAAACATTTTGAGAATTTTTAAATAGTTAAACCCCTAAAATCTTCCTCAACTCCTCCTCTGGAATTTCCTTTTTGGGTGGAACATTCTCGACATTTTTTTTCACCTCTTCTGTCTTCATGATCGGCTCTGGCGTCACCACCTTTTTAAATTCAACATTCATCTGCGGAGGTTTAATAGCATGAGAATTTGTCACATTTCCCTCCCTGACCTTCAAATCACCGAGAATTCCAGCCAAGGCATTCTTCAAACTGTTTTTGTTCTCGACGCTCGGCGCTTTATCAAATTTCTTTTGCGGCGCACGGGTCTGCAAAGTCAAATCTGCCAAACTGACAGTCTTTTGCTCAACGCGAGGTGCAGGCGCCGTGTGAATCTCCTTTTTCATTTCCTCACCCATTTTCCTATCAATCACAGGCTTTGCTTTGTGATTTCTACCATCATTACCATTATCACCTTTCTTTTTCTCTGGCTTCTTCTCCTCATATGGCTTTACCTCCGGCGCGTGCAATTTCTTTATCTCCTCCTCGACCGTCAATCTGTCTCTGGTATATTTTCTGCGTGAAGCTCCAACAATCTCCTCAACGAAACTCGTCTCGGGTCGCTCCAATGGTGGAAGCGTCCTCGCTGAGAATGGCTGTGATCCAATTCCGTTAATCATCAAACGCAAATATATTTGGGCGAATCCCAAATTAACAATATCCTCCGCAGTGAAAGTTGGTGCAAATTCTTTTTCCAAAACTTCGGCATCGAATGAGCCAACGCGGAAAGAAATCATTGTGCCGACGTTTCCGAAAACTGCTGCGCGAACTTCATCAGACATTTGTTCTATGTACTGGTGGGCGACGGTCAAATTCAATTTGTATTTTCGGGCCTCGGAGAGAATGTCTGCGAAAGATTCGTTTGCAAAAGATTGAAACTCGTCGACGTACAAATAGAAATTCGGAGTAGTTTTCATCTCGTCCTTTGTTTTATCTGCGCGCGACAGCGCCGCGAGATACAATTTCGTAATCAACATAGAACCGAGGAGGTTAGCGTTCGATTCCCCAATTCTTCCCTTCGAGAGGTTCACAATCAAAATCTTTTTCTTGTCCATGACCTCACGTAAATCGAAACTGGATTTCGGCTGACCAATAATATTTCGAATCAAAGGGTTCGCTGTAAATTGTCCGATTTTGTTTTGAATTGCAGGTGTAGCCTCGGCAGCGAATCTATCGGTATATTTCGCAAATTCATCAACCCAGAAAGACTTCACAGAAGGATCGGTAATATTATCCACCACCTTCTTGCGAAAATCTTTGTCAGAAAGCATTTTGTTAACTTCCAAAAGAGTAGAGTTCGGATATTCGAGAAGCGCAAGCAAAGTATTTCCCAAAATATATTCCATACGAGCCGACCACGCATCCTGCCAAATCTTTTTGAAGGTGCTCATGAGACCAGAAACCACGAGGTGACGTTTGTCGTATCCGACATCCTCCATGACATTGAAAGAAATCGGATGTTCCATATCGAACGGCGCGAAATATATCACATCCTCTATGCGCTCCTTTGGAACGTATTTCAAAATTGTCTCGACAGCGCTTCCGTGTGGATCTAGGAAAGCAAAACCATTTCCATTACGCACATCCTGCGCCGCCATATTTTCGAGCAAAGTCGATTTACCCATACCCGTCTTTCCAATGACATACACATGTCTAGTTCTATCCTCGGATTTAATACCGAAAGTGACGCGTCGATTACGCGAATCAGTTTCCGCAAAATAATTTATTTCATTCGGATTGTCCATTTAGTTATATTATAGAGCAATGCGGGCACGAAAACAACGGAATTGTTATATAAAAAAATTCTAAAGTTTCTCTGCAACCAAATACAAATCTCCCGCCCCGAGCAACAGCACAACCCATTCGCTATTCAGAGTTGCGACACAATCTACAGCCGCGCCATCATCCTTCAGAAATTTCGCCTCCCCGCCCCTCTTTATTATCTCCTCCGCCAACATGTCCGATGAAATAGTTCCATCATCAATTTCACGTGCAGGATAGATTGGAAAAGTTCCCACAAAATCAGCGCCGTCCGACAGAACCTGGGCGAATTCTGTCAAAAAAGTTTTTGTTCGTGAATACAAATGTGGCTGAAAAATAACCGCGATTTTTTTATCATGGAATTTTTCATTCAGGGCATTGAGTGTTGCTTGAATTTCGGTTGGATGATGTCCATAATCGTCATATAGAGTAGCGCCGTTAGACAAAACCTTTTTGAATTCCAACCTGCGCCATGTACCGCGAAAATTCGCGAGCCCCGTGCTGGCTTTCGTAAAATCAAGCCCCATCACCTCCGCAACGGCGAGCGCCGCCGCCCCATTTTTCACATTGTGCGCACCAAAAACAATCATCTCGGGGACTCGCCCAAACATTTTCGTATAATCAACAATTTTTTCTGGAAATTTCGCAACAATCGGCGCCAAGTTCGGCAACGACGGATCACAAACAATTTTCCCATCCGCAGGCAATTTTTCCGCCAATTCCAGAAAAGCGTCCTGTATATCCGCGAGGTCACGATAATAATCGAGATGATCTTCCTCGAGATTCGTTATCACCAAAATATTCGGATGCAAATTCAAAAATGATCTCTTGTATTCGCAAGCTTCAACAACAAAAATATTTTCCTTGCCGGGAATAAAATTACTCTTGCCCTCCACCATCAAACTTCCCACAATCACATTTGGACTACGGTCAGCACCGCGCAGAACGCTAGCGACCATCCCCGTCGTCGTAGTTTTTCCATGAGTTCCGGCGATTGCTATAGTGAAGCTCTGCTCAGACACTCTCCCGAGCATTTGTGCGTATGTAAACATTGGAAGTCCTCGGCGAACAGCCTCAACAAATTCAGGATTGTCTTTTTGAATAGCGAGAGTGTAAACCACACAGTCAACTTCATCTGAAATATTTTGCGCGATTTGTGGCACTACAACTTCTATCCCCTCGCTGACAAGCGCCTGACAAATGTCTGACATTACATCGCTCGAGCCAGAAACCCGCTGTCCGTGAAAGTGAAAATATCTCGCAAGCGCAGACATTCCGATTCCACCGAT
>JACCDT010811943.1_pt1 | contig 30698 bp, 37 predicted proteins | sample 7446291 | NCBI WGS metagenome assembly JACCDT01 (sample SAMN15323446, study PRJNA562643) | freshwater metagenome | isolation source: river surface water | place: USA:Blue River Watershed | collected 2017-08-17
CTAATAACTCACCAGCAAAAACTGGCGATGTTAAGCTAGGTAATGGCGGTGGCTACAAGAAGGGCGGCAAAGCAAAAAAAGCGTATGCTAGTGGTGGTAGCGTAAATGATTCTGGCAAAGCCACTAGCATGCCTCAAGGTCGTAAAACACCTTCTAGTCCTGTTTCTATTAGCAAGCTTTCTGGCACTTTCAAAAAGGGTGGCAATGTTACTAGCAAAGCTCTTCAAGCTGAATTTAAGAAAGAGAATGCGCCTGCAATGAAAGCAGCAAAAGCTGATTCAAATCTTAAATACAGCAAATATCAAAAAGCTAGTAAGAAGATGGCTGATGGTGGCAGGTCAGATGTTGAAATGACATTTGATGAGTCTTTCGCTTCTCCACGTGAGCAATTACGTGAAATGAGAATGCGTAGAGCGATGAACCGTGGCGCTGCTCAAGTAAGTGAAAGAGAACGTGCTTCTAACGAAGCGATGGTTGATGCTTTAACTTCTCTACCAAGAGCGGCTAAAGAACTTGCTAAACGTTCATTGCGTGGTCAGGGTGCAGTGACTGATACAGAAAGAACAGTATCTCGTACAGTAACTCCTCCACTTCAACGCAAACATGGTGGCAAAGCTAAGAAGTAACAATCGGGGGAGTTCGCTCCCCCACTTTCTTTAAGGATTAACTATGAAAGTGCAAATCGTATCAAAAACAGGAGCTGGTTCAACATCAGCGATTGTTGTAAATACCAACACAAATCCATGCAACATTGGCTTTGGCGTAGTGGTAAGCGGTACTGTTGATTACACTATTCAGCACACTTTTGATGACCCAGCAACAGGTTTTACAACATGGTTCCCACATCCAACGATTGCGGCGCAATCTACAAACAAGGATGGTAACTATGCGTTCCCTGTAACTGGTATTCGTCTAACAGTGAACTCTGGTGGTGGCACAGCTACTCTTAGCTTGGTACAAGCGGGTATTGCATAATGGCTTACGTTGGTTACACAAATGTAGCCAATCAAGCACAAACGACTCCTGGTTGTGCTAGTGGCGTTGTTGCGGATGCAAATAACGGCTATGGTGATGATGATGGCGGTTCAGGCGTAGTAGATACTTACTCATGCTTGGCGCCACCTCCACCTGTTACCAGTTATTACATCATATTGGAGAGCGGCGATTACATTCTCCAAGAAGATTCATTTAAGATTTACACACAAGCATCGACTTGAGGAATAGATTATGGCTGACTTAAAAATTACCCAAATGACATTGGCGGCAACGCTAGACGGCACTGAAATTGTGCCTTTAGTGCAATCAGGCGGCAATGTTCAAACCGACTTGACTACCGTAGTAAATGAAACCATTCAAGCTGACCCAGCAACTGCAAGGACATCGCTTGGTCTTGGCACTATGGCAACGCAAAATTCAAATGCGGTTGCAATTACAGGCGGCACTATTCCAACATCAGTATTAACTGGCGTATTAGGCACAGCGCATGGTGGTACAGGTTTATCATCATTCACGCTTGGCGACATATTTTATGCGTCAAACACCAATACAATTTCAAAGTTGGCTGGTAATACCACAACTACAAACAAGTTTTTGAGACAGCAAGGCACAGGTTCTGCTTCTTCTGCCCCTAGTTGGGATGTGATTGACCCATCTGACATCAATACTCAATATGGTGCATTCCACTACGATTACACCACTGCATTGACAGCGGATATTAACAACAGTGCTACAACGATTCCTGTTACTTCAACAACAGGGTTTTCAAATTCTGGTGCAATTATCATTGAAAATGAAATCATTACCTATACTAGCATCACAGCAACATCATTTACAGGTTGCACACGCCACACAAATGGTTCAGCGCAAGCATCTCATACAAATGGCACAGCGGTAGGCGGCGCACAAGTTGTATCAGCCGCAAATACACCAACATTATTGCAACTTAACACGACAGACTTGAGCAATGGTGTGACATTAGACACAGCAACTTCCGAAATCTCTGTTGCAATTGATGGCACATACAATATTCAATACAGCGTACAAGTATTTAACCCAAGTACAGGTCAAGATTTAGTCAATATTTGGTATGTTTTAGATGGTGCAAATGTTGCATCTTCTGCAAGTTGGGCGACTGTTGCATCTCGTTCAAACACTGGCACACCAGCGTCAACAATTGTTACTGTTAATTTATTCTTGGATTTAACAACATCTAATAAATTGACATTAAAATGGCTATCAGAAAGTGGTAATAGTTCTATTGTGACTTATCCATCAGGCGCTGGATACCCTGCGGCTCCAGCAGTAATTCTAACCGTTAACCAAGTGAGTTAATCATGCCATTAGTTAAAAGCAAATCACCAAAAGCGTTCCAAAAGAACATTAAAACTGAAATTGAAGCTGGCAAACCACAGAAGCAAGCTGTGGCGATTGCATACAGCGTTGCTAGACGCGCTAAGAAGGCTGAAGGCGGTTCAATGCATGATGATGTAGCGCAAGACAAGAAACTCATCAAGAAAGCCTTTAAATTGCATGACAAGCAACGTCATGAAGGTAAGGCTACTGACTTATCAAAACTTAAAAAAGGTGGGCCAGTACAATGGTAAAAGGCTTATACGCAAACATTCATGCCAAACGCGAGCGAATTGCCGAGGGTAGTGGCGAAAGTATGCGTAAAGTCGGCGCTAAAGGTGCACCAACTGAAGAGGCATTCAAGAAAGCCGCTAAAACAGCTAAAATGAAGTCTGGCGGTGTATCATTGTCTGTAGGTCGTGGTGAGAAATTACCAGTCTCTCAAGGAGCAGGTTTGACTGCTAAAGGTCGTGCTAAGTATAACCGTGAAACAGGCTCAAATTTGAAGGCTCCACAACCCCAAGGAGGGGCAAGGAAAGACTCGTTCTGTGCTAGAATGAGCGGAGTAGTAAAGAATGCGAAGGGCGAGGCTCCAAGAGCCAAAGCCTCATTAAAACGATGGAAATGTCCAGGGTGGTAATTTATGGCTTATTCAGGAACCGTTGGAACCACAGTCATCAGAGTCCAAGACTTCATTGACGAGGGCGCAAGAAGAGCAGGAAAGCTTGCAGAAGAATTAACTTCAGAGCAGATTGTTTCAGCAAAGCGCTCTCTATTCTATCTGTTATCAAATTTAATCAACATTGGTATTCAATACTGGGCTATCAACAAGACCGTTATTGGTCTTAATCCAAATCAATACATTTATGAGCTTCCTTTAGGCGCTAATGATGCATTGAATGTACTTTATCGCCAAATGGATAGACCAACGCCAGCGGCTAATGGTGCTTATCTATATAGCGCTGGTACAGGTCAAATTGCCAATGCTTTTGACGGAAACATTGATACATGGACAACTCAATCAGTTGCTGATGGGTATATGGGTGTTAATTATGGCGCTGATAATCTAAATTATATTGGCTCTATCGGCTTGATGCCTTATGTTGCTGGTGGTGGAAGTCAAACTTGGAACATTGCCTATGAATGGTCTTCCGATGGTATTGTTTGGAATACATTAACAGACCTTGGCGCTGTCGTAGTTACAGATAAGCAATGGATTTGGACTGACATTGACCCAGGTCAAAACTGCCAATACTATCGTTTAAAGGCATCAAATGGCACCACTTTAAACATACGTGAGTTATATTTCGGAAATAATAGCCGTGAAGTCATGATGGCGCGTTTGAACCGTGATGACTATACAAACTTGCCTAATAAGAATTTTACAGCAAATCAGCCTTATCAATTTTGGTTTGACCGCACTATTCCAAAGCCAAAAATCTATTTATGGCCTACGCCAAGCAATGCTTTTGTACAGATGACTGTTTGGTATTCACGTCAAATTATGGACGTTGGCGACCTAGATGGAGAGTTAGAGGTACCTCAGCGTTGGTTTGAAGCTGTGCAAATGATGTTAGCACATAGAATGGCTTTATCTTTGCCACAAGTTCCTATGGACAGGATTCAATATTTAGAGAAGATGGCAAATGACTACTTGAATGTAGCTGAAGTGGAAGAAAGAGACCGCAGTCCTATCTACTTGCGTCCTAACATTGCTGTTTACACGAGGTAATTATGCCGAAGTGGTTAGACACTAGAGGTAATACAAGTCTTGCAATTGGCGTTTGTGACCGTTGCAAGATGAAAAGGGCTTATGTGGATTTGGGGTCAGACCCAAACTTTCCTGGGCTTAGAGTATGCAATCAAGGTTGCAGAGACCAATATGACCCATATAGATTGCCAGCAAGACAAACAGAAAGAATTAACCTTCGTTTTGCTCGTCCTGACGTTAGCGTTGCAACAAATCCACATGATTTAGAAACTGGTGGGTATGGAGGTTATATAATCTCTACAGAAGGCAACAATAATATTGTGCAAAATGACGGCAATTTAGATGGATTGTTAGTAACCCCTGTTCCTACGAGTGAAGGCGATAATGGCTAATGTACAAATAACACAACTACCACAGGCGCAGACATTAACTGGTACTGAATCAGTGCCTATTGTGCAAAATGGCGTAACTGTACAGACAACAGTAGGGGCAATTACTTCAGGTCCTGCGCTGACTCAAACATTTTTAACTGTGACAAATCAGCCTTCATTGGCTAACAGTCGTTATTTTTCAACTGATGCAAACTTAACGCTTACAGATAATGGCCCTCAATCAACGCTAGTAATAGGATTGAATGGCGCAATTACGACATTAAATACAATGTCGGCAGGTATTGTTGTAAAAACAGGTTCATTACAATTTACCCCTAGACAGATACAAACCACAGGGGCAGGTATCACCGTTTCAAATGGTGATGGCATTGCAGGAAATCCAACTATCGGATTGTCTGGATTGCCACTTATCCTAGCCCAAGCTACTGGCTCTGGATTGTTATCGCTATCCTCTGGGACTAGCCTCTCTCCAGTAACAATCACAGGCGTAGCCAACCAGATTGGGGTTTCTAACGGAACAGGGGTGGGTGGCAATCCAACCATTTATATTGCTAACAATCCAGTCATTCCTGGCACTGAAGCGATGCAGATTCCAAGTGGAACTACTGCACAACGACCTACTGTGCCAACAAATGGTGACATGCGTTACAACACAGACTCTAATAACTTTGAGTTCTATGACAACAGCACATGGATAAGTTTCGGCTCTGGTGACGGAACAGTCACTTCAGTGTCTGGCACTGTAGACCAAATTAATGTAGTTAATCCATCAATTGCACCTGTTGTTAGCCTAGCAGACAATCCAATCGTGCCTGGCACTAACGGCATGACTATTCCTGCTGGTAGCACTTCACAACGTAATGGCGCTGACGGCACATTGCGCTATAACACTGACACAGAGACTTTTGAAGGCAAGGCAAATGGCGTGTGGGGAGCTATTGTTACAGGCTCTGGTGTCACTTCTGTAGATGTTTCGGGCGGAACTACAGGGTTAACTACAAGTGGTGGACCAATTACATCTGCTGGCACTATTACGCTTGGTGGCACACTAAGCCCATCAAACGGTGGTACTGGCGCAACATCATTGACTGGTTACTTAAAAGGGAATGGCACTAGCGCATTTACTGCAAGCGCGACCATTCCTACTACTGACTTGAGTGGCACAATCACTAATTCTCAATTAGCGAATAGTTCAGTTACTTATAACGGTGTAACAGTCGCCCTAGGTGCTTCAGGAACTATTACAGCGGCAACAACTGCTGCGTTGACTGTTGGAACAGGGCTTCAACTTAATAGCGGAACGACATTTGATGGCTCTGTTGCAAAAACTATTTCAATTGATTCTACTGTAGCAACATTATCAGGCAGTCAAACACTGACTAATAAATCAATCAGTGGCGCTACAAATACATTGTCAAATATCCCTAACGGTGCTTTAGATAACTCATCTATCACGATAGGAAGCAGTTCTATAAGCCTAGGTGGGACTTTAACAACGATTGCGGGTCTTACCCTTACCACGCCAACAATCTCGTCAATTTTGAACACTGGCACGCTTACATTGCCAATCTCTACTGACACTTTGGTTGGTAGAGCAACAACTGACACATTAACGAATAAGACTATTGATGGTCTGACTAACACGCTAACTAACATTCAGAACAGTTCTTTAGCGAACAGCTCTATTACTATAGGCACAACTGCTATTAGTTTGGGTAGTTCTTCATTAACTTTAGGTGGATTGACTTCTGTTGAAGTTACACAAGACCCAGCTACTGCATTGCAATTAGCGACAAAACAGTATGTTGATACTTTGGTTTCTTCAGGAATCACGTATCACACGCCAGTTAAATATGAAGTTCCAAATACTACTGGTAACTTGACTGCAACTTACAACAACGGAACAAGTGGTGTAGGCGCTACTTTAACGAATGCTGGTACTCAAACAGCCTTCACTCCAGACGGCATTATTGCTTCTATTGGCGATAGAATCCTTATCTACAATCAAACAAATGCTTATGAAAATGGTGTTTATGAGGTTACAGATGTAGGTAGTGGCTCAACTAACTGGGTATTAACACGTACAACGGATGCAGACTCTTATGGATTAAAAGACCCTAATGCTTTAGGTGGGGGCGATGCATTCTTTGTTAGTTCAGGTAACACAGGCGCTGGCGAGACTTATGTATGCAACACTACTGGCACGATTACCTTTGGCACTACGCCGATTAACTTCGTGCAAGTGTCTTCAGCACAAGTTTATAGCGCAGGCACTGGTTTAACTTTAACAAACACTACATTTAGTATCACAAATACAGGTGTTTCTGCGTCTACTTATGGCTCCGCATCTCAAGTTCCTGTGTTTGCAGTGAATGCTCAAGGGCAGTTAACTTCTGCTACGAATACAAGCATTGCAATTGCTGGTAGCCAAATTACATCAGGCACTGTAGGTTCTTCTTATATCAGTGGCTCATATACTGGCATTACAGGTGTTGGAACGCTAACCGCAGGTACTTGGAACGCAAGCGTAATTGGTGAAGCTTATGGTGGCACAGGACAATCTTCCTACGCTGTAGGTGACATGATTTATGCCACTGGCTCTACGACATTAAGCAAGCTGACTATAGGAACAAATGGCTATGTAATGACGTCTAGCGGTACTGCACCGCAATGGACTCAACAATCTAGTCTTTCAGTAGGGACGGCTACTAACCTAGCAGGCGGTACTACAGGAGCAGTTCCTTATCAATCAGGTGCTAGCACTACGACGTTCTTGTCTTTAGGAACAACAAACTTTGTGTTGACCGCTGGTGCTACTGCTCCACAATATGTTGCTCAATCTACATTGTCAGTAGGAGCAGCGACTAATGTATCTGGTGGTACAGCGGGCGCACTTGTTTATAACACTGGTGCTGGCGCAACAACATTCTTAAATCTAGGCACTACAAACTATGTTTTAACGGCAGGCGCATCCGCTCCTCAATACGTAGCGCAATCTACATTGAGTGTAGGCAGTGCAACGAATGCCACAAACGCGGCAAATGTAGCAGTTACTTCATCAACAACAAACGCAGATTTTTACTTGACTTTTGTAAGTGCTACTAGCGGAAATCAAGCAGAATATGTAAACTCATCAATAAAATGTAATCCTTCCACTGGGGCTATCACTGGTGGTATTTCAGGAGGTACTTTCTAAAATGGCACAAACAGGATACACCCCAATACAACTTTATTACAGTGCAACGACGACTAATGTTCCGTTAGCGACTGACCTCGTCGCTGGCGAACTAGCTATTAACACTGCTGATGGTAAGTTGTTTTACAAAGACTCTGGAGGCACAGTTAAGGTTATAGCTGGTGCAGGCGGCACTGGCATTGTTGCTGGCTCAAGTGGACAAGTCCAATTCAACAATTCTGGGGTATTCGGTGCTTCTGCTAACTTCTTCTGGGATATTTCAAACAATCGTTTAGGTATTGGCACTAACACTCCAGCGGTTAAAGTAGCTATTTCAGGCACAGACGCTATTCTGATTCCAAAAGGTACAACTGCACAGCAACCTACTGGCGTATCAGGTTATTTGCGTTTTAACACGGACACTTCAACATTTGAAGGCTACAACGGCTCTGCATGGACAACTGTAGGTGGCGCTGCGATTACAAACGACACATCAACATCAAGCAACATTTATCCGTTGTTAGCAAATGCCACATCAGGTAATGCGACGACTGTTTACACTTCAAATGCGAAGTTACTTTACAAGCCTTCTACTGGTGAATTTCAATCAACGACTTTTATTGCACAGAGTGGTTTCTATTTGAACCCTCAAACTATCCCTGCAAGCTTCACAGTGCCTGCAAATTACAGTGCAAGTTCAGTCGGCCCAATTACAATTCCATCAGGCATGAGCGTTACTGTCAGCTCTGGTAGCCGTTGGGTAGTGTTGTAATGAATATTAAGGAGAAAGCATAATGGCTGTTCAGTTAAACGCTATCACAAGTGCTGGTGGTGGATTTTCAGTAACCCCTGACTCATCTGGAGTATTAAGCTTCCAGTCAGCAGGTACAACCTACATGACGATGGATGCAAGCGGTAACTTGGGGATTGGTACAAGTAGTCCTTCATCGTTTACAAACTATCGTTTTATCACTTTAAGTGGAACATCAGGTTCATACTATCAAGCATCAGTTGGCTCTACTGTGACTGCCACTTTGGGGGCAGAAGGGGCTGATGCGTTTGTTCAATGTGCTACCACTACAGGTAATTTACGCCTATACACTAACAATACAGAACGCATGAGAATTGATGCAAGTGGTAATGTAGGGATTGGTACTACATCTCAAATTCGCTCTGGAAAATTATCAGTAAGTGGAGATGTTAGCAACAACAGCAATATAAATTGGGGCGCAAGTGGCAATGGTCGCCTTTATTCTGATGCTAACTGGGGATGTATTTTTCAGGCAGATAGAGCATCACCTTCCGTTGCAGAATTTATGTGGCAAAACGGTTCTGGCACAGAACGTATGCGTATTGATACTAGTGGTAATGTGTTGGTTGGGGTAACCAGCCCTGGTTCTTATGCAGCAGGTTCAGCTATTGGCACTACTGGTTATATAAGTAGAAGCGGAACAGCAGGCTCATTTGGCAATAACAGATTTAATATTTTTTGGAATGGTTCTGCTGCAAGATTATGGATTGATACTGTTGACCAAGGTTCTATTGCAATTTCTTCAGATTATCGTATTAAAAAAGATATTCAAGCTCAAACATTAACAGCTATTGATAGAATTGCTCAATTAAAACCAGTTACATATACCTATGCAGATAATGAAGATTTAAATTGGAAAGCAGATGGTGTTGCTCGTGAAGGTTTTATTGCTCATGAATTAGCAGAGATTATTCCAAGTGCTGTAGATGGTGAAAAAGATGCAGAAAATCAAATTCAATCACTTAAACTAGATGCACTTTGCTCTGTAATGGTTAAAGCCATCCAAGAACAACAAGCCATCATCGAACAACTTAAAGCAGATGTAGAAGCATTAAAAGGAGGTAAGTAATGTCAGACGTAATTATCAGTGGAAACACGAGCGGAACAGCGACGTTACGTGCGCCTGACGTAGCTGGCTCTCCAATATTAACTTTGCCTACAACAAGTGGCACTCTTATCGCAGGTACAAACGGCATAACAGCCGAAGCTAATGGCGGCACAGGGACTACGACAGGCTACTACAGCTTCAAGAATCGTATCATTAACGGTGCGATGATGATTGACCAGCGTAATGCTGGGGCTAGTGTTACTCCAAATAATAACTATACTCTTGATAGATGGTCATGCATTAATACACAAGCAAGTAAATTTACACTTCAAAGAAATGCAGGGTCTGTTACGCCTCCTGCTGGATTCATAAATTATTTAGGTATCACTTCGTCATCTGCATATTCAGTTATTTCAACAGATTCATTTCTTGTTGAGCAATTAATAGAAGGTTTAAATATTTCTGATTTGGGATTTGGCACAGCAAATGCACAAACTATTACCCTGTCATTTTGGGTGAGAAGTTCATTAACAGGAACATTTGGTGGCTCAATATCCAATGATGTTGGCAATAGGACGTATGGTTTTAATTATACTGTTTCCTCTGCAAATACTTGGACGCAAATTAATATAACTGTTCCTGGTGATACAACTGGAACATGGTTAACAACCAATAGCATTGGTTTAAGAGTTCGATTTGGGCTTGGGTCTGGCGCTTCATTTAGTGGCACTGCTGGTTCATGGTCTGCCTCTAATATTGTTCAGCCAACTGGTTCAGTATCTGTAGTCGGCACTAACGGTGCTACCTTCTACATCACAGGCGTTCAACTAGAAAAAGGCTCTACAGCTACATCATTTGACTATAGACCTTATGGTACAGAGTTAGCTTTGTGTCAGAGGTATTATTACAAGTTGACTTCTGCTGCTGGCGGACCTTTTGGTAGTGGATACAATAACTCAACAACTAGCGCAGCAGGTATGGTTGTATTCCCAGTTACTATGAGAACAGCGCCAACTGCTTTAGAACAATCAGGGACAGCTTCTAATTATAGAGTTCTTTCGCCATCAGTAGTAACGTGTAGTTCAGTCCCTATATTTGATGATACAAGCGCTTCAAATGCTCGTGTTGTATTTACTGTTGCTTCTGGTTTAACAGCAGGACAAGGAAACTTTGTAGGTGCAGCTAGTGGAGTAACTACATATCTAGCATGGAGTGCTGAATTATGATTTATAAAATCATTGGAAGTAATGATTCAGGTAAAACAATCTATGCTCGTATTGACGATGATGGTTTATGTCGTCTAACTTGTACAGAAGATTATCCAGAATTTAAAGCATGGCTTGAAGAAGGCAATCAACCAGAACCTGCGGATGAAGTGAATGACTAGAAAAGTTTTGATAGGTACCCCAGCGTATAGTGGAACTGTAGATGTATGGTTTGCGAACAGCCTAGTCAACACTATTCGTATGTCGTATGAAAAAGATACGATTGTAGTACCTGTTTATATGGCGTATGACTCTCTTGTTCAGAGGGCAAGAAATGACCTTGTCCGCTTGGCGATTGAGGAAGACTTCGATGACTTAATCTTCATCGACTCTGACGTTGAATGGAACCCTGAATGGGTATTTAAGCTGTTAGAGTACAAAGAAGACGTTGTAGGTGGTGTGTATCCGAAGAAGACTGACGCGCCACAATTCCCAGTGCATGCATTAAAAGATGGCATGAAGCTAGAGGAAAACGGCTTGATTGAGGTGGATGGACTACCAACAGGCTTCTTAAAGATTAGCCGTGATGCGCTCAAGAAGGTATGGGATGCATCGACAGAATACACAAACGAAGGGCGTAATTGTCGCATGGTGTTTGACATTCAAGTGCAAAATGGACACTTAGTCAGTGAAGACATTGTATTTTGCCGTAAGTGGCATGACCTTGGCGGTAAAGTATTTGTAGACCCAACTATGACCTGTAACCACGTAGGTACTAAAAAGTACAGTGGTAATTTTATGGAATATATTAAAGCGATAGGAGCACTATAATGCCAGTTATCATCAATGGAGATTCAGTTATCACCTCACCATTATCCGTTGGGTTTGGTGGCGGAAATATTACGTCTAATGTGGCGGCTGGATTAAATGCTTTACCTGCTAATACTACAGGCACAAATAACGTAGCTATAGGTGATGCTGCGCTTTATACAAATTCTGTTGGCGTAGCGAATACTTCTGTTGGTAAATCATCTTTAGCTGCTAATACAACAGGCTCATATAACACAGCTATTGGGCACTATGCATTAACAAGCAATACAACTGGCTCTGTAAATACAGCGGTTGGCGCAGATGCATTACTTTCTAATACAACAGGCTCACCAAACGATGCGTTTGGAGCGGCGGCTTTACGAAGCAATACTACTGGGTCTGGCAATGTTGCTATCGGCTATAATTCTCTATATTCAAATACAACAGGTGTTTCAAACGTAGCTGTTGGATGGTCAGCAATGTATGCCAACACTTTTGGAGAATATAATACTGCAATAGGCATTTCTGCTTTAGACGCAAATACTACTGGCTCTAGAAATGTTGCTCTCGGTGATAATGCTTTAGGCGCCAATACTATTGGAACAGATAATGTAGCTATTGGTAGTGCGGCTATGCTTTTAAATACTACTGGATACGCAAACGTTGCCGTCGGTAGAACTGCTTTGTATAGCAATACCACAGGTATACATAATGTAGCTTTGGGGCATAATACTTTATTTGCCAATACAGCAGGCTTCTATAATGTTGCTGTAGGAAATTACGCATTAGACGTAAATACTACTGGAAGCAATAACGTAGCAGTTGGATATGACGCTTTAACATCTAATACCACTGGAAGCTCTAGTGTTGCTATTGGTTATCAATCTTTAGCAAATAACACTACTGGTATAAATAATACGGCTATTGGGCAAGGAACTCTTTTCTTAAACACTACTGGTCTTAGCAATGTAGCTATTGGAACTTCGGCTGGCTATTCAATAAATGGTGGTTCATACAATGTAATTATTGGTGAATCTGCGGCTGTTCAAGCAACAACAGGTACAGGCAACGTAATTATTGGTCAAGCGGCTTGTAACAACGGCACAAACAATTTAACTACTGGCTCAAATAATACTGTCATTGGTAACTTTACAAGGCTTTCATCTGCTACAGGCACATATCAAATTGTTATTGGTCAAAATAACATTGGGCATGGTAATAATTTTGTATCAATTGGCGCAGGTTCAACTAACTACATTTATAACCAATTTAATACTAACGCCACTTGGACTAAGGCCTCTGACGAACGCATCAAGAAAAACATTCAAGACTTGCCAATCGGCTTAGACTTTATCAACGAGCTTAAAGTTAAATCATATAACTGGCGTCCTTCATATGAAATCCCAGAAGATATTATCGGCTACTCTGAGGAAAACACACAAGATACTGAAGCTGTTATGTATGGGATGATTGCCCAAGATGTTAAAGCTGCAATGGATAAATTGGGTTACGAACACTTTGGTGGTTGGAACGTGCGTGAAGCAGATGGCTTGCAAGGTTTATCAAACGAGATGTTTGTATTGCCTCTAATCAATGCAGTGAAAGAATTGTCCGCACAAAATGCTGACCTTCTTGCTAGAATTGAGGCTTTAGAAAACGGTAAGTAACCTACCGACTTAGGTTACAACAAATGGAGAGACAAAATGGCAGAACAAAAGAAAACGCCAGTAGTAATTGATGATGTAACTTATTACTTTGAGGACATGACTACGGAGCAACAAACGCTAGTCAATCACCTTGCGGACTTAGACCGCAAAGTAAACAACACTAAATTCAATCTTGACCAATTATCAGTGGGTAAACAAGCATTTGTTGACATGCTTAAAAACTCATTGAGCAAAGTCGAGGAATAAAGAAAGGGTCAATCATGGCAGAGAAGTGGATTCAGAAGGCAATTTCTAAACCAGGCGCTTTAAAGAAGTCTTTAGGCATTAAAGCTGGCGAAAAGATTCCTTCCAAGAAACTAGAAGCCGCAGCTAAGAAACCAGGCAAGATGGGTCAACGTGCTCGTTTAGCGAAGACATTGAGAGGGTTTGATTGATGGATTCACAAACCCTTATTAACATTGTTTTGGCGCTTGTTTCTAGTGTTACTGGATGGTTTGCTAGAGAACTATGGACTGCCGTGAAAGACTTAAAAACGGACTTATCGAAGCTTCGTGAGGAGCTTCCTAAGACCTATATCGTCAAGGATGATTACCGCGAGGATATGAAAGACATCAAAGAGATGCTTAGTAAGATATTTGATGAACTTAAACAGAAGGTGGACAAATAATGTTGACACTATTTAGTACGATTATCAGTTTTCTTACTGGCGGTCTCCCTAAGCTTCTAGATTTCTTTCAAGACAGAAGTGATAAGAAACATGAATTGGCAATGACAGAGATTCAGTTTAGACAGCAACTAGAGTTGCAAAAAGCTGGATACTTAGCTCAAAAAGAGCTAGAGGAGGTGAAGCTTGAAGAAGTTGAACTGCAAACAATGGTTCAAGAACGCCAAGCAATGTATCAGCACGATGTTGAAATCGGAAGAGGCGCAAGTCGTTGGGTTATTAATCTTAGAGCTATGGTACGCCCTACTATTACTTTCGGCCTTTTTACTATTTTTCTGTTTGTGGAGCTCTTTGGATGCTATTACGCAGTTCGTAGTGGGTCAGAGTTTGAGCTTGTATTAAAGATGTTGTGGAATCATGACACACAAACAATTTGGGCTTCTATTGTAGCGTTCTGGTTTGGTACACAAGCCTTTAGTAAAAGATGAGAACAAGCAAGGAAGGCATAGACCTTATTACTTACTTTGAAGGATGCCACAGGCGTACAAAAAGTGGTAATTATGTGCCTTATAAGTGTCCAGCGGGGCTTTGGACGGTTGGATTCGGTTCTCTAATAGGCGATGGTAGAACCTTACCTAATAGCGCTAATAGAGAGTACAGCTTGCAAGAGTGCAAGGATATGCTAGCTAGAGAATTGAGGAGTAAGGAGCGTGGAGTTAAAAGACTTATTACTTACCCACTTACCCAGCCTCAATTCGATTCGTTGGTATCTTTTGCTTTCAATCTTGGCCTTGGATGTCTCCAGCGAAGTACAATTAGGCAAAAGGTTAATCGTGGCGATTTTGAGGGGGCTGTTAGGTCGCTCTTGAAGTATAATAAGGCAAGAGACCCAAGAACTGGGGTTCTTAGAGAGTTAAGGGGATTAACTCTAAGAAGACAGGCTGAAGCAAGACTGTTGTTAATGTAAAGGATTTGATATGACAGCACCAGTTGCAATGACTTATGACTCTTTAGCAGCGGACATTTCGTCTTATCTAGAGCGTACCGACCAAGCTACGATTCAAAAGATTCCAACATTCATTATGTTGGCGGAACAAGTCATCGCCGCAGAGTTGAAATTTCTAGGCAACTTAAATGTTAGCACGTCAAACATGGTGACTGGTCAAGCAATCATTCCAAAGCCTGCTAGATGGCGCAAAACAGTTTCTATGAATGTTACTGTTGATGGAAAAAAGAAGCCTGTATTTCTACGCAAATATGAGTACTTAAGAGAGTACTGGCCTGATGATACTCAAACTGATGAGCCTCTATATTACTGTGATTACGATTATGAGCACTGGCTTGTAGCGCCTACCCCTGATGCTCCATACGATTTTGAGGTTTTATTCTATCAACGAGTACAGCCCCTAAGTTCAAGCAATCAAACTAACTGGTTTACCGTATACGCCCCACAAGCGTTACTTTACGGCTCACTATTGCAAGCAATGCCATTCCTTAAAAACGATGAACGGATAGCGATGTGGCAACAGCAATACACGGCAATCATGCAAACACTTAAGAACGAAGACGTTCAACGTGTTGGCGACAGACAAACAACTGTATTGGATACATAATCATGACCTCATACAATTCTCCGTTCAGTGGCGACATCGTACAACCTACCGACGTAAGTTATATTGCATATAACATATCAACTGACTTGGAACTTGAATGGCCTGTTAACGGCAATGTAGGTGATATTGCAGCTAGAGTGATGGACATCACGGCTTCAGTAACTGGATTAAAAGTCTACATGCCTCCAGCAGACCAAATCTCTGTTGGTCAGGATGCAATGATTACCAATCTAGGAGCTGATACCTTCACGGTGGTCGACAATGCTGGCAATACAATCGTTGCGATTGCCACAGGTGAATCTAGATACATCTACGTAACAGATAACTCTAGCGTTGCTGGCGTTTGGGGTATTGTTAACCTAGGCATTGGCACATCATCACCGAATGCTTCAGTGCTTGCAGGTAACGGTTTGGTAGCAATTTCAAACACATTAAATCAAAGCCATCCATCATCAGCACCAGCAAATAACTACACATTTAGCGCTAATGACCGAGCATTAACTCAAATTTGGGGTGGCGGTGCAGGTACACTAAACTTAGATTCAGCCGCAACTATTGGCGATAATTGGTTCATCCTATTTAAAAACAATGGTACTGGCACTGTTACATTGGCATGTTCTGGTTTAGATATGATTGATGGACAGTCTTCTAAAGACTTCCAGCCAAACGAATCAGCATTCATTATCTGTGATGGTATTGGTTACATCACTGTAGGTTATGGTACAAGCAATCTGTTTGCTTTTACAGCGTTAACCAAGGCTGTGGCAAGTGGCAGTTACTCATTGACGCCATCAGAGGCATCATCAGTTATCCAAGAGTATGTAGGCACATTGACTGGCAACGTAACCGTTACCTATCCTCCAGTGGTTTCACTGTATGTTGTCTCTAATCAAACAACAGCAGCTGGATATAGCTTAACTATCACTACAGGTATTCCTGGCGGTGCAACAGCTACAATTCCAGCTGGTCAGCAAGCAACATTGATTTGTGACGGTGTAAACTTCTTGAACGCTAATACTGTTTTAGCTGGCGCAACAACAATCAGTTTAACAAACGGCACTGTAAGCGCGCCATCATTGAGTTTTGGTGCTGAAGCAAACACAGGTATGTATCGACCTGGCGCTGGCACAATTGGTTTCTCTGTATTAGGAAGCAATAAGATTAATATTTCAGCGACAGGCGTGGCTATCACTGGTACAGTAAGCACAACTGGCATCGGCACATTCCTTGGTGGTATTACTGGGGGCACCTTCTAATGGTAAAAAAGGTTTTTGGTCTTGATACACAGCCAGGCGTACAGCGCGATGGCACTGTAACAGACAGAAATTACTATACCGATGGACGTTGGGTTCGTTTCCAGCGTGCTAGACCTCGTAAGATTCTTGGCTATCGTGAGATTGTGGATAATCTCGCTGGGCCATCTCGTGGCATTTATCTATCCCCACAAGACGATTTCAATAAAGTTTATAGTGGACATTCAAGCGGACTTCAATCTGTTGAGATTAACAATCAGGGTATCGGCTCTGGCGTTATAGATTTAACATTAAATGACTTTACGCCTGATGTAGATAACTTATGGCAATTTGATTCATTATTCGATTCTGGTGGAACAAACCAAGAAATTATTCTTGCTCATCCAGGCATAAATTTATCTAACATCAATAATCAAGTGAATACGCCAGTTTTAGGTGGAGATTCCGCTGGCAATACATTCTCAAAGATTGGCGTATTTAGTACCGCAGGTTCCACAAACTCAACAGCAACCATTACTTTATCTCCAGCTAACTTTTTGGTAGCAGCTGGGCAAACAGTTACTGATTCCGCTGGGGACATTCCGCCTGGAACTACTGTAGTCTCGGTCACTGGAGGTACCACTGTTGTTTTATCCCAATCTGCTACTGGAACTACTGCCTCTAATACAATCACTTTTGACAACAACATTGATGTTTCAGGTGGTGTTGTTGTATTGCATCCTTACACTTTTGTTTATGGCAACAATGGACTCATTAAGAACTCTGGTGCTGGAAATCCTAATGACTGGGCATCTCCTGATGCCAATGAGACTAACGTAGCGTCCACAAAGATTGTAAAAGGTTTGCCAGTTCGTGGTGGTTCTAACGCTCCATCAGGTTTATTTTGGGCATTAGATTCATTGATTCGTGTTTCATACAATCCAACGACAGTGACGATTGGTGGCACAAACTCAACTATCTATTGGCGTTACGATGTTATCTCTAGTCAATCCTCTATCCTTTCATCTCAATGTGTAATTGAGTATGACGGTATCTATTATTGGATTGGTGTTGACCGCTTCTTAATGTATAACGGCGTAGTAAAAGAAGTGCCAAACGCTATGAATCAGAACTACTTCTTTGATAACTTAAACTATCAAGCAAGAGAAAAGATTTATGCTACCAAGGTGCCTCGTTTTGGTGAGATTTGGTGGTTCTATCCTCGTGGAGACTCTGAAGAGTGTAATGACGCAATTATCTACAATGTGCGTGAGAACTGTTGGTATGACGCTGGTGAGGCTTTAGGCTCTCGCCGTTCAGCTGGATACTTCTCCCAAGTATTCCATTATCCAATTAACGCTGGATATGAGATTAACGATACTGGCGCAATAGGTATTGTAGCAATTGCTAACGGCGGTACTTTATACACAGACGGCACTTATACTTATGTAGACCTTGTTGGGGGTACAGGAAGTGGGGCTCAAGCAGAGATTGTTGTTGCTAGCGGAGTTGTGACAAGTGTCACCATTACTAACAAAGGTCTTGGTTATACTGAGTCTGACCAATTGACCGCTCCATCGTTGCCAGCTGGCTCTAACTTTGTTCTTACTGTAGAGACTGTTCAGAACTATGTATCATTGTTTCAGCATGAGATTGGAACAAATGCAGTATATAAATCAAATCAAGTTGCAATTGAATCATACTTTGAGACCAACAACTTGGGTTGGGTCAATGGTGGGCCAGCGCAACAATCCTTAATGGGTGACAACTATTGGATTAGATGTGAGCGACTAGAGCCTGATTTTGTACAATCTGGCGATATGCAACTATATATAACAGGTAGACCTTATGCTCAGTCACAAGATGAAGTGTCTGCCCCATATACTTTTAGCCCTAATACGAATAAAATTGACATGCGTGAGCAAAGACGTGAGATGCGTCTGCGTTTTGTAAGTAATACGCTAGGCGGAGATTATCAAGTGGGTTACTTAATTCTAACAGTTGATGTCGGTGATGTCCGAGGTTATTAATGGAATTAGGTCTAGTTTACGACCCAAGAGGACACACGTTTGAATCGTGGTCTTCATTGATGATAGAAGCTTATGCTTCGCAACAGTTGCAAATGGGGCTAACAGAAAACAATTGGCAAGATTTTGCAAATGGTATGTTGGCGATTGGGTTGTTTAATAACGACGCGATTCCGACTCCAGAGTCATTCTCACGTTGGAATGAGTGGGCGGAAGCGGTTGTAAACATAGTGAACCATCCGCGATGATAGATTTTATTGAGTTGTTTAACAAAGTAGTACGAGTCGCTAAACCGATGTATCCAGATTTTAACAATGTTAAATCATTGGATGATAAAATGACGGAAATCGGGATTGACAGTCTAGATGGGCTGTTAGTGATGATGTTCTTTTGTGAGATATACGGAATTGACCCAGAGATGACTAAGGGTTGGTATCCTACAACGATAAGTGAGTTTCATGAACTTATCATGACAAACAAGACAAAAGAGCCTGAATCCATTGAAGAAGCGATTAGGACTATTTCGTGAAAATATATTTAACACACTATAGAACAGCATCGACTACATACAAAGAGCTACTAGAAGACGTAGCGTACCCACAGAAGGTGCACTGGTTTCCAGAGCTCTATGCAAGGGTTAAGACAGGCATGTTTTATGTGCCACATAAGTTAGCTGAAAAGGTTCTAGACCCAGCGCTTATGAAAGAGATTAGAGAGAATAAGGTCGGTAAAACGGCTTTTATTTTAGCTGGTGGCAATGCTCACTTTGCGGGATTGGGCAATAGACCAGTGATTGATAATAGACTGAACTACACGTACAAATTCTTGCCGTTTACATTAACGCAAGTGTATGCAGGTAGAACTGCACAACAATTTGGCGAGATGGATTTAGTCACAACGGATGCAAGTGCATGTGCATCGAGCTTAAAGACTTTGATGGACGTGCAAACGCTGATTAGATTTTACGGATATGACCGTGTAATCATCCTAGCAGTAGAGGATAGCGTCACAAATACTGTTTTAGAGTTTTTTGGTGAGTCTAACGCTGTGTTGACTGCCAAAAAAGAGGAAGAGGGCGGAATACCTTCAGCTTTTGATAGTAAGAACCAAGGCTTTAATGTTGGACAAGGCGCTGTCTTAGCGATATTTGAATCTGAGAAAGCGAGAAGTGCAATAGGGCATGCCATGTTGATGAGTGCCTTCAGTGCTTCAGAATCGTCCACCAATGCGATTGGACAGCTTGAGTCAGGTGATGGGTATGCCAAGGCAATAAAAGGCGCTCTTGAGCTAGCAAATGCCCTTCCTGAAGACATTAAGATTGTTAAGACTCATGGAACTGGAACAGAGTCTAACAATAAAGCTGAAAAGAATGCTTTAGAGATGATTCCAGAGTTTGTGGCGACATCATACAAACAAAAGATTGGTCATACGATGGGAGCAAGTGGTCTATTAGAGACTTGCTTACTATTAGATGATATGAAAAATGGCATAGTGCCAAAGATTGAAAACAGAACAGAACAAGACACCGTTTTCCTATCTGAAGATGCAAAAGTGCCCAGTGGTTATATATTGAGTCTTGCGGCAGGCATGGGCAATATCTATTCTGCGGCAATACTGGAGGCGTTATGATTGTAGATAGCAAACAAAAAATGTTAACGGTGTTGGAGATTATCGAAGAGGCCGCCAAGAGTACGGGTGTAAACCGACCCTTGGAAGAGGTCGTTCAGATGCTCCAGATGGAGCTATCACAACCGCAAATTTGGAAGTGTAGAGAGGGTAACACCCTCTTTATCGTTCATAAGTCAGCTAAACCAGGCTTTGGTTACTTCCGAGCACTCAATGCAGATACCGCTCAAAATTATGTAGAAAACAGTCGTAAATTTATTGCCGCCGCATACAAGATTGGTCTTGATTACTTAGTGACTCAATTCAAAGACCCAACAGTCATGAACATTTTTAAAATTATTGGTAGAGACAAGCCAGCCGATATGGGCTATGCAGTACAACATACCAATGATGGTGGCTATCAAGTGACTCTGAAACTTGGCAAGTCAAGAGGAGACATATAATGGGTGGCGTAGTCAGTGCAATCGGTGATGCAGTTGGCGGTGTAGTAGATGCAGTTGGTTCAGTTGCTGAAGCAGCGGTTGATGTCGTTAGTGACGTTGTAGAAGTTGTTGCTGATAATCCATTGCTTTTAGCGGCGGCTGTTGCATCTCCCTATGCTTTGAGTGCAATGTCAAGTTCAGCAGTAGCTGGGGTAGGAACAACAGCTGCGGCAGGCGCTGGTGTTAGCGCTTCTAGTATGGGATTAGTTGGCCCGACTCTAATGGGTGCGGCAGGGGCTACGCCAGCGGCGTTAGCTTCATACGCGGCTGCAACTGGGGCTGGTGCTGGTGTTCTTGGTGGTGGAGCTTTAGCTGGCGGATTAACTTTATTGCCAGCATCAACATATTTAGGAAGTGTTGCAACATCAGCTGGTGGGTTGATGGCAGATTCTTTTGCTTTCCCATCAATAACACAAGCTACAAATTTCGGGACATCTATCTTAGACGCAACAGGTTCTAATTTAGCGATGTTTAACCCAACACAAACTGCCGCATCTACAGTGATGGGTAACTCTCCAACCGTGGCATTCGACTCAAATTATTTGAGTTCAAACATGTTTACACAGGCTAAACAAGCCGCTTCTTTAGTTGATTCACCTGGCATGTCATTTTCAAACGCTATTTCACAAGCGACTAATGGCTCTATAGTACCTACTAACTCAACAAACTTCTTCTCTACAGCATGGGATTCAGCAAAAGGTCTCTATCAAACAGCTGAAAAATTAGGCTCTCAATTTGATGACTTTGTGAATACGATTGGCAAGACAATTGCTCCAAATGCAGACCCACTTGTACAAAGGTCAATCACTAACTTTGGCACTAACATGGTGACAACTGGTGGTGATGTAGAACAATCATTGAAAGGTAGCTTGATTGGACCAGCTACTGGGGTTATCGGTAAAGAAGTAACGACTTTAACAAGTCCTGCAATGGGTGATTTTGGCTCTAGACTATTAGGTGGTACAGCCGCTAATACAGCAGGTGCCTTGTTGAGTGGCGCAACACCTGAGCAAGCTTTGATGGGTGCTAGCATTGGTGCTACAGGGTCAACTGTGACTAACTTGACAGGCTCACCACTGCTTGGTGGCGCCGCTAAAACAATTGCTGGCAGTGCTCTGACTGGGCGTGATGTTTCTGATAGTTTACTAGGTTATGGCGCTAGCGCTGGTGTGGATGCTCTTTCAGATTATCTTGTAGAAAAATCAGGGCTTCCAACAAGTGGAATTATTGGTAGGCTTACAAGGCCAGTCATTGGTTCTTTAGAAGACCAATTAAGACAAACAATTATTCCATCTCGACCAGCAAATATTGCACAAGTGGCTCGACCATCAACAAATATTTCACCACTAAGTAAAACTTCATTGACACAGGTCTTGCAATCTAAGCCAAGTAGTGTTACAAATCAACCAAGTACTGGTGTATTGCCAGCTGCTAACGTCCCAGCACAAAAGGTTGATGTAAGCAAATTAAAACCTGTCGACATATCAACTTTAGGACTAAAGGTACAATAGAGGGCATATCATGGCAAAGTTCGCACCAACAATCACAGACGCAAAGCCAGCACTAGCTGGAACAACAGGAGCTCCTATTACTAATGTGGGCTCTGGCATTTCAACAATGCCTAATCCTACTCTTAGCGCAAGAAAAGAAGGTTCTGGCTTAGGCTCTGCCGTTCTTCCTGCCGTAGCAGGTAGTGTTATTGGCTCAATGTTAGGCGGTGGTGGTGGTTCTGGTCAAGGTGTTTTAGGTCAAGTTGCCCAAGCAGTTAGAAACGCTGTGTCAGGCTCTGGTCAAACACAATCTATGCCAACAGGTAATATTGGTTCTGTTCAAAGATTTGAAATGCCAGCGGGTGCGACGCAGGCTGACTTTGACGCCAAATATGGTGTAACTAATGGTCAATCAAATGTAGTTGTCTCTGGTATTGATATGGGCACTGGTAATGTTATCGGTACTGCAAATACAGCCATTCAAAGCGCTACAACAACATTGCCTCCCTCTATGGGTGGTTTATCTTTAGGTCAGCCAACACAAGAGACATCTCAAGCAAGTGGCGTTTACTATCAAGACGATGCGGGTAACATTTATGACCCTAACGGTAATTTGTACGCTGTTAAAGCAGGTAACACTTACTATGTAAGTTCAGGTTCAAATACTTGGACTAATGCAGATAGCGGTCTTACATTCAGCACAGACCAATTGTTTGGTGGGTTGCCAAGTGAGTCAATCAATTATATTGACACTGAAGACTACTTCTCTCAACCTGACACAAGTCTGTATGGTACAGACTATGACCCATATGCTGATTACACTCCATCAGAATTTACAAGCTATTACACCCCTACATACTATGAGGGTGATTTAAGTCCTTGGGGTCAAGGCTCTTCAGATGACACTTCTTATTACACACCTATTGATACTTCAATTGGTCCATCATGGTACAAAAAAGGCGGTTTAGCTACCCCTATGTACGCTAAAGGTGGCAATGTAAAAGCAGACGGTGTTCATATGGCTGATGGCGGTTTCTTAGACACTGTAATGGGTTATCTATCAGGAAGCGGTGTGCAAGGTGCTTTAATTGGTACTTTGTTGTCACAGCTTCTATCTAGCTCATCAAGTGGTGGTGTGAATCAAGGTGTGGACATGTCTAAAGTTGGCGTGATTAACCCACGTACAACAAGCTTTGGCATGGGCGTTCCAGCTTATGTGCCTTACAGCTCATACGGTACACCACCTCCATCACCAGGCACAGCTTATGACCAGCTTTATAGCGATTTAGGTGTATCAGGATACCAACCGCTTGTATCACCACTCGCTATGTTTGGTAGAAATCCATTGAAGAAAGCTGATGGTGGTGCTGTTAGCCCTTACTACACATTCGGACAAGTTGTAAGCCCAGAAGACTTTCTAGCGATGGGTGGTCAACCAGTAAATACTAATGTACCTATCTTAGCTGGTCGTAAAGATTATCGTAACGGTTCATATGTAGAAGGCGCTGGTGACGGTCAATCAGACGATATTCCAGCCATGTTAGCTGACGGCGAATATGTAATTGATTCAGAAGTTGTATCAGCGTTAGGTAACGGTTCAAACAAAGCAGGGGCAAAAGTACTAGATAAGATGCGTGAGAACATTAGAAAACATAAGCGTTCTGGTAAGCTCGATAGTATTCCTCCAAAAGCGAAATCACCGCTTTCATACATGAAGGGAGCTAAATAATGGCTGACTTACTACAAGGCGAACAACTGCCCTCATCGATTACCACGACGTCGCAACAACAGGTTGCGCCAGAGTTTTATACTAACTACTTACAAGATATTGCTAACCTAGGTCAGAATGCAGTCACCACTGGTGGTGTTGCTGGGTTCTCCCCATTGCAACAACAAGCATTCCAAATGGCTCCAGAGGCAGCATTCTCTGGGACAGGAACTGTAGGCGCTGGTGCCCAATTAGCGGGCATGTCAGGTGTTACATCTGCCCCTGACATTATCAGTAGCTACATGAACCCATACACTAAAACAGTGGTGGATGAACTTGCACGTCAACAACAGCAAAACATTCAACGTAACGTATTGCCAGCACTTCGTGCGGCAGGTGTTGCGACAGGTGGTTTTGGCTCTTCACGTCAAGCTGGTATGACTGGTCAGACTCTAGCGGATATGGAAGCAAACTTGCTTGGTCAACAATACCAAGCATTAAACACAGGCTTTAACACAGCGATGACTAGCGCTCAAACTGACCTAGCTCGTCAATTACAGGCTGGTCAAGCGCTTGGTGGATTGGGAACTCAACAACAAAACATCTCTGTAACAGGCTTAAAAGAGTTGAGCGATTTAGGTGCATTGCAACAAGCTCAAGGTCAAAAGATTCTTGACTATCCAATGACACAAACGGAGAAGTTTTCTAAATTGTTGCAAGGCTACAATATTCCTACTGGCACAGTGCAACAACAAGTTGCGCCAGGTCAGCAAGGTCAATTTGCACAGAGCCCATTGTCACAAATCGCAGGCTTGGCTTCATTGATTGCTTCATTGTATGGCACACAAGGCGCTGTAAACCCAGCTCAGATTTCACAAGCGGCACAGCAATATGGCTTAACATTACGTCCTGATGGGACTTATGAGAAGAACGGCGTTATTTACACCTATAACGCTTCTACAGGTCAATTTACACCAAAAGCAGCGACTGGGGGCTTGATTCAAGCGGCAATCGGTGGCTCTACCTCAGATTTAGTGCGTAATGACGCAATGGGTGGCAGTACTTACACATTTACACAATAGGATGAATCATGGCAGATAACGTTTCTCCATTGAATTTGACAGCGGGCGAGCCAGTCAGCCCAGCAGAACTTGAGACTCAAGCAGACCCATATGGGATTGCTAAGGGCAGAATTCTGTATGAAGCTCAAATTCAAAAACTTATGAATGCGTTAGACAGACGTAGACAGTTGCCTTTCGACCCTATGTTGATGCGTGTTGCCGCTGGATTTTTAAAGCCAACAAAGACAGGCGCTTTCGGTGAATCTTTAGGCTATGCGGCAGAAGGCGCGGCTGAAGAAGCTGAAAAAGAAGCGGCACGTAGAACTGATGTTGAAAAAATGAAGTTGGAGCTTGCCGCTAAACAGTATGACCTTGCACAACAGTTTGCTGGTCAACAGATGCTTGGCGAAACATTAAGAGGTGCTCCTACTGGGACTCCTACAGCTCCTGCTGGCGCACCCACTGAAGGCGTAGCACCAACAGCACCAGCCGATAATATGACTACAGAGCAAGTCGTTAGTGTTGTACAAAAAAATCCTAACGCACTAGACAGAATCAAGCTGACACCAGAACGTGTAGCGGCTATTTCATCTATCTCTCCAGCATATGGCAAGATGGCTGAACAGCTATATAAGAATCAGGTTGAGCAAGCCAAGCTTGAGATGAGTCGATATGAATATAACGCTCAAGGCGATATATTTGATAAGTCTACAGGTAAGGTTGTTCAGTATGGCTCTCGTATGGTTGAAGTTGCTTCACCGTTTGACCCAGATGTTAAGATGCCTATCCGTGCGGCTGACCTTGATTCCTACAACAGCCTAGACTTTAATAATCCTTCCGCTGTGAATAAGTGGATGAAGAAACATGGCTTGGGTGCATTCGCTATCGGCGCAGAGTCTGTTGTTAGCGGAGAAGAAGGCGCTCCTGAAATAGTAAAAGGAAAGACTAAGTCAGAACGTGAGACAGAGAAAGAGCTCAAGGTTGAGCGTGCTAAAGAGGACATCAAGAAAGATGCTGACGCTAAAGAAAAGATTTTTGGCAATCAAAGCGCTTCCGTTGAATTGTTAACGCCTAACGCTTCTGCATTGTATCGTTATGCTACAAATCCTGAGACAGCAAATGCTTTCGGATACTTATCTAAACAAGGTTTGTTGAATGCCGCAGTATCTTTAGCTGAAAACGGTGTAACTATTGGTAACTGGCGTATCGGTTTGACCGATGTGTCTGATACTTTGCGTAAGTTAAAATACCAAGGCGCAACTCAAAAAGACATCGAGACATTACAAGCCACTGCACAGTACATGGCAAGGCTAGAATTAGGCTTTTCTCAAGCGTTTAAGGGTCAAGGTCAGGTATCTGATTTCGAGCGTAAAATCGTGCAGAATATCGGTCCACAGAAGGCAGATACAGCGAAGGTTATTGCACTCAAGTCTGAGATGATTTTAGCTCGCGCTAAGATGGATGACATGACAGCTCAGATGTATCAGGAATGGTCAAAGACCAATCCTAGTGGTCTAGTATCTCAATTTAAGAACTCACCTGAATATCGTAAGATGGTGAGACAGTACAATACTAAGCTTGAGCAAATTCAAGACAAATACGGATATTAAGGACTCTTCATGGCTGAAAAGATAGTCGCACCAAAAGTTGAAGTTAGCGGTGATGATAGAAAACTAACTGGCGAACAACGAGAGATTGCTAAAAAGATTCATGATACCGCTATAGAGCTTGGGGTTGACCCTGAGTTTGCTCTAGCGACTGCATGGCAAGAGAATCGTTTCCGCTCAGTAGGTAAGTCTTCCGCTGGTGCTATCGGTACTATGCAAATCATGCCTGCGACTGCTAAGTCGTATGGCGTTAACCTAAAGCAACTCAGAGACCTAGATACTAATATCAAGCTAGGCGTTCAAATCTTAAAAGACAATCTAGACCGTCGTGACGGTGATAAGAGACTTGCATTGATTGATTACAATGCTGGTCCGAAAGTGACTGACGCATACCTAGAAGCTGGCGAAGACATTAAAAAGCTTCCTAGCGAGACTAAAGACTACCTACAAAAGATTAGTGACTACCACGCTATTGATACACATCATGGCAATGAGCCATCCCCATTTGATGACTTGATGCCTAGAGAGGAAGATTTAGGTGAGAGCCCATTCGGTGATACAGAGAATCTTCCACCTCACTTACAAACTGAAAATAGACAGGTAGAACAGCCTAGTATGGGTGAGCAAATCATCAGCTACGGATTAAACAATCCTGAAGAGGTGGGTGTTGGTGCTGGTGCGGCATACTTACAAAGCAAAATCAATCAAGGTGCAGAGCAGAAGCAACAGATGAGAGCTTTCGAGGAAGGCTTGCGTCGAGCTCAACAGCCTACTATGCCTTTAGAAGAGCAGTTCAAGGTTCAACAAGGCATGCCTCCTGAGCAGAAGCCATTATCATCAGGTGAGAAGTGGTCACAGAAAACTGTAGGCTCAATGGGGCCAGGTGGTGAATCGACTACGGAAGCGGCTCGCAACTATCGCATTCAACAGCGTTTAAATGTAGGTGAAGACGTACAGAACCCTAGATGGCAACCAAATAGGGCTGGGGTTATCTTGCCAAAGGGTCAGCAAGAGATAATCGACAGAGCTGAGGCACAGCGCCTAATAGATGAGGCAGAGCGTGCTAAATCGCCTTTGCAACGTGCTAGAGAGTCACTTAACATTCAATCACAGCGTCCAACGCCATCCATGTTAGGAAAGATTGGCTCTATAGGCAAGTTGCCTGTAGCTGGTCCGTTATCTACAGGTTTTATGGCCGCACGTTCCGTTGACAAGTTTAAGCAAGCTGATGAGTTAGAGTCTCAAGGCGATGTATTAGGCGCAGCTATGGCTAGAGTGAATGGCTTCGCTAGTGGCATCGGCGCTATTCCAGCTACTCCATCCGTACCGCTTAATGTGTTAAAAGGTGTTGGCATGGCAGGTTCATTAGGCATGACTGGCGTTGAAAGCTTGAGAGATTATCTATTCCCATATAAGAGTGTTGTCGAAGAAAAAAGACGTATGCCACCTCAGCTCAAGAAGGCTGACGGCGGATACATTCCACTGAGTCTAAAAGACGTCTACTTCCATCGTAAAGCTAGAGGGTAAAAAAAAGCCCTCACTAGGAGGGCGAAAGGGGAGAACGACACGTTCAGTCGTTGGCATATTCTCTCTTACTTCTCAGTAAATTTGCAACATCTTTATTCACTGATTCAGTAATTTCTACTAATCTTTTGTGTTCATCCTTCCTGCCACGGTGATATTCATGGTGAGATACATAGTCAGCTACCTTTTGGGCAAACTCACGAATATCTAGAAAGTCAGGCTCTTCGCCGTGATAGATACCGTCTTTAGCAGTATTGTTGCAAGATACAAAAAATTCTTTTACTTCTCGTTCAGTTAGCTTCATTAGAAAAACCCCACTACAGAACCTAAAGGTGGTAGGAATATGCCAGCCACTCGAACTATCATCATGCCAACCCCACCTTCATGGTCAACTATCTTAACGATATTCCAAACCCATCCCCAAGCGGCTAGTGCCGCTATAGATATCAAAACAAACGCCATAATCATACCAAGCATATCTATTTTACGTTTCATGTCTTTCTCCTAAGCATAGTTGTTTTTGATTTGCCAATAACGGAGGAGCGAATAGAACATCAACCACCCACGTTCTAATTCTTCTTGCGTCCATTTTTTAACGACGGTAAGCCCAGGCGTCGTTCTGCTAACGAATACATTCGCACACTCAGCTTGTGGAATACCCAAGCCCACACGATAAGCTGACAACTGCATAAGATGTTCATCGTACCCCTCAACCTTGCTAGGGTCGTCAAAATCTTTAGTCTTAACATCCACGACAATTCCGTCTCCTTCCGTGCAGTGTAGGTCACATTTCCCACCGAAACCCATGTCATGAGCAAACGCTCTTTCAGCTACCCAAACTCGGTCTCCGTATTCGCTGTTTAAGGCGCTAACGCAACCCTTCCTATGGTCTATGTATGACTGGTCATCAACCCCCTCAAAAAACGCTTGGATTGAAGCGTGGATGGCACTACCTACATCAGCGGCATCTTTACCTTGCTGTTTGGAGTCTTCCATGACCCTAGCAACGAAGCTGTCGTCATTTTCGTCCTCTGCACGTGGCAAAGTAAGTGCGGCTAGCAGTACCTGTTTCTGTATCCACTGGTTGAGAACAGGATTGTTGGCAACTTTAATGATTGTAGTCACGGATGGAACGAGGTTTTCCTTACGAGCATCTCGCAGGGTAGTTGCTCGTTCCTTACCGTTAGCGCCAATCACTGTGTAGGCAGGCTGACCGTCTCTTGTATACCAATGACCAGCCTCTTGCCCTCTAGTTTCTTTGGCGACTAAACTCATTTTTGTACCTTTCTAGGTCTGCCACGACGACGTTTCTTCAGATTATCAACAGGCAAGCATTTGTTCTTGCATTTAGGTGTAAACAAACTCAAAAACTTCTTTAAAAGGTTACGCATCATTTTCTCCTAAAATGGAATATCGTCTTCAAAGTTGTCAAAGTCTGCACCTTTCTCAGCAGGCGCATCAACAGGTGTTGCATGTTTGCTAAACACTTCCCACTCAGGAGAAGATTTAATCTTATCCTTGATGAAGTCAGAGAAGGTTTCAAATACATTCATGTCAGCGCTACGGATAGAGAATAGCACAGGCTTGTTAGAGCCTTCTGGCAAACCATTCTTCTTGATAGACGCTGGTACAGGAACGATGCTGTCTACGTTAGCGTATGTCTTATCATTCTTACTGCTATGAACAACATTGACCATACACCACTGACCGAGAACATTCTCTAATTCAAAAGCGGATAGCTCTTCTTTAGTGAACTCACGACCACGCCATGATTGTAAGTCACGACGCAAGATTGATTTCTCGCTTAATGACAGCGTGTATTGTTTAGAGATAGACAAAGGCTTGCCATCGTCTGTGAGAAGCGGCTCACCATCATCATTCTCGGTGTGTACTTCAAACTGAAACATGACTTTAGGGGATAGCTTAGACTGCCCCATATACTCTGTCTTTTGTGTGCCTAAATCGATAATACGATAGCACATCGCCAAGTGCATACCTGCTGGTACCTGCACAAAATTACCACCACCACTAGCTGACACTGTTAGTCCCATATAAACTCCTTTTTAACTCCACATTCGTAACAAATAATAGTCCAATCATCTTCACTTGCAGTACCTGCCCTTGCATTACGCAAAGCGGTTACTAATTGATTCAGACGCTCTAGTTGAGCCTGTTCATACTCGGCTTCAAAGTCAAACTCTTCCACTTTTTTTCACTCCTATCACTAAACACGCTGATAAAACCCCCAGCGTGAAGGGTATCCAGTAACACTGGATGTATTCAATTATTAGGCGCATTCTTGTCTCGTTTTTTCTGAAGTTTACGCTGATGCTTAGGATTATAGGGTCTGCCCATCTTTAACTCCTATTCCATGTGCTTTTTCAATCGCACGAGCAAACTTTCTTAAATGTTCACCCTCAAGCATATCAGTCCATAAATTGTTTTCGTCTAATGGGTACAAGTTATACCAAGTCTTTTGTATCTCATCATCACTCA
>JACCDT011019904.1_pt1 | contig 30695 bp, 35 predicted proteins | sample 7446291 | NCBI WGS metagenome assembly JACCDT01 (sample SAMN15323446, study PRJNA562643) | freshwater metagenome | isolation source: river surface water | place: USA:Blue River Watershed | collected 2017-08-17
CCTTACTATATTCCCTTTTACTCTCTATATTATATACATCATATACCCTGTATTCCTTTTTTTATATAATTTATTTATTTATTTATAAAAGGGGTTGAGAGGCGAGAGGCGGTTTTAGCATGAAACCATCTACGCCTCTCGTTTTTCGTGAGAGCGGGAGGAGCGGCGGATTTGCATCACTCATCTGAAAACATGGATATCGGGTCTACAACGACTTCTTCCGAATTAGGATGAGGAGGATCGAGGAAATGAGTTCTAGGAGTTTCTTTTTTAATTTTCACTTTGTATGTAACTATTTTTGTTGATTTATTTTTATCATATACATCCTTCATTCGGGGATGTGAAAACAGTAACCGAGCGAATGACACTTCAGTCATAGGAACTCCCACTCCTCCTTTCTGAATGTAGAGATCGTATTCTTGTAAAATATCCTTGATTCGTAGATTTTCCGCACCGCTTTCGAACGAGATGCATTTTTCAATAAATAATGCAAGTTTGTGCTTATCCTCTTGAATTATTGTTTTCTCATTTGCCATTCGAGGAGTAGAAATGATTTGCTGCTTCCCACCGTCAGAGCAATACGATATAGCGTGTCGAATAAACCAACTGAACAAATCATCGGAACATTCATTCTTAAATTTATCGATTAACTCATCGTTCCGCTCAAACACATTTTTGAAAGGAAACACTTTCATTCTCTCAACTAACGCCGCATCCGACGTATCATATTTCGGCATTTCGTTTGTGAAAAGCCAAATTTTAATTTGAGTAGTTGCGTTCGGAATCGTCGTCCCTCCGAACGGGCGATAAGCGAACCTGTCACCCCCTGTAATTTTCTTGAGTGTATCAGCAAACAGATTATCCTCCTTGGAAAGTTCGACACAATATCCGAATCTGTGACCTTCAACAACTTGAGAGTAGTAATCCTCGATGTTTGACTGAAACCCTTTTGTAGCGATGAGTTTCTTCGATATTGTAGTACAGAAATTTACTCCGAAGATATGAGAGAAGAGAGAGGCGATTAACGATTTCCCTGTATCTTTCTCCCCGATGCAAATAAAGAACGATTTCTCGCATACAAGCCCTGTACATGAATACGCGAGTGCCTTAACGAACATTTTATACGTCTCTTCGTCGAAAATGGTTGCCCCTTCATCATCTACATAATTAAATAAAGGTTTGATTATTCCCTCGATGCGTTTTTCCGTTTTTGAAGAAATTTTCTCTTTGTATTTTCTGTTAACGGAAAACGTAATGAAATCACTCTTTTCTCTCAGACGAACAATCCCCGTGCGAAGATCGATCACTTTATCTTCAAAAGGGAGAAGATAAGGATCGGAATCTGCAATTTTATGAAACTCCACGTCTCTAACGTATTTTAATTCGTCACAGAAGAGAGTTGCAATCGGTGACGCCCCTGACGAAGATTTCTTCATTCGTTTTTTCAGGGCATCTTTGGTCGTTATGTCATTAAACTCTCTATCAGCCCAATCGCATATCACATTCGATACGACAGATACGAGATTTTTCCGTTCAATTTGTTCCCAAATTCTTTTTTCAGAATTATATTTGTGAATTGTTCGTGAAGGAGAAATATAGACGGAATCTTTCCCATACTCTTCATAAAATCTTATCTTCAAATCTTCTTCACTTGTTTCTTGAGCTTTGTCATCGATAACTTCAAGCTTCGTCAAATCTATTCCGCAATCCATCTTTTTGATGAGAAGAGTTATTTCCAAACCATCCATCCCATCAAACACATCTTTCTCCGCTTTTCGTAGCATTTCTCCAGTCACTTCATCCTTACGAGCAAAGCAACCGTCAAAAGATAAAACGTCAATATGACACCCCTGCTTAGTTAGAGAATCGCAAATTATCTTCAGGGTGCGATTCTCAATATCGCATAATACGTTATTTAGCGTACTTCCCTCCTTATTCACTCTCATTTTAGAATGGAAACGTTTGTCGCAGTAACGATTTACGATTTCTATCGTATGTCTCATCGCCTTGTAGTATTCAAGGAGATACCCAGACAAATCTCCCTCGGAGCATCCGCCGTTCATAATCTTTAGGAGGATAGTTTTCGCCTGTCCCTTATTGAAATCGGGATTCTCCTCTATGATTTTCTGTAGCGTCAAATCTCGGTTGTCAACGTAGTCGTTTAGGAGCAGATTATCCGTAGTTGTGATGGCAGTCGCCATCTTCACGTTTAGAGAGCAAATCTTTTTCTTCTTTTCGTTTTCTAGGAGCTTTTCATCTTCTTCAACTATTCTCTTTTCGTTTAATTTTAACCACCAACGTAAGAAGGTCGGATGCGCCGACTTTATATCTATGTCATCATAAATGTCGCATGCGATAGTGTGACGTACGGCACGTGTAATGTTTGCGAGGGATCGACTCCCCTCAGCAAAATAGCGACCACCTCTATTTTCTGAAATTTGCTTATACTCGACCGAAATCGCATTCCAGTGACTCACCGTCGGATGGATAAAACTTGCTTTCAGATATTTTTTCAAAATTGTATGCTGAGATTTTAAAGCCTTCTCGTCGTCATCAGCGTTTTTTGAGTTATGAAATTCAAGGATGCGACTCTTGACGATCGGATTGTTCATATTTTTAACGACTAACTCTAGCTTTTTACGATCGAACATCTCAACAAACCTCAAGGAGCAGTTGTCAACGGTCTTCCACGTTTGCATGCCATACTTTTTTGGGAACACGCAATCAACGGAGTTGGTCATTTTTATTTCGCTAAAGATTTCTTTAAATCAAATATTTTATTTTTAATGTCTATCTAAAGAAATCTTTAGTCATATAAAAATGGAACCCTCCCTTCCAGAACCTACAAATTCAACACCTACCAAAAGAGGTAGAGGTCGCCCTCGAGTGAATCACCCTCCTGAATTTCTTAAGGAGAGAAAAGCCCAATACGATAAAAAATATAAAGAAAAACGAACGGTTACACTTGAACAACTTGAGCATCATCGATACGTATGTCGCGAAAATATGAAACGCCTATATTGGGCTAGAAAACTGGCTTCTCAAGCCGCTCCTCCTACGTGAATTCCATGCCTAAAATCCCTTCCAAACGCCTTCCCATGACACCTTATAAGCAAAATCAATTTCTACAAAAAAATGAATTTTATATTTTCACCAAATATAAAAGCGGATGATGCGTTTACGAATTAACAGAGGGTTGACATTCCCGTCTTGTTAAATTCTAAACTTCCTATCCCGATTCTTATGGACTTTGTCACTCCTAAGAATGCTTTCTAAATCCATCTCCAACACATCTCCAACACATCTCCAAACCAAAATAAAACCAATCTGAAATCCAAGCAAATCCAATTTCCACGTTCGCACTGAGAAGCCTGATCACCTTCTCTTTCGAACAGAAAGTAAAATCGAGTGGTAAAACGTGGCAGCTGAAGCGCTGCCGGAAGGAGGCGAGCCGGATCACGGTATAAGGGGTCATTTTTCCGAAAGGAAGATTATTCCCCTTGAGAGGAGCTGACCTGTAAAAAGGATATAGTTCGTATCGTGGTTTGCAGTAGTTGAATTTCGGCAGTGATCAAGCGGATAAAGCCACGCTCTGCGAAGAAGTCATTCTTCTTCAGAAGGGTGTATCTCGCCTATGCAAAACATAGGCGAGGGAAATGAAGCAAAAAAGCTTCCCCTCATAATTATTTTGAATTCAAAATAATTTATATTCCATGAGATTCGGCAATAAGAGCCGTTAACTCTCCTTTCTCAAGTGTACCTACTCGCCCAACTCTGGAACTACCGTTTCCTTCGGCATTATGCGCCCTAAAAAGAATTGCTTGGACACCCCCTCCACCTTCTTTTTTGTAAAAAAATTCAAAACCTCTCCCACTTAAATCTGAACGCATCGAAATAAAAGAAGGCATCCCATGTCTTCTTGAAAATCTTGAATCTTTGATTTTTGTATTGTAAAAACATTGCATCACTCCGGTTGAACGTATATTTTCTGCAATCGGTACGTTGTATTTAGTGTTTAAACTGCCTGATCCGTTTATCATCGTTTGTGTTATTTTTTTCGACATTTTTATTATTTGCAAGAAAATAAATTTTTCATTTTTATTCCCAATTTGGCAATTCAGAAGCTAAAACAACCATCTCTTTCTCCGCTAAAAAGAGGTGATTCAGCCCCTCTGAAGCATCTGCTATGTCTTTAGCCCCCACGTTTAGATATCGCACAGTTGAGTTGATGTTTGCATGCCCTAAAGCTTTTTGCGTCATCGGCAGATCTCTATTCAGCTTCAAATAAATATTTTGGGCGTATGTTTTGCGCATAGAATGACAAGCCCATTCCCGCTTTCTTCCAAGTATTCCCGCTCGGATAAAAGCTCCCTGCAGAATATCTCGAGCAGCAACAGTCGAGAGAGCTTTTCTTTCGAAAACGTCGGCAGAGAATTCTCCTACTCCGGATTTTGTCTTCTTCATTTTATTACTTCTAAAGAGGGGATAGCTGCCTAAAGGAATCTCTGAAAACATTCTCTTCCATGACGTTAAGTATTTACGTATTGCCTCTTTGCATTCCTCATTGATTTTTACGTTTCTATTCGATAAGCTTGTTCCTTCTTTCTTTCCTCCTTTCAAATTCTTTCGTGACATCGTAATCTCATCTTTGCAAACTAAGGGGAGAATCAGCTCATTCTTTTTTGTGAAAGCAACATCTTCAACGCGTAAGCTCATTAATTCAGCAATTCTAAATCCCGTACTGATTCCTATAAAAAAAATTAGTCGGTCTCTCTCAAAATGTCTTTTATCAAACGCATCCAAAACCTTCAAAATTTGCTCTTTTTGTAACGCCGAACACCCTGATGACATGGTTTATTTTATCAAAATATTTTTTACGTATTATAAAAAATATAATCTTGCAATTTGTCCTTTTCAAAGATTTAACCTCAAATCTTTCTTTTTATCACGCTCAATCTTTCTATTCATTCGATGAAATTTTTGGTTGAATGCATCGTCCGTTTTCATCTCGTCTAATAAACCCTTTCTCGTCACACATAGAAAGACGAAAGGCGTTTGCTTCTTCAGACGTCAAAAAGAATTTTGTTTTCTGAACTCCTCCGTCACGCCATGTAAATCCGAACATCTTTGGCCGTTGAGTCTTTCGAACGAATAAACACCCCGTAACATTAACGTTCAACGCATTCATTGAATGATTTACCCAACGAAGATTAGAAAGTGAATTATTTAGCTTGTTTCTATCAATGTGGTCGATAATCGGATAATTCTTTTCATTCGGAATGAAAGATGACGCAAGCAGACGATGAAAATAAACCCCATGCATTCCACCGCCTTCTCGTGACAGAAAGTATTTATGATACCCTCCTGTTTTATTCCCCTTGAGCAATTTCATCGTTTTTTTATTTCTAATTCCCATTTCGCTTATCTCATATCCTGAATGCGGAGATGGGAGGGAAACCCAAACAACGTCGTTTTCCATTTTATTACAAAAAGAATTTTTTTAAATAAAATTTTTTTCTTAATTAAGAGGATTTTTTCTAAATTAAGCTCCAGCTCAGATTTATTGGAAGAATGGAGAAATCGTCCTTAAAAACGTACCCGTTAATCCCTTCGAGGTAAAATTTTCCATCTGTCTCAATTGTTACGCTTGCGACGATTTTATCTCCCTGTTTTGTTTGAATGAAGCACGGAGAGATGATTCGATTTGCCGGAACGAGGATTGACGAAATCCCAACTTCATGTTCATCTTCAAATTTGAAAGATGAACAACTTCCCCCTTTTCTAAAGACATAAAACCCCCCTAAATATAAATTGCATAAATTTTCAACTCTCGTAATCGTGAAAGACGGATTTACTGGGCAATCCCATTTTCCACTTGAGCAATGCAATACAGATGAGAACTCAAACTTAGACATCGAAGGAGGACGGCATGAACAAACCCCATCTTTCCCATCAAACCCGTCATCTCCTTTATCCCCTTTTTCTCCTTTGTATTTTTCCACATCAGATAAGATGTGAAGAGCTTTCCCCCTAACATCTTCAATATATTCACGTATCTCATCACGTTGCAGAGCTGAAGCACGTATCTCTTCTTTGAGAATATCCAAAACGCAATTTATCTCATTTCTTATTTTGTTGAGTTTCTCTTCGTTTGAAATGTTTATTTCGTTTGATATCGCTCCTTCAGCGGCAATCTCTTCCTTCAATTCGCATTTTAGCTTTTCGAACGCAGAAGACATTTCGACGGAAGCTTCAACAGTCTCTTTTTCAAATTTATTTCTCTTATCGGTTAATTCGTTCATAAATATCGCCGTTTCAGATTTTATTTGTTCTAAAATGCGAGTTGAGGATTCCCTAATCATCCCCAATCCATCTACCCCTTCTAAAATCACACGTTCTCCCTCAGTTTTGTGAAAAGCAATCGTATTCCCTATTTCATCTGATAAATGAAGCAAAACGGATTTTGCGTCACTTTTTATTTCAGAAATCGTAGATTTTATCTCCTCTTGCAGAGCTGAACGAATCTCTTCGTTTCGTTTATGTTCAACTTCCGCTTTTGCAATCTCTTCTTTCGCTTCAGAGCGTATTTCACAGAGATAGGAGTCTATTTCTTTCATTAAACTTCCTCTCTTGATTAATTCATCTCTCATCTCATTACGAAATTCAGTGGCAATCTCTTTTATTGCGAATATCTCGTTCTGCAGAGCGTTTAGCTTGCCTTCAAATTCTTCGCTAATCGATGCTGTACCGCCTTTCCCTAATGTTACCCCCTTCTGAAGTGTCATGAATTTTGGGTTTCGGCTCATCTTTTTATTTATCATAAATAAAAATGTCCTCCGATTATGATATTCAACGGGGGACGTTCGCTTACATCAGCTGTTATTTAGAATCAAAAGGAGAAAATTGGAGCTTAGACAACCCTCCAAGATGCGGAGATTCCACTTTCACCTTTGATTCGAGAAACGCAGACGCTTCTGAATCGTCTCCCCTCGTAACAATTCATTCTTGGGAATACAAATGTGACCCCCCTTCGGATGAAGATTTACGAGCAATCTCTTCTTCGGAAGCTGAAGATATGAAAAAATACGTATTAGCCCTTCAAACAAAAAGAGAAAGCATAATTTCAGCAAATCAGATGAGAACTCTTCTTTCACTTTCTCCGATGTCAAAATCCGAAATCATCTCTCTCGTCGAATAATATTTTTTAAAAAAATATTAGCTAAGCCTATAAATCACGAAAGGAGCCATTATCGTATAACTGTAACTACTTGAGACGCTCATCTTGCCTTGCCCCTGCCAATTTATCCAAGGCGTACATGCTGTCGTGATTGTAAAATACATAAGCGGATATTGTATGTAATATAAAGCGTTCGTGTATTGATTTAACCCGCTTATCAGAGTAATAGGGTATGTACTTCCGTTATCTTGAGAGAGAGTGACCGAAACAAGCCCTTTATCTGTAAAACCTTGCATCCCGCACTGAAGCATATAATTTCCCGTAGCAAATGTGAAAGGCGATTTCCATGTAATTTGACGTCCATCAACTGAATCAGATGCGATAATACTTACTGCTTGATTGATTGTCCCGCCCGAACTCCAAGTTAATGTATTTACAGCTTGAAAGTTATCGTAATAAATAGGTTGTGTCGAGCCGCTTGATATCGCGTTCCATGTAGCAGCTGCAGAATTGTAAAGATGCACGCCATTCACCGTTCCAACTGTAATCGATGTACTTCCAACGTTCGCATTAGTATAACTTGCTAAACAATCATTTCCTGAGATGCTTGATATCGTTAGATATTTGTAATTAAGGAACGTCCAACTTCCATTCGTAATTCCTATGCATTGGAACGTATCACCGGCTGAAAAGACGTTTTGAGAATATAAAGTGACAGTTACTACGTTACTCGTTAAAGCAAGGTTAGAGATGCGAACACTCACTGCGCACCCTTGTTTTGTTGTTGAACGACTAGAAAGTGTAGCTAAATCGCTATCATAAACGACCAGCCCCGTTGCTGGCGAACTAATCGCATCTTTTTGAGTTGTCGTCATTCTTGGAAGTAACACTCCACGCGTGGTAGATTGAACATCAAGAATGGCAGTTGATGAACTTGAGGTTGAACTTCCAATTACAAGAGCAGCATCGTAAGAAGTAGTATCGTACCCTCTAAATAGAATAGCTCCCGAGCTGTTCATGCTTACTAGCCCCCATTTCGGACTATATGCGCTTCCGTAAATAGATCCTGTCGATGTTGATGTGTAATTTGTCCAAGTTATTCCGTCGTAGGAGTTGTTGCATAAACTTACACCTTGCTGTAAAAATCCGAGATATGCGCAATACGTAAGAGCTGTAGCAGCAGACACGCCTGTCACCGTTGTCGTATTCCAATTTTGAGCATCTGTACTGTAATATAAGGTAGTTGATGAACTGCCAAGGCACATGTATCTATCTATTCCGAACACGGGGCTTCCCACGAACGTCTTGGTTGTTGCGGGCGCATTACTCCACGTGAGGCCATCCGTACTGTATATCGACACTGATGGAGCTACGGCAACAAAAGTCTTATATCTCTCACTCCAGCAACTTCCCGCTAAAGAAGCGCCTGAAGGGTTGGTTCTTCCCGTCCATGTAGCCCCATCGGTAGATGTCATAATTTGATAGGTTCCTCCGGTTAATCCTGTAACAACAGCAACCCCTAACGTTGGCGACCATGAGCATTTGTAGGTAGCTGTTGTTATAGCAGACGTTTGCGATGTCCAAGATGTTCCGTTCGTTGATGTTTCAATTAATCCCGTTCCATTAATAATGAACATTCCCAGTTCTGGAATCCACGCAATTCCTGCACGTGTTCCACTTACAGCTCCGTTTCTGAGGGTCCAACTTGCTCCTCCGTCAGTTGATGTTGCTATAGCATTCGATGAAATAGATGCCGCATGACTTACAGCAACGAACATATCTAACTCCGGACTGTAAGCCACCGAACGCCAAGTCCCGCCACCAGCAATAGCTACTGCGGTATTTTGAGTGAAAGTCTGTCCGTTCGGCTGAAGACATTTCGCTCCGAACGTCTTCACTTGAGAATTCGCTGGGTCGATGACACACAACGAAGTAGATTGATACGCTTCTCTATTTTCCGTTGTAGAGATGTAATCGCATCGTATCGGAAGATAACTTTCAACTTCATTTCCATCAACAGTAAGTCTAGGCAGTCCGCCTGTCCCTATTCCAAGTTTATTCGCGGAAACATTATAAAATCCTGTATCACTATCACCGCTAAAAGTGATTGATGGGTAAGAGACAGACCCAGCATTAGCATAATAAGGAACCACAGATGTAAGAGCCGTAGAATCGAAAGTTGTAGTCTTCGTTCCGTTGATAGTGATATCTATCGTATTTGTTGTTGAAGAATAAAATCCCGTTGAATAATCACTTCCGAATGATAATGCTGGCGCACTTACCTGCCCCTGTATGCAATTGAACGGAATAAGAGAGTGATTTTGATTGTTTGCACTATCGTTAAATTCAAAGATGTCACTGTTCGAGCAAGCGATTCTCACTCTGTCACTCCCTCCGTAATACATGCCGCAATCCCCTCCAACTCCTGAGAATGTGTAACTTGGAGCTAGCATAGTCCCATCCCCTGCGACGTATTTCCCAGATGTTGAAACGTTTAGAGATGTAAAATTAGCATCCGAATTAGAAATTGTAAGGCGAGCCGTTGAGGCCGTTGAGAACCCTAATTCGTTCAAGGCCGGACTGTAAATCCCATCTCCTACGCGAGAATTGAAACTGATAGAGGGGACAGCAGCCCCTCCGTTATCAGTATAAATTCCGTTAGGGAAATAACTTCCTAGACCACTTCCTCTAAGCTCTGCTACTAAACTTCCTCCTACGCTAACATTATATTTTCCGGATGAAAACCAGCTTCCTGTTGTACTATCTGATGAAAACGCGTAACTTGGGGTTCCTAAAGCTCCTGAAGATTGATAAATCGGGATGGTGTTCGTAATTGCCGTTGTTGATGTTGAGCTGCGTAGCACTCCGTTCGTGGTTGTTCCGATAGTATCTGTTCCTGCGAGATAAAGCCCCGTATTTGGGTCACTTGTAAAATAAATTGAAGGAGAAGAGACAGTTCCATCTGCAAATCCCATGAAAGAGCTTCCTCCTGATAAAGCGCTCCAAGTAGCTAAATTCCCATCATAATAATAAACTGCGTGATTTGTTGTGTTATAAACTAAAAGTCCATCGGAAGGAGAGACGATAGCTAACATTTCCGTGTTCGTCATTCTAGGGAATAAAATCCCTTGACTAGTTGATGTTAAATTTAGCAGGGCGTTTGATGTAGCTCCACTCACCGTTTGCATCTGAAGCCCGTTCACATCCCACGTAGCAACGACGTTCCCTCCTGCATAAACATCTACATCAGAAACGCTTCCTCCAAATCCAAAATCGATATCTCCGAAATGAATACTTGAACTACTTCCTCCGTTTGAAGAATAAAGCGTAGGAATTTGAGTTTCGGAAGTTGACATAGTTAATCCCGTATATGCGTTTTGAGTGATTGTGGTAGTTCCTGTTCCCGTATTTGTAAGAGAGAGAATCCCGTTACTTCCTGTAGCTCTACTTAATGTTGCAAGATTTATTGAATCCGTTGTCAAATTTACCGTCGGAGTTTGCAAAAAAGATGCAGGGATATATAAAGCTCCCGTTAAGCTCCCCCCGATAAGACGGAGGTAACGAAGGTCAGCCTCAGCTTCTGTCAATCCGCTCATCATATTTGCCGAGGAGAATTCATAATTGAAACTATTGCTATTAAAGATCGGATACCAAGTGTAAGCAGAATTAAAAGAGCCATTGCCGCTCATTTATTTATGAAACAAAATAAATTATTCGTCATTAAAAATCCCTTCACTTACACTCCCCTCCGTGGAATTATTCTCTTCCTTTGCTTTCAGAATGTGTCGTAAGCTTTCTCGCGCACGAGCCATATTAAGGCGTCTCACTTCCCTACGCCCTCTTACGATAGCGTAATCAGCCTCCCCAAGAGGAACTTTTATGTTCAGAGGTGGCTTAATCTTCATGACCAATTCATCAACTCTCTGCTTCGCTTTCTCAGCCATCAGGGAGGGGGGAGTATCTCCCCCCCCTTCTACAATCTCTAAAATTCGTATTGTGAAGCTATCTCGCCCTTTCTTTTCGATTTCCGAAATAAGACGTCTCTTTTCAGAATCGACGGCTACGTTCCCTTTGTAGATTAACGAGGATTTTAATGTAGAAATTTTCCCCTGAGTCATTCCAATAAAGCTTATATCTGAGATGGAATTGCAGCTAAATATAATTCCGTAAATGAGAAACCTCGACATTTATTTATATTTAATAAAAAGAAAACTTTTTAATCAAATAAATGCCTCCTCGAGTTATGAAGAATTACTACGAAGTGATCGGAAAAGGGATCGAATATTACAATCCTGATTTCTATGCGCCAAGACACCCCTCTAATTCTCTCATCCTCGGAAAAACTGGAACAGGGAAGACGAACATCCTACTCAATCTCATTTCTCAATCGAAGAATTTTACAAACGTGTTCCTCTTTACGGGAAGCTCCCCTGATGAGCCTCTTTACGACCTCCTTGAAGAGAAGCTAGGGGATAAATATCAAGCTTCATCTCTTGAAGGGTTTGAAGCTTTTCTTGATGAGCTGAAAGATACGAAGCATGCTCAAAATCTCGTAATTATTGATGATTTCATCCTTAAAAAGAAGTTCTGCGATAAACTGACACATTTCCTCACATACGCTCGTAAGGCGAACGTAGGAGGCACATCTGTCATACTTCTCGCTCAGAGTTTCTTCGAGGTACCTAAAACTTCTCGTTTGCAAGTTCAGTATTTCTTCATCATGCCTTGCATCTCAAGACAGGAAATAAAACGAATCATGGGAAGTTGTACCGTTGGAGATTTAGATGCTGATGCAATCTTCGAATTATACTCAGATGCAACGGCTGACAAAGAAATTACGGACTTTTTCCTCATAGATTGCAAAACGAAACATGATAATCTTCGTTATCGTGTAGGCTTAGACGATTGTATCATCATAAACACAGGAAAGAAGGAGCCTCAAGATTTTTCAGAAATCATTAAGAAACATGAGGAGGAACAAGAGAAGATAAAGAGGCGCAAAGAAGAACTTTTAGATGATGAAGATGAAGATGAAATTGAGAAACGAAAGCTCGATGAAATCCTGAAGAAAAACCTCGAAGGCCATTCAATGAAGACGAAGAAAATTCTAATGTGAAAATCTTTTTTCCTAAATAAATGCTGATAGGACGTACAAAACTTCCTGACGTACCGAAAACAGACGAAGACTCAAAATATTGGGAGAAACGCTACATGGAGGTTATGGAAGATGGCAGAAAATTTACCTCATACGGAGTTTGGAGTAGGTGGATCGACGACCGCATAATTAAAAATACACTCTTCACGATGGATGATCTGATGGAGTTTTGCGATAAACTTCATTCCTATCAACGTTATAAAGAATATACTGAATTATTTTATTGCGAAAGAGGAATCGGACGTATTATTGAGAAAATGAACCCGAAATTCGAAATGAAAGAAGAAGACGTTTCTCCTCTCAAAATAAGAGGTCTTTCTGTTCATAAAAAATCTCTCAAGATGCCGTATAAGTATGCGGAAGGACTGGAAAAGAAATTTGAAGATTGCACATGCGAAATCGTTGGAAAGAATCTTCTTCATCTAATTTTCAGCAACAGATTCATCGTTGAAATTGAGACTTCTGGAATTAAGCAGAGGGAGAATGTGAATGAATAAAAATAAGGAATAAACATTTATTTTTTGTATAAATAAATGTATTGTCTCAAATGCAAGCAGAACACAGAAGACAAAGATGCTCAAGAATCTACATCTGCAAACGGAAAGAAAATGTGTAAGGCGTTATGTGCCTCCTGTGGCTCTAAGAAATGTAAATTCCTCCCGATGGAGAAGAAAGCTACCCCTCTTCCAGAAGGAGGAAGCTTCGCTCTTCCGAAAGGACGAGGAATGAAGCCTAGAAAAGGAGATGTTGAAGTCTTGGGAGCAGATTATCTCATAGCTCCGAATAAATCTCGCGCTCAGCAATGGTCTTCTGATACAAATAATCGCCCTTGGGGAGGGAATTAGCTCGCAAGCGACCCTTCGGCTTTTGGAATTAGCTCACAAAAATTTTATTTCACATAAATAAAAATGAAGCTTCGTGATGAAAAATACGTACAATCCCTTCAGGAAGAGATTCTTAAATTTGAAGGAGAAAAGCTGTCGTTGACGGCTGCTCTCCTTGAAGCTGAGAAGAAAACGATTTTTGCCGAGCAGAAAAATAAAGAGCTTCTTCTCTCTGAAGAAGAAGTTGTTCGCGATAAAATAAAAGCGATTTCTAAGAAGATTAGCGCTCATAAAACGGAAATTACGTCAATTCGTTATTACAGAAAGAATAAAGAAAAAATCTGCGATAAAGCGAAAAAATCAACACAGGCGAAGAAAAATCTCGGGGCTTCGCAGCAGGAAGACATCGAAATTAACGAAGAGATTGTTTTGAATTGATTTGATAAAAACGTTCAAAACGTACGTATTTTATTTTTTTCTAAAATAAAATGTACGTCACTGTTAAGCTCAATCTTACGGAAGCGAAAGCTAAAAAACTTCTTCAGGGACAAACTGTTAAACTCGCCAAAGATGACATTCTCGACGATTCAGCCCCTATGGGAGTTCCTACGGCTCTGACAGCTACGCAAGCAAAGCGAATGCACAAAGCCGTTTCATGCGGAAAAGGCCTCACCCTTAAGATGTCTCAAGCTCAAGCTCGCTACCACGGAGTGAAAGGCAGCGGCTTCTGGGGGAATCTATGGGGCAAAATCAAAGGAGCTGCAAAATCCGTCTACAAGAACGTAGTAAAGCCTGTAGGGAAGGCTGCTCTTCAAATTCCGGGGGTCAAACAAGCCGTTCAGCAGGGAGTTTCTCGCATAGGAAGCGCCGTGTCAGGGCTTACTGGAGTTCCTACAATCGGACAGGCGGCTCAAAATATTGCTAATAGAGTAGTTGATTCCGTTGGCTCGGGAATGAAGAAAGTGAATAAAGGAGGGAGACCTCCTTGCGGAACTGGGAGAATTCCGAACATTCAGCCTGTTGCTGTAGGGCATGCTTCTGTTCCTAAGCAATCCGTTCCTTCGGGAGTGAATGCTCCATCAGGGTCAGGAAAATCCGCCAGAGGAGCTGGGAAGATTCCTAACCTTTTTCCTCGTGAAAGAAAGGCAAAATCAGGCCTTATGGGCTTAGGAGTGAAAGGACGAGGGATCTCATCCCTCACAGGAGGGTCATTTGCAACGCCCCGTTAATTTAATTTAAGCGACACTTTTATCCTTAAATTAAATTATTTATTGCATCTTTTTTTTCTCCTAAATAAAATGTCACTTTCCATGTCTATTGAACAGCTAAAAACACACGCCTCAAACATGGGGTTTCGCCTAACAAAGATTCCAGTGAAGAAACCAGATGAAGAGAAGGCTCCAAGAGCGCCTCCTCTGAAATCTCGAGTACGTGAAGTTGTACTTGCCAAAGGCCGCGCTACAGAGAAGCTTCAAGCTCTTAAAGATTTAGTCGGTGTCCCTGTTCAGAAGAAAACACGTAAGCCTCGAAAGAAAGAGCCATCCCCTCCTCCTACGGATGATGAAGAGGAAGAGGAAGACGTTGAAGAAGATGAAGAGGAAGATGAATAAATATTTTGTTTCAAAATATTTCATACGCGCTCAATTCTCAATAGGAACAGCTTATTCCCATTAGCGTCAACAATCATATTCGGAGGGGAAGCCCATTTCCCATTAGCGTCTTCATATTTTTCAGCATAAAACATCTTATGAGGGATTTGTGTTCCTCTCTCAAATTCTCCGTCGCATGTTCCATCAACTAATTCTTCAACGGCTTCAGCATCCATATCATCAAGACGGCCATACACCACCTTAGCTCGCGTTGCAAGTTTTTCATTATTTTTCTTTTCAGGGAAATCTTCCACATTAAATTTACAATCTACGCCGCGTAATTTTCTCCAAGGCTCATAACCATCAAACGGAATCGATTTGTTCATAAGAGCTAATTGAAACGCTACGATTTCAAATCCTGCCATTTATTATATCAAAAAATTTTTTCTGAATAAAATCATCCGTAAATTGTTGAAGCTACTCCTCTTAAAGCTGAAAGAGCTTGCTCAAGAACCCATTTACCTCCTATGGCTGCCAGAGCTTCCTTCTGATATTGAGCGTTCGGGTGTTGAAGATATCCTCGAATAGCTTCTTCATCAGCTTTATGAACGGCTTTTGCTCGTTCAACCGGATCTTTTATTTTTCCAGCGGCAAAATAATCTAAATCGTGCTTCTTACTTACTGCATCAATCACCCCTATCGGTGGGACATTTTCATTTCCTTCTACAACCGTATGAGGACCGGACCAGTTGCTGAGGCCTATGTGTAATTCTCCTTTTTGAAGGTCTCGTGCCGGAATTCCTTTCTTTCGGGCTTCAGCGCGCATGGCGTTACTGAGAGCTTGAAATCCACTCAGCCCTACATCTTTAGCGATAGGAAGGGCTTTCTCCTTTAGCCATCCAACCGCTTTCTTTGCATGCTCTTTTATCTTTGAAAACAAACCTCTCCCTGCAATGTTATGCTTTAAGGCCATCTCTCTGGCATGTTTAATCAGCTGTTGTTCCGAAAGGGGGAGACTTTTTTTCTTCTTAATTCCTTCTCCACTTGGAGAAGGGGGAGGTGCGCGTGTTTGAGCTGGAGAAGCGTTTTGCAATCTATGCTCTCTTTGCAGAGCTTCCTCCGCCACTTGCAATCGGTCGGAGTAAATGTAATTTCTGTTTCCTCTTACAAAGAAAATTGCAGGGATAGCTTGCAGAAGCATCAGAACAATTTGAGCCTCGGAATAAGGAGGTCTTTCTCCTGTCACTCGACTTCGCAGACGTCTGTTGGCTACAGCATCAACGTAACTCTCATCTCGTTCAGTTGGAACGATGTTAAATTCGTCAAACATCTTATGTAAGACGGCGTTTGATATGGCATAAAATCCTTCAGGACTCACTTCGTACCCCTTTTCATCCTCTGTCACGGGGTCTGTGGAACGATTCATATTAACGTATCTGTCAAGGAGGCCTTTTCCTTTTCGAGCTTGCGAGAAGGGGGATTTCATTTTCCCTTTCCCTTCTGTAAGCATAAAATCATCGTCACTTGAATTAACGGCGTTTTCTTGTGTTCCTGCTCGTTCCCATAAATATTCGATGCTTTCATCAACGTTTTGTAAATCTTCAACTTTCAGTCCTTGTCTTAATGCATCAGCAACAAAATTTAACATTTCTCTTCTTTTAGCCTGTGTCACTTCGTCCTGTGGGAGACGATTTGCCCGATGAAATCTTACGTATCTGTAAGGATTGGAAATCAAAATACTATCAAACGGACGAGGGTCTTGCTTGTATTGTCTTACGAACCAATACGCGCAATAAAAATCTTCCATCGCTTTCATGCAGCTTCTGTTTTTCGGATTAAAAACGAGATTTCTCGTAAGAATTTCTCGTCTTGTTTCGTCTGTCACTTCTTTCCCTTCTTGACGAAGACGAGCTATTTCGTCGATGCAATTACGAACAGAGATTACGGATGGGGCGACATATTTCATCGCGTAAGGGAACGCTTCCGTCAATTCTCTGATAAACGTTTCAAACATTGCCCTGTTCGATAGTTGTGCCATTTTATTTATGCTTAAAATTCTTTTCCGTATAATAAATGGACGGATGGGTTTTTCCTTTCAATACCAAAATCGAATTTTTAAAGACGCTAAAGGCTCTTAAGACGCTCGGCTCTCTCTCAAAAGATGAAGCTGAAAAAGGCAAATTTCTCTTCGAAATTCCCATTCTTATTGAAATGCTTCCGAATGAACATTCAAAAGAACAGATTTATGAGTTTATGAAGACAAATTATCCCGAATATGCCGATTTAATGACGCTTTCAGCTCCTCCGGCGAGATATGCAATCGCCATCATTGTTCGAGATGAGGGATGGGAGGCAGCTCTGAGGGACATCTTATTCCCTCTCCCTCCTGTGAGATATTTTGAAATCATGAATTACGTTAATTTTAGAATTCACTACGAACGCAAATTTATTTCTTTTGACGATGACGATGTACGTCTTTTCAAGCCTTATGAGCTTACACGCCCCCTACAAGAACATGAAATTGCCTACCTAAATCGAGATATCTCTAAAGAAAATGTGATTTCAATTGAAGAGATGCTTAAGCAAGCTGAGCCACTAAAATAAACACGTCTCAAAATACGTTTGTTTTGAAATTTTTTCCTCCGCTCCGTATGATTTATTTTTTTGTAAAATAAATGTTAGGAAGCTCAACAATCAAAGCGGGGATGAAGGTAACAAATCCGATCGCTTTACGGGCGAACGCCGTTTCTGTGAGACAGAACGTTCTTGAGAGTAAAGAACTTAAGGACGGAATTTTCATTGAGAAAAATGACATTGACCGCCCAATTCATGTAAAACCTGACAAGCCTGATTTTGGAGAGGATTCATCCCTTAACCCCATCGTCAAGCGCGCTCTTAACGTTTCTGTCAAGCAGAACAGAAAAATGTTGACAGAGAATGCTCAAGCTTTAGAGGTTGAGGCTATCAAAGCAAATCAGGAATTATCTCTAGCTACTGAACGCAACATGACACTTAAAGCTCAAAACAGAAATATCATCGTATCGGCCTTTAACGATTTAGCTTCCGGATTCGGATGGGATGCGTATCAAGCGATTAAAAGTATGTTTCAGCCGTTTGAACTTGATAATATTCGCAAACACGCTGCTGAGATTAAGAAAGTTGTGAAGGCTTCAGATGTTAGAAACGGAGCTTGGGCAGAAGTTGTAGCAGGACTTAAACGCATAGCAGGTACATCTGTCCCTTCTTCTGTAATTGAGGAAGCCTTAGAGGTGACGGGGCAGCCTGCTCCAGCTTTTGGAGGGCTTTTTGATCCTGAATCTGAGCAGGGAATGCTTGCGCAAATGCAAGCTCCTCCGGCTCAAGGGTATGTTGCTGGAGCAGAAGGAGAACATCCTGCCATTACAGCTCTTAAACGGGCAGGGAGTCATTCAAGACGAAAAGTTGTAGCGTCTTCTCTTTCTAAATCTGACGTTATTACGCTTCTACGTTCTATGGGAGAAAATCCCCCTCCAAACGCATCCGTAGGGCATCTTCGTGGCTTACTTGTTGATTTAATTGAAAACCCCCCTAAAGATGCTGAGGAGGCTCTTTCTGAACTTAAACGTCCCGAGGCGGCTCCTCCTCTTCCTGAAGGAGATGTTCCAGCCGCTCCTCCTCTTGAAGGAAAAGCTGAAGTTACGGATGCTGAATATGCAGGGGTTGCAGGTTTAGCTAGAAAAATTGGAATGCCTCTTACGTCCTACTTAATTAACACGTTTATGTCAAACGGTTATTGGATTAATGAAGGAGCTAGAGCAGTTGTTCTCGGGCTGATTAATTTAACCAAAAAAGCTGCTATAAAAGCTGCTGAAGATTTAGCTAGAGACCCTCGAGAGTATGTTTCTGACTCTGAGGATGAAGAAGAAAAGCTCGCATCCTCCCGTATTCCCGCATCCTCCCGTATTCCCGCATCAGCTGCTGAAGAGGCTGAACGTCTCCGTATGGAAGCTGAGGGGGATAATGAAGAGAAAGTTGTCGAAAATAAAGCTGTCGACCTTGAAGAGGCTTCTGCCGATTACATTTATGATAGGATGAGAGACCTTCCTTCTCATTCGGCGAAAGTGAAATTTCTAAATCGTCTTTCCAAAATGAGATTACAAGATATCGTTGAAGAACTACGCTTAGACATTGCGGGATACATGAACATGAATAAATCCGATCTGATCGATGCTATCATTGCAGAGCCGAACGAGATGGAAGAATACGACGACATTTTTGATAAATTTTCTCGTCCTCAAACGGAATCAGTTGCTCTTTCTCGTGAAGAAATCGAAGTATCGAAGCCCGCCTTCGAATTGTTACACGATGCATTTTTGGATGATAAACTTTCAGTTATCAAAAATTTCAAATCAAAAGTGACCCGCGCTCAGTTAATTCAGCTTGCCGTCGTTGCAATTAAGTATTACGGAGTGGAAAGTAAAATTCCCAAATCCCCGAGACGAGAGGTGGAAGATAGCGATAAGGATTGGAGAGATAGATTAGTTCGTCACATCTATACTCTGACAGATGGGCAACTCAAAACTTTCGTTTTGGATGCTGCTAAAGGAAAGGCTACAGGAATGGGAGTTAAAAAAGGAAAAGGACGAGGCAGTTTAAGAGCAGCTGAGAAAGCTGTAACAGGAGCAGGAAGAGGCAGTTTAAGAGCTTCTTGGAAGAACTCTGTTCCAGCCGAATCTCCTTTTAAGGGCGTAGCCTCCCTCCTAAAGAAAGGAAGAGGCGTTTCGAAGAAAGCCCCTCCTTCAGCTCTTGAGGCAATAAAGAAGCTCATGGGAGGAGGTGACAATTCTTCGATGTGGGATGTTCCGCTGAATGCTCGCATAGCGCGTCCGAAGCTTCCTACTCCGGCTCGTGATGTTCCTGTAAAAGCTCCTCCCGTCAGAATTCTCAAGAAGCCTGATGCAACGGGGTACGGAATTTCATCTGCAAGTCTGTTGGCAAAACTTTCCGCATCTCAACAAGCTAGGAAGGATTTGCTTGCTAAGGAACAAATCAAGATGGGAAATGACAACGAAAAGCTCCTTTCTTACGTCAAGAAAATGAAGAAGTAAAATGTTTTATATTGAAACATTTTTTTTAGAATAATAAATGTCGGAATTCGATACGGCAACATTCGCTATGGGGAGTAAATCCATGTCGGACGATCTCATGTCGTATTCGGATGTTCAGTGGGTGTATCTTAACTCTATCGCTCAGGGGTCTCCTAACAACTCGATTCAATGGAACAGACCTCAATCGTCAGATTGGATTTACTGGCCTTCCGGTTTCGTTATGATTCCGGTATCAATCTCAACGGTGACAGCTACCACCCTAGCTGCTACTTCGTCAATTAACGCGCCTCTCAGTATCGGATTGAAGCCAGCTGGAACGCTCTCTCTCATCGATAAAGTGAATGTTCAACTTAACGGTCGCTCATTCTCGCAGGTTGCCACCCTTCATTCAGTGTGGATGCATTTACGCAACGTTTTCAAGTATTCTCGTAATTATCTTGAGCTTGTTGGAGCTTCCATGTTTAAAGGTCGTTCGCTTCCAGCTCTCGAAGTAAATCATTACTACAATAACCAAACTGCAGCAGCTACGCTCGTTGTAACGCAAGATACGGCTCACGTGACTCCTGCGCTTGATCGTACGGAGTTCTCGTCGCTTCGTTCTCCGTTGGCTTATAATCGTGTTCTTTATGAGCGTTGCATGCAGGCGGCTTTCCCAGCTGGCCTTGTGACACAAACCACAGCCGCTACAGCTGGATCTGTGTCTAACGCAAACGGAGCCGTAGATAACACAGCTGTAACTCAGAACGTTCGTCAATCTCGCTACGTAACTTCAGCTTCTAACCCAGCAGCTGGAGGTGTCGGAGGCGCCTATTACATGTATTGCCCAATCCCTCTCGTTGAGCTTTCAGATATTTTCGCTAACCTTGGTCTCGCTCGCAACCTCGGCCTAAACCTCACCGTATTCGTAAACAACTGCTCAGGGGTTGGCGCCCCTCAATCCGCTGCTGTAACAGCTGCGGGGTCTGTTTACGCCCATCAGAATTCCACAAACGGAACATTCAGAAACTCATCTTGCCCTATCATGATCACAGATATCGGGGCGCAAACAGAAGGAACAGGTGCTGCAACCTCAGTTCAAGGGAATATCTCAACAGCTACGGTACAAATCGGATACGATACAGGCTCTGTGGCATTTTCGGAACTGTGGCTTCCGATCTGCTCTCCGACACCTGAACAGGAGAAAGTGCTGCTTGCTAACTCTGATCGCGTAGTTGAGTATGACGATTTCGTTCTTCAATCCGCATCTGCTCTTGCTGCGACAGCTTCAATCTCCCTCACCCCGTTCGCATCAATCAACTCTCCAAAGAAGCTGTACATCCTTCAGTTCGTAGATGCTTCAGCGGTGACAAGTGGTTGCCAACCTGAATTTTCAGTGACATCTTGCGCGCCTTATTATTCTGATGCTTTCCAAGGATTATACAACATCACCGTGAAAGTTAACAATACGCCAATTTCGAACATCGTTGAGCAATACAACTATCAAGATTTCTGGAAGAACGTTCTTCCTCAATCAGGAATCCAAGCCGGATTAGATTGCCGTCTAGCAGCGGGTCTTGTGTCGTCTGATTTCTGGAACATGTCTAAAGTGTTCGTGTTTGATTTGACAAGATATTGCCCATCAGGTGTAACGGTGCAGCTGTCGGTTAACGCGTCAAACAACTCTAACTACGCTTCTAAGCTCCTGTTCTTCGTTGAGCAGCGCTTCCAGACAAAACTCGTAATGTCGGCTGAAAAATCGGACATATTAACGCCGCAAAATATCTAAGCTAATGAGTTAAAATGTATGAGCTTACATATGTCTGCTGAAGAATATGATATGGTGTTCTACAAAAAAATGAATTTTTGATTTCTTTCAAAATGAAAAAAATGTTAGAAAAAATTCAGATTCCAATCGATGAAACGCAACTTTTTCACGAGGAAGAAGAATGGAAAAATATTCCGCATACTAATTATTCAGTGTCAAAATATGGAGAAATTACTCATGACGCAGGATTCCGAAACGTCACACTTACTGACGATGGGTATGAGAAATTTACTGCCTATCATTTTCTTGAAAAGCGAACAAAAAGTTTCATGGTTCATAGGGTTGTTGCGGAACTTTTTATTTCAAATCCCGAAGAAAAAAATTACGTAGATCATATCGACAGAAATAAAAGGAATAATAAAGTTTCAAATTTACGATGGGTCACAAGAGCAGAAAATAATTTGAACAGGGATACGGGAGGAAGTGTTACCGTTTATGAGCATAAAGATTCAAAAGGAAATTTAGTTACTAATTATATCATCGGATGGTGGAGTCAAGGAAAGGCTGAACGGAAATCCTTTCGAGACGAAAGGCAGGCTAATTATTTTTTGAACAGAGTCTTAAGAAATTCTGAAGGAGTCATTCCTCGAGATATAAACGGGGTTGTAACGTATAATGAAGCTTGGATGGATGATTTTCTCGTTGAATATGAGCCGAAGAAAATCAAACGGACTCGTCAGATGGAACCTACGGTTAAGCAGCGCGGAAAAGGAAATTGTTATGGATTTTTCTTTAGGGATTCCGGAAAATCAAAATTTCCAAGTTTTACAACAGAAAAACGTGCTGATGACTTTCTCGAATGGATGAAAGGAGGGAAAGGATATATCGAAAGAGATAAAGATGGAAAAATTCTATGCGATTGGGAGAAAGAGTATAGACGTTTGAAAGTATCATACGGAGAAAAAGTTAGAAATTAGAAAATTATTTTGAATTCAAAATAATTAAGCTCCAAAAACGTCATCACATATCTCCTTCAAAGCTTTCATGCGAGCTTTGCTCTTCAGAAAGCCGTTTGCACATCTATCTCTTGCTAGAGGCTCATCCCATCCTATTTTTATTAGGATTCGATATAAAACGTACGTTCCGTTGATGCTCTTCTTCCCTTTGCCTCTTGAATTTTTTTTAAGAAATAAATCGTATTGATGGCGAATGTTTGTGTATTCTTCATGTGTAAAGATAGGAGATTTTTCTGCAATCCACCCTCCGGCAGCTTTAATTCTTTTTCGTTCAGCATTGAGAAAAGGAACATGAAAGAACAACGCGGAAGAAGGGAGGATTACAGAAAAATCTCCTTCTTCCTTCCCTTCTTTCAGAAACGATAAAATTGAGGCTAATGAAGCAAACTTCTTATTTTTATATTTCTCAACCCACGCAGCAGCTGCTTCAGCCTCTTTTTTATTGCTAGGAGGCTGTCCAGCTGCTCTATCCAATATCCATTCGAATCGAGCGTTAGGAGGAGAGGACAACATCAAAGATGTCGTCCTCTTTGGTGTCGTCACATCTCCTCTCCCCATTGCGTCGTATGAGAATGCGTAGCTAGGAGCTGAAAGCTCCATTCCGCATAATTTACAGATGTAAAGGGAACCATCTCCCTCTACGGCTACATATTCAGGGGAGCTTTCAAGCATATTTTCGTGAAATGAGGGGAGGCATTCGTCCATTTTTAATTTAAGAAAATTTATTTCCTTAAAAATAAATTTATTTTGATAAAAACGGAGAAATCAGCCGCTGAATGAGGAACGGAGAGAAATTTTCCGTCGGAAGGAGCGGAGCCGTTTCGTTTTTCTCTAAAAGAATTCCCAAAGTTGATGTCTTAAATTTTTTAGCATCAACTTTTCCCACAGATAAAAGGTTTTCAGATTTAAGGTATTCGTGGATTTTCTTACTCAGCTCGACGCGTGAAGCTGTTTCAGGGGTAGAGATGATATCTCTTAGCGGCTGAGCGACGTTTAGTGGAACGAAGATTCCTGAAGATTTATTTTTACGAGAAGCCCTTATGCCTACGAGACGTTTGTATTGCTTGAGGACACCTTTTAAGACTGTTGAGATATCTCTTCCCCAAGCTTTGTTAGCTTGAATCTCCTTAACAAAATCGTTCTCATCAATTTTATCAATGACGGATTTTAGCGTTTGAGAGATTTCTAACTTCGTCTCGTTTCTGTTCATTTATTATACAAAAAAATTTATTTAGAACAGAAACAGCCGCTATCTTTTATTACTTTGCTTATTCCGATGGATACTTTTCCTATCTCGCATATAAGCTCGATTTGTTCAGATAGCCACTCGCGTTTATCAGGATAGAGCTGCGTTAAGGCATCTAAGACCGCTTGTTTTTTCTGCTCTCCTGACATCGTGTTTCGTTGTTCTACAATCTTCATCGCAGAAATCAGAAGACGCAATATGTCATTTTCTTTAGCATCCAAATTTCTCTCTATAAAGAGCTGCAGGGACATTTTATTTACGTAAAATAAAATTTATTCGTCATCGGACGTCGTAAGCGACGTCTCTTCATCGGAATCATCAAGAAATTGCTCAGCGCGAGAATCTTCATAGAGTGAGTTTTCGAGTTCATCCTTACTATCTTGATTCGTGATGAAATCATCTTCCGTCATTTCACATTCGTTCCATGAAAATTTAAACTCTTCTTCAATCTTTTCAATCATATGAAATAAAGTATCTAGATCGAAGGAATTCTCGCAATCGAAGGAATGTTCAGTGTTGTAGAAAAATTTAGCTCGACTTCCTACATTTTCAAGTTTTTTTTGATATTTACGTGTATAATTTTTTTCACAAATCATCTCTGCTTCAAGTTTAATTCGTTCGAGATTATGAAGCATGAACGCCTTATCTGCTTCAGAGAATGAAGGGCAAGATTTTACAAACCCGATAGTGACGTTGATGAAGATTCCGAGGTCAGATTTCATATACGAGGACATTTTCTTTGTTTTCAAAGAAAATAAATTTTTCATTTTTATTCATCAATCATCCCATTTATTATTTTTGTGAATGTTTCTTGATGAATTTCATGTTCAAATTCATTCATGATATGAGCAATCCTACATATCGATGAATATGCGTTTTCTACAGAGAGGGATTTCACGTCAAGAGGGTCATCTTTTAAAGATTCAGATATCTCTTTTCGTACATTTTCAGGCAAATCGTAAAAATTTTGATTGAGAGATTTTTTCGTAGAAAAAAAATCTATAAATGTAAGAGATGAATTCGTCGTTTTCAGGCATTTTTGAGTTCTGTAAGAAAATGATTTTTTTCATTTTGTCGTAAAGAATAAAATGTCACGAAATGGGATGCTAAACGTTCTTGAAGAACACAAACGTGAAATGCCTGACGGAGTTTATCGCTCTTTAATTGAGGAACTTGGGAAAATGAAAATACAGGAATCTTCCGACCCGATTCGCTATGGGAGATTTTTCGTTTCGATACAAGAGCGGAATGAATTTCATGACGACGATGAAGATTGCGAAGTATGCTCGTCAAGATTCACATTCGGAAAAGCTATTTTAATTACGGTAGATGCTCCGTTAATTTTAACGACATCCATGGCAGAAAGCACACACTTCAAAAATTATCTGAAGAACGCTAAAAATGGCGAATGGCTTTCGACACATCACTTCGAACTTCCACATTTTGGAGGTACTTCAGATCAATTTATAAATATTCACGGGAAGGTGACAATCATTAAATAAATTTTTTGTTAAAAAATTTATCCCCATAAGCTCACACGAACGTCTATGTCAACGCTCCCCGTGTTTGTACAGCAAACGTATTTTGCAGCTATTTCTTTAATTCTGCTCTCGTATTTTCTGCTTTCACTATTTTCTTCTGTGTGACGTTCTCCATTTTTGTTGATAGCTCCTTCAATTCCTCCTCTACTTCTTGTTTGAGTTTTTTTTTGGAAGCTTTTTCGTTCTTTAATTCTTCATGAAGATGATCTACCGTATCTTCTTTCTTTCTAAGTTGATCTTTTAGTTTGTCAAGTTCGGAGAGAATCACTTTCATCTCTCGTATCCAATTTGCTTTCTCTTTTGCTCTCTCTTCCATAATTACGCGCATATCCTCCGTGAACGTTCGTTGCATATTTTCTATGATAGGAGCTGGTTCTGCTCCTTCTTCCGTATAAAAGATTTTTCTTACGGCTCGTTTATCCGCAAGCCCTTTATTTTGACGCCTTTTGGCCTCTGGGTTAAAATGGCTCATTTATTCATGTCAAAATAAATGAACGTGTTTGTTAGAATTCAAGACATTGAGGGAGAAGGCGGATTTCCTTTCATAATCGATGGGAACGTTATCTCCTGTAAAAATTATCGCAAAGAGAAAGAATGGAGTTTTGATTACATTTTTAGCGGAGAAGAATCTGCTCCAAATTTTATGAAGACGAAAATTCTCGATGAAGAGAAGGCTTCTCAGCTTATGTTTCTGTATGGGCAGACGTCCGCAGGGAAAACATATACGCTAAGCGGCCTTCTAAACGAGCTTGATTTGTCAGAATGTAAATTTTCTTGCTACGAATTATACATGGAAGAGATTCGAGATTTATTGGCAAACGAAAAAATTACATTGCGAAGAAAAGATGGAAAGGCGTTCCCTTCTCCCCTATCTATTGAGCCTTGGACGAAAGAAGCGTTCGACAAAGCGATGAGAGATAGAAGAACGGGAGCTACGCTCATGAATTCTAAATCTTCCCGTTCTCATATGATTTTCATTATTTATCATAAAGATGGGAGAAAGCATACGTTTATTGATCTTGCGGGGAGTGAGAGACAAAAAACTACAGGAGCAGAAGGAGAACGCCTTAAAGAAGCAGCTGCGACAAATAAATCCCTTTTGCAATTAGGAATCGTAATTCGAGGATTGGAGATGAAAGAAAAATACGTTCCGTTTAGAAGTTCCGTTCTAACGAGTTTATTGGAGGAATCTCTTCTTACATGCAACATCACTGTCATAATCTGTCTCCCTCAATTCAACGAGGAAGAGAGCTACAACAGCTTGAAATTCGGAGCAAGCTGTAAAAACGTTCAGCCGAGAAAGCTCGCAGCTGAAGAGCTTTCCTATGGGAATACGAATGAGCTAGCAGAAAAATTTCAGGAGCAAATTTCTCTCCTAAAATCAGATATTGATTCAAGAATCGAGAAGATGAGGGGCGTGTTATCCCAATACGACTAAATATTTTAGAATAAAATATTTTAATGCGCATTAAAATCCTCCGACGAAACTCGCTCCCCCTTTCTTCTTCAAAGTTCCTAATGTGGCTACGTGTTTTGCGTTAGAGGTAATTTTTCCTGCTGCTTTCACTTTTACGGGAGGAACAGATTTAGAAGTTCCTCCTGAATATCCGATTGAAGGATCTGGCTGCTCAACTAAAATAGGAACGGCGTCCTTCGCTGCTACTTCTCGTTTGATGACGCCTTTTGCGAGGCGAAGTTGATTTACAATAATCATTTATTTACGTAAGAAAATTTGTTCCGCAGAGATGTTCGATGATTTCATTCACAATCACGTTATTTTTATCAAGTCCTTTCCCGCTAACGAACACATCATGGATAATTTTATTTAAAAAATGCTTAGGAGATTTCTTCGCTTCTGCAAAATGTTCAGCGATGAGGAAGGCGTTTGCAACAGCGAATAAACCGCACATTTCACTTTTGAGGGATTGAATGATAACGTCAGAATAAACGACGTTCACATCCTTTCGGGATTTATCAACAATAATTTGAGGCGGCGGAAACCCGAATGAATCGATGTAAATCCCTTTCTTTGGAGATAACATGAACAGAAGCGTCCAATGCGTTCCTCCGTTCTGTGAATCATCTAAATTGATGATGTAAATTCCCGTTTTGAGAACGCCTTTCCCTGCAATAGGCGGCTCATCTTTGCAGATGACGAACGTCGGAATGTTGAGGTTTAATTTTGACATTCCTTCGTTTAGGAGAGAAAGAAGCTCTACGGATGATGTCGCATGATTTACTTTCTCCGCTCTCTTTTCTTCTGGGGAATTTTCTATTCCAACGCCGTCTCGATTGTTCTTATCTGCGAGGCAGGGAGCTGATGCCTCTTTTCGTCTGATTGAGACGTTTTGTGTGTTACCCCCTTTGAGCTTGCGAGAAGGGGGACTCGCGAGAGTATTCCCCCCTTTGCCCGTCCTCGATTCTTTAGCTCTTCGTGGCATAATTTATTTTAGCATAAATAAATGACTGATATTTCAGGAAAGCCGATGACAATTTCGTTTTCATCTCCAAATATCGTGGCTGGAACGAATAACAGCAAAATGTCGTACACATTTCCGTGCGGATCTGTTGATATCACGAATAAAAAGATTGCTCTCATAAAATCTAACGTGTATTACAGTTTTCCAGCTGTGACGACAGCGACATCCTTCACATACACGTGGTGGGATGGTACAGACGTTACAGTGACTTTAGCCGCAAACACAACGTATTCGGCTGACGATCTGAATCTCCTTCTTCAGTATTACATGGAGCAGAACCATCACTTCCTCTACGATACTAACACGTCGCCCGATATTCCTGTTTATTACGCGTCTATCGTGCCTAACCCTGTAGCGTATGCAATTGATCTGCAATCGGAGCTGTCTCCCGTCAATCTCACTTTAGCTGGCAGTGGGTACGACGTTCCTTTCGATTATCATCTTATTTCCTCGATGACTGTTACAGGTGGAAACCTTTTAACAATTACATGTGCTAACACTACAGCAGATGGAGCAGCTGCTATTACAGCGGGGCAGACGTTCCTAATTAGCGGATGTACGAACGCTAACAATCTGCAATGGAATAATCAACTTTTAGTTGCTGCTACTGCGAACGCAACAACCGTTACAGTTACTGTCGCCGTAAGTAACTACGCTGCATCGGCAGAAACCGTAGCAAAAATCTGCCCTCCTACGACATCAGGCGCGCCTTTGTGGATCTTTCCCAGTACGAGAGCTAATCTGCAGTTCAACCTCTCAAATGCGACTGTACTTTCTATTCTCGGATTTACGGCAGGCAGCTACCCTTCAACGCCAACAGGAACACAGGCTAACTACGCAATCTCGTCAAATAACGGATCTCCTCAAGTTAATCCGTACAGTTTAGTGCGTGTGATGTGTAACTGGGTGTATGAGCCTTACAACACGTATCAGAATCAGATTTTTGAATTTGCGATTGACGTTGAATACGGGCAAAATATACAGAGTAGCCCACCGCAATGGTCGTGGTTTAGAACGGCAAGAGGAGCTAGAAACACCATAGAAGTTCAACTTACGGATCAGAACGGGATCCCTTTGGTAGTTCTCGATCCCATGTGGAGCATGAGTTTGCAAATTCGAGATTTAGAGCCGAATGAGCTTTAGAAATTCTGTCGCTTAAATAAAAATGGAAGAAGGTGAGATGTCGAATACATCAACACAACAAGAAACACCTTCACCCCCGAAGATACATTCCTTACGAGCTTCTTGTCCGCAAAACCTTTCTGAACTGATTGCCGTTCTGATTAACATTCAGATGAAAAAGAGAAACGGAGATACCTCGAAAATAATTTTATCAGGGAAAGATTTAGAAATAATGATTCGAGTTTTAACGATGACGAGAACGAACGTTTTAAATCATGGAAGAACAGCGATTGACGCAAAAGAAACGATCGAAAGTAGCTCATCTGGAATAACTGGAAGAGGGTGGCTTTTTTGGCGAGGAATTTAATTAATTTTACAAAAATTAATTTATTTATTCCCTTAAAGGGGGTAACATTACAGAAGGCGATTACGTAATAAATCCTTCTAGAATCTCCTCGTTAAGAATCGTCGGCTCTCCACCTATTCCATCTTCGTGATTAATGAACAGCCGACGCACTAAAATTAACGCTCTTCGCCAATCGGTAATGACTTTTCCGTCATCATCTCGTTCTATGTTCTCTCCTCCCTGACGAATGAGATTTAGGAATATCTTAGCTCGCAGAGGAGCAAGATAAATATCATAGACACATCCTTCGTCCTTAAATTTAACGAGGTAATATCTTCCGGATTTTGCTTTCGCAATCGTTCCTTTCTGACGTCTGTTTTTTGCGTAACTCGTTGGACGCATTTATGTCAGGAGGGGACGTTTTAAATCAGCCAAGAAAATTAATTACGAAAAATTTTTGGCTAATAGAATGTCATGGGAAGGCGATTGGAGGCTTAATTAGGCATGAGAGGTATCAATCGAATCTTGGAGCGATTGTAGTTTCATCGGAAGAAACGTCGCCGAGACGAATGCGCGTATATTGACGCGTTACGTTATTGTTTTCATAAATCCTTCGTTCATACGAAATATTTTCATCTTTATCGCTGAAACGAATGATATAATCTGAACCGCTGAAATCGGGATGCTCGATATCTCTAAAAATAGCTGAGCAGGGCATTCCGTGCTTCTTAAAATTTTGTATGCGATGCAATTCTTTTTGTGACATTTTTTTATTAAGAATAAGAAAATATTTTTTCATTTTTTTACAAAATGCACAGACAGCACTCAATTTCACGTGTCGTACATCCCCACTGACAAACACATTTACATTCAATTAGGCATCTACACGTTCCTATGTCTCCCTCATCACATCCACAACAATATTTGCAATCACATTCGCACGCGCATTTTGGCGGGATTGAAAGGGAAACGTATTTCTTTTTAGTTATATCATAAAATGTAATTTCTCTGTCGTTGCTTATTTCCACCGTTAAACGGATAAAAATGTCATCATGAGGAGCAAATCCTTCTTTAATTAGTTTACCCTTCTTATCGCGAATTTCATAAAAATATTTGCTAATTTTGAGCGATTTTTGCATTTTTTATTTATTCAATAAAAAATATTTTTCATTTTCTTTCAAAAATGGACTTTTCGAATTTCATGCCTCTGGAACGATGAAATTCGAAAAGTCTTTTTCATCAAATAGCAGAACTAAAATTCGAATTTGAGGGGTGGATTTGAGAGGCGGTTATTTCCTCCTTGATTTCATGCTTCACCGCCTCTCGACCCCTCCGCTCTCCCCCCCCCCTTACTATATTCCCTTTTAC
>JACCDT010189142.1_pt1 | contig 30690 bp, 32 predicted proteins | sample 7446291 | NCBI WGS metagenome assembly JACCDT01 (sample SAMN15323446, study PRJNA562643) | freshwater metagenome | isolation source: river surface water | place: USA:Blue River Watershed | collected 2017-08-17
AAATAGATAAGGTATAAGGAGTACTTAATATGCCAACATATCCATCAAGTTTATACAAAGGTGTCGCTAGATCAGCCAATGGTACTACCAACGATCCAGGTTCCTACCTTTGGAACAACTTAACAACTTACCAAGAGCTTAAAGATACTGTTATTGGTGTTGGTTCAGGCCCAAACGACACCACTACAGTTACTTACAACTCTGCAGCAAAATATCCAACTGACGTTAGATTTGGTGTTACAGGACTTGGTACATCAACATTTGAAGATTTTGATTTAGCTCAAAGTAGATTATCAACTTTGATTTCAGCTTATGCAACTGCTGTAACATCAATCACTGCTACCGAAAGAGAGATTGCAGTTTCATTATCAGGAATTTCATACAACAACCTTCAATCCAAGATGGAAAAGATGTCATTTGAATTCAACAAACTGATTTCAGACGTAACTCTTGTCAATGCAGGAACTGCAATTACAACAACTGTATCAAGATATCCATCTTCACAAAACAGATACACCAACACTGCTGGCGGAATTTAATTTATTAATTCCATCAACTACAAAAGAGGGGAGAATATTCTCCCCTCTTTTTTTTATCTCCAAATTGGCCCTTTTTTGAGTTTAGCCTTTAGTGCATCTATAGAAAGATGTTCTAATCTGGTTTGAACTAGCAATGTTTTTACAGAGTATCTATTTTTCATGTAAGATCCATTGTAAGATCTATACATATTCCTATAAGCATTTCTATCAGGTAATTTACTTCTAGAATGCTTTCTTAAGTGTACAGATAGCTCCTTTGTTCCAATTGCTACATTCCCATCAATTGTATATGGATTATAGACTCTTTTGGGGTCATAATACCTAATTGATGATCTGACTAGCTGCATCATACCAATACAGGGTCTACTAGTCATCTTGAATTCACTTTCAACATATGCGGTAGAAGCTATCACATATGGGTCTACTTTGAAAACTGCAGCATACTTCATTATAGCATCTGTAATTTTCTTTATGTATGATTGCGAATATCTCGGTTGAACAAGTTTGATAAATTTAGAAATTTTTTCTTTTTTATCAAGTTTATCCTTTGAGTTTGATACGGAAATTTTCGCATCTTGATGGTATGGTTTCGGTGAATGAATAACTCCAATGTTTAATAACAAAAGAATTATGGAAACAATCACCTGACTGATTACCTCAATCATTGTCATCTCCTTTTCATTTCAAGCAGGAAATCACTTGAAATCTTTTATATAGTATTTATAGTGTTTTATTTTTGGAAATACAAATGAACCCAATCGACCAAATGAAATCTTATCATACCGCTCCACAAAATGCACCAAAGCAAAAGATTAATCTAATGCGTCAATGCGAAGTTTGTATGGCTCAAGTGCCTATGAATAGTGGCTTGTTTTTCTACTTGCCGCAATACACAGAATACGCAAGCTGGCAACAAGATCGTGTTGGTAAGAGAGTTTGTATTTCGTGTTTACCTCCTCAAATTCAAAAACAACTCAATGAAAAAACAGTCAATGCTTCAAAGAATGATTATATTGACAATCTTTTCGCAGAGATTTTTAAGGCAGACTAATGAATTATAGCAAATTAGCTCAATTAGTGCAAGAATTAGAACAAAATGGGTTCGAAGAGGAAGCCACAAGTCTTGCTGATGCTATGGAGACACAAGCTAGCCCAGATATTATTTTTTCCAATGCTGATATTATTTCAGAAATGGACGAAATTATAGGCGGAGTTTTGTATCACTTGAATATTGATAACAACCTAAAATTTGTCGGAAATAATTTATCCCCACAAAGCATCAATGACATTAAAAATAGTATTGATGGTATAGTGAAATCAGCCTAGTGCCATTTATGTTTTTTATAATCTTCTAAACAAGATTCAGGCACTTCTTTAACTCTACAATCTTCACAATTTGTAGAAAGATGCATAACATAATCATCCCAAGTTTTTAATTCTTTCTTTTCAGCTCGGGAAAATTTATATCTATTTTTTAATCCAGGCAAATACAATTCTTCTTTTAAGAAGAAACTTTGCCCACATTGTTCACAGTAACAAGCTACAGTTGGCATTATTTCACAAAATCCGAAACAGTTTTACCAGTGAATAATTGAAGTACTGTCAAAAAAGCAATAACTCCACCAATAGTCCACATGATTCTATTTATAGTATTTTTGACATCCCAATAAATTTTCTTCATACTTCTAATATCTTCTTTGACTTCACTAATATCAGAGCCAAAATCAGATATTTGAGCAGTGTATTCAAGAGTTGCTTCTTCAATATCAGAATCTCTTTTAACTTGGGCTGTTTGGAAATTTTCAAATAATCTTTCTAAAACTGCATAATCTTTAGAAAGTTTTTTAAATTCATCTTCGGATAATAATTTTAAGGATTCTACACGGGCTAATATTTCTTTTTGATTTGTGAGAATATTGATCAAAGCCATATTGAAATCCAAATATGCCTCTGTTTGTGCTTTATAGACGCTCTTAAGTTGTTCTAATCCGACTTCGTTATCTTGCATTTTATCCTCCAATTAAAGAGCAGAGAGAACTTGTCGTAATTTCTTTGAGGATTCGGAAAGTTTTACAATAGTATCATCAACAGTTTCAAGAATAAATAATTTGCTTTTTGTGCCGTGATTTATATCTTTTTGTTTCAAACTGTATCTTTGATCTCGGAATTGTATATATGAAGCTGATAAATAATTTTTTATGTCAAGGCCTTTTAAAAAAAGTTCTTTTGCCTTGTCATTCATTATCAAGTTTTTATTATCATCTAAAATATAGGCTGCACAACTAAAGGTATCAAGAAGACCACAAATTAAATTTGATGGGTTGTTGCATTCTATATTTTGTTCCATTCAATTATGCCTCAAAGAAAGATTCTATTATAATATTCTTCGAAGACTTGATAACTCTCCTCGTCTTCCATTACGATAAAAATATTCTTAATATTTGATTCTTTTGCTGATTGTAAATAGGTCTTGATAGCTGCTAATTGTACTCTTGCAGTGTCATTGATGTCGTGAGTACCACAGTCTGCAGGTATGATAAGTACGTTTCTTGCTTGTTCTTCATCTGCTAACAATAAAGCCTTTCTCATTGCAGACTTAAGATCTACTTCGTTTACCAGCCTACTTTCTCCAGACACTGTAGCATGATAAACTTTTTTAGCTTTAACTTTAGAATTTTCATCACCGCTTGAAGTTATATAAACAGTTCCCATATTGATAGGTTTTTGAAACTTATCAAGTTCGTTTTGAATAACACCACGGGACATTCTGTTTAAAAGAGGGTCATCAATAGTAAGACCAATATTGGTAGGATAAACCAAAACATCTGCCTTGACAAGATAAGGATTTTCTATCTTGTGAATGCTAATTTTTGTTTTAGTATCAACAACTGGTTCTGGTTGTGGCTCTGGTTCTGGGGTTGGTTCAGGTGTAGATTGTTCCTCTAATTTATGCTTAAATGTACACAAATCAGGATTACCTTGACAATCATTGCTCCATGTATCTACTACAACATCAAGCTGAACTTTTGTAAGAAATGAAGATAATCTCGGGTTAGATAATACTTTTACTAAACAATCACCAGAAGATAAATAAACTGGGCATAATTCTGACATACCAGAATTATACAGACTAGATTAAACTTTGTCTTCTTGTGAAATCTTTATAATCTGGATCTCTCATTAACTGTTGATATTTAACAGCATTTTGAAATTTCATATTATCCAAAGTTTTTTTCACAGAGTCTTTTACTGCAGATCCAATATATGAAGCATATTGGGGAGAAGAACTTGATGCAGTGGTTTCTAAATCTTTAATCTTTTTATCCCATTCTCTGACAGGTGAGTTAGAAAGAATTGTTGATATCATTGAAGAGAACACATTTGGTAGAACATAATTCTTGAATGAATCTTTTTTTGATTGGCTGACTCCTGGGCCTAACCATTGAGATATTAATCTTCCAAGATTTGCAAATGTAGCTCCAGATTGAGCTAAATATTGTTGAGCTCTTAGTCCCTCTTGCATTTGTAATCTTGCCAAACCTTCAGGATCATTTTTTTCCATAAAAGCATATTGTGAAGGTGTAAGTGTTTTTTGAACTAACACAGAATCAGGCCCAGAAAACTTTCCAGGTGCTTGTGCGTCATACTGACCACCTGCTAATTGATAGCCAAATGAGCTATCTTTTAGGTTTTCAAATAACCCAAGAGCAGGTACATTTCCACTTGGTCTAACAGTTTTATAATCAACTGGAGTTTGTATACCAACAGCTTGTGATGTCTTAATTAAATGATCTATTTTGTCTGACAATCTAAAATTGCCAGATTCATCTAATTTATTTGCAACCTTAATAAGATTATTTAGTTTTTTGTCCAAAGCCACTTTTCTCCAAATAGTCATGTAAAGGCTTAACAGAATCTCTGTATTGTTTTAATCTATTTTCAACTTGTAGCCTGATTTCATCTTCACTTAAATTTTTACTTTGAGCAGTTATAGCTATATTGTCAAGATCCTCAATCATAGCTTTGATATCCCATTTAGGTAAAAGTTGTTTAATTTTTTGAACGTTTTCTTGTTTTTGATTCGGTTGATTTTGAGCTACTTTTACAAATGGTTTACCATGATGAGCTTTAGGTGGTTGTCTAACGCCAGGATATAGATCCTTGAACATTTGTTTGTATTCTGGAGAATCTTCATTTATTGTGATGTTTCTCTTTACAAACATAGGCATATCAGTTTTAGGTTTAAGCCCTGAAAATTGATGCTCTGTAGTTACTCCGCCTCTACCAGTTGGAATTGCATTTATTTCATTTTGAAATTTATTGTAATCAAATTTTTCTAAATGTCCTTGTGATGCTTGAAATACATAGTCGTTTCCAGCACTGTCCTTCATTGGATCACCAGTCATAGGATCAATTAAAGTGGTTCCAGTGTATGGATCTATTGCATCATAGCCTCTACTTTGGTCCATTTCCAAAACATGATAAAAGGCTGTAGGATTATATCTTGTTCTAAAATTTTGAAATAAAGCAGTAAAAAAAACAGCATTTTTTGTCAAAGCTTCTGGGTTTAAAAGTTCTTTTACCCAATCCATAGGTAATTTTGCATTACCTGGTGCACCAAAAATTTGACCAATTAACGCAGAAGCTTGAGCTGTTTTGATGAATGGATTCATTTTTTATTTTCTTCCGAGATCAGTATTTAATATTTTAGAATCAGGAATATCTGGACCAGTCAATCTTATGCCTAATTTATCTAAAATCTCGTCATGAGACAAACCAGTAACATCTACGCCATAAAACTTTTTGACAAACTCAACCATGTCACGATTACGAAGTTTTTCTTCAATTCTTTCGTACCATGTTTTTTTACGTTCTTTTTCTGGTTTATATTTAGGCTCATCTTTGCGTTCATCTTTTGGTTCATCTTTGTCAGTTTTCTTAAGAAGTTCATCTAAAGTCGGAACACGAAATGGATCATCTGGTACATCAACTGGCACGATGGGCGAATCAGACTCCTCAATATCGTCTCTGATCTCTGGAGTTAAAGAAACTGACAATTTATAAAAATTTGATCTTGAAACAGAATTTTTTGTAATAGTTTTCATCGCAAATCTGTTATTCTCATTAACAAAGCTTAATGCTTGATCAATTATTTGTTTATCATTGTTTTCCATAATAATAAATTACTGAATTAAGTTTTACTAACCCTTCATTCCACAACAAATGCATTAGGGTTTGAAACACATTCTTTGCCAATGAAAACTTTCTTTGGGTCAGGATGACTTAATCCCAATAATTCAAATGCAGCTGATGAAAGAGAAGCTTTAACTATTGAGTTTAATGCTCTTGTTCCGGTTCCAGATTTTATAGCTTTTTCAACAACTTCGTCATAATAATTTTCATCAAATTCTAGCTTGACATTAGATTCAGCAAACATAATTTGATTTTTGATAATTGGTGAATCTTCTAACTGCAATAAACAATAAAGCATTTGTTCTTTTGATAATGGCACCAAAGGAACTATAGATTGAATTCTTCCTACAAATTCAGTGGACATTCCATATTCAATTAAACTTTCAGCTAGGATTTCATGCGAAGCCTGATTGTAAATTTCATAGTTTTTAATTTGAGTATCATAGTCAGCAGTTTTGGTATTTCTGAATCCAATAGTGCCTTCAGTTAATCCAAGCTTCTTCGCAACAATTTTTTCCAAGCCATTAAAGGCACCACCAAAGCAGAATAAAATACTTGATGTATCTACAACAACAGGTGGTGTTCCTTGCTCGCCTAAAGCCGAAGAATTTACTTTAACTTTTTTACCTTCAATTAACTTTAGTAGGGTGCTTTGAGTTGAATAATGAAAGCTTTCAAGCCTTGTTGCAGCACTCATATTAGATGCTAACTTATCAATTTCATCAATAAAAACAACACCCTTTTCTGCTAGTCCAGCTTCACCATTTGATTTTACTAAAAGGTCTGTAATTACTGAATCAGCATCAGAACCTTGAAAACCTGTAGGAGAAAATGAAGTTGCATCACCCGAAACATAAGGGACATCAAGATAATTAGAAATAGTATTGACAATCAATGTCTTTCCACTTCCAGAAGGGCCCAAAAAGAGTATATTTTGCTTGTCATTCAACCTGTGATGAACAACATTCCTCATATGTTCAAATACAGCAATACTGATTCTTTTTTTAGCATTTTCTTGACCAACGACTTTTTGATTTAAGTTTTCGTAAAGATCTTGAGGGGCTACTTTCTTAAATGTGGATAATCTTTTTTCAAATAAGAATTTTTTAGATAAAGGGGCTACTTCAGCTAATTTTTCTTTGAGGCTTATAACCGGAGCTTCATCTTCTGCATTTATAATCAAAGACATAATGTTTTGATGAATTTGCAATTGGCCAAACTTGTTTCCTGTTTTATAGCTTTTGAAACATTGATCACAAAGATAAATTTTTGCTATTCTCTGCTCAAATATTTCTAATTCACCCAGAACATCTTTAGTGGCAGGTCTATCGCAAAAATTACAGGTGTGAACTAATGTCTTCTTATTCATATTTTTCCCTCCTAAATATTATACAGATAGGTAGGATATATGCCATTCGGCAAATAATATTATATTCGCTTTGGAGGAAAAAATATGGCAACAGTTGATAATAATTCACAAAATAGAGGCAATGGAAAGTGGAAAATTCAAACCTACAATCCATCAGCACTTATAGGACCAATTGAGGGTGTTCTTATAGTGAATAAAGATTTCTACACTATTTACAAAGATGAAAAAATGGTGATATGTTTATTCAATGTTCCTAGCCAGAATGTAGCTTTTGCATATAACGAAATTCACGTACAAAATTTAGATATAAGTAAATAATATGAGCCAAGAACCAGAAAAGCAAAATCCAGAATACGAAATGAAGATCATAAAGATTGATGGCGAAAATGCTATCAGGAGACTTTGTGCCCTTCAAAAAAACTACAATCCTTCTGAAGTGGAAGTAAGTAGAAAATTGAAAAGATTATTTAAGTATTTGGAAGAAAGCTACGGTTCTATAGCAAACGTGAGATTATATTCAAAAGGAATGAGTTTGCAGCCAATCATATCAGAAGCTGTCTACCATTTATTTGGCAAAAAATAATGAGAGTTGAATACATTAATTGAAATTTCCAATAAAATAACTCAATGCTCTCAAAATGATCGATTGGAAATAATTATCAGTTTGAGAGCTTTTTTATTTGACAGCCCCGTATATTATTGGATTGATTTTACATATTCAGAAGATTATGAAAAAGATTTAATAAACTGTCAAATCCTAAATCCAAATCTTTTCAAAAAAATCAATGAAGATAACATAAAAAAGATTGGAATAAAACCTATTGATTTATTTTTATTACCCAAAAATAAAAAACTATATCTAATAAATCTTATCGATGAAATTTTTGAAGATTTACAACTTAAGATAGTTTACGATAAAATACGCCTTAATCCATTTTCAGAAGATACACTTTTTAATTTCATAAAAGATCATCAAGATCAATTTTCTAAAAATATTATTGAAACTTACAAGACAAGGAACAAAGATCTTAATTATTTGTTGGAAGAGGCAAATATTGAACATCAAATTTATGAAACTTGTTTTATTATTGCTAGAAAAAATAAAATTACAAATTACTGGACAAATATTTGGGGTCAATCTACAAACTATAAAGATTCAACATTGATCGAACACCTTATCATAAAATGAAAGCATACTTAACATTTGCTAGAAGAAAAGAAGATGATGTGCATATGTTAGGTATCGAAAATCCTACTAACATTTGCGATATTTTGTTTGTAGGTTTAAGATCTGGTCAACCTATTGTTCCGGTGCTTTCAAATAATAAAATTATTGCATTTTATATTTTGGATATAGAAGGTAATTTATATCAGCTTGTTGGTGACCATGATTACTTATTTGAATTGGATCAATTAACAGATTTCTCTTTGAAAAATTTACAAAAATATAATTTGATAAAATATTTTGTTTCACACGTATTTGAATGCTTGTCCATACAAGAAGCAAAACATAATTCAGGCATATTTGAATTACTAGAAGAAAAAATTTTTTATAATTTATTGCATATTGAAATCGAATTGTTCAAAATAAGACCAGCAATTATAAAAGAAATTAAAAAATCTGAATTGTCATGTTCAATTAAAGAAAGATTACTACTGTGTTTAAAACAAGTCAAAAATCCAAACAGAAAAATATTAAACAAAAAAATTGATATAGATTTATCAGGGTATTCTATTTACATCAACACCCTTGTTTAATAATCTTTGAACTTCTGCTTCATTGAACCTTATTGCAGTTTCATGGCATTTGGGGCAGCAATTATCACTCTTTTGCCATACTCTCTTGCCATCTCTAACCCCAGGCATAGAAAGAATTGGCAAGGTTTCAATATAACAATGGCATCTATCGTGAAGTGGTGGTAGTTGGATTAAAGCTGTTGGATCATTTTCAATCTTTTCTACATTATCTTGTAAATCTTCTGGTGTAAAGTTATCGTCCCCAGAAGGATCATCTACAGTAATTTCTAGAGGGTTAGGTGGGCCAGATTCATCTCCCATCTGTTCATCCCTTTCTTCTGGTAGATCTTCTGCTGGTAATTCTAAAGGAGTTTCAACTGTTTCAGTCTCATCTGCGTCTTCATCGGCAAATAAGTTGAATTTACGATCTCCAGAAATAGGAAGACCAAACATATTATATTTTTTTGCGAATTTGTACCACATATCAATCGAATTGTGTCAAGCCATACTGATCGATAAGTCTCTTTATATTTCCAGGCTCTCCAGTATCTGTAGAGTATCCTGCGTCAAAAATTGCATCAATTAGTGAATGCAAATCAGACATAGATTTAGAGCTATTGTAACTTTTCCCTGCTTCTATAGCATTAGAATATCGACGGTTATTTTTCAAAAACTTTGGCAAAACAGACATTTTTGAAGCTAAATTGCCTTCAAACTGCCCAAAACTTGCAATTTCTTTATGTTCCCCACCATTAAATTCTTTAGTTGTCATTGAAACTCCAGAACTTGATCCTGAAGTTGGGCTTTGCTTAATACCAAAGAAATTTCCATGTTCAGAGGCTAGTTTACTTTTACCCCATCCTGATTCCCAAGCAGCCATAGCTAAAATAACTGATGGAGGAATTATATTTCCTGTAGAGGCTGATGCTGATTGTGCTGGTCCTGCAAATGATTTAATAAAATCCTCTGCGTTTTTACCACCATAATTTTCATTAGGTCCAAAATCTTGTTCTTGTGTTTCTGGTAAATCTTTGTACCAAGCTTGTTTTTCTAAATCTGCCAACACATCTATCTTTAAATTACTAAATTTTTCTTGATTTTCCGGAGACATGCTTTCAATCTTTTCAGCAATCTTTTTTTCCAATTCCATTTTCATTCTTGGTTTTGAAATGTTTGAATTTCTAGTAAACATATCAAAAGCAAAACCTATAAAATATTTCATTACAGTTTTTGGATCGTTAGATGTCTCGCCTTCTCTCAATTCAAAAGGAGGATCTTTTTCAAATTCTTCAGCTTGTTCTTGTTCTTGAGATACTTTGATAAGTTTACGAGTAATCAAATCAGCTTTTTTGTAAAAACCTTTTCTATCCAAATACAAAGCCATGTCAGCCAATTTAATATATTTCATATGTTTCTTCCAATTTATTAATTCTTTTATAAAAGGTATATGTCTAATGAATTTGACCCTAAAAAAATAATTGATTTCGATAAAGATTATTATTTTATTTTAGGATTAGCAAAAGAAGACCTTCCAACAGGCAAGTCAAGAAAGGATGTTATCAAAACTTCTGAAGTTTTAGAAAAAGCATTTCGTGTAAAAGCTAGAAAATGTCATCCTGATTTTGGTGGCTCTAATGAAGCTTTTCTAGACATTGTTAGAGCTAGAAGAATTTTAGAGGACCCATTACTCAAGAGAATTTACGATCAAGGTTTTTTTGAAGAATATGCCCTTGTAAATGAAAATGATAGTTTTCAAGTAGATTGGGCAAAAATCGGAACCTATCGTAAAGGTACGCCAGAAGATACTATTGGTTTTAGTTTATTCTTGAAATTATGTGATGAGAAAAAGGATTTAGGAATTATACCAGCTTTTTTTCCAACAACAAATGAACATAATTATGAATGGGATTTTGTCATTGAAGGGCAAGAAAAAACAAAATTAGTGATTTCTATTGTGAATGATGAAAATGAGGTGTTGCGATTAACATCGAATGAAGATGTAGAAAAAGCATTACCTTTTAAGATTTACATATGCATTCCTAAAGCCAATCTAGTTTTTGTTAGAGAAGAAAATTCTGTTTTGTCTCCTGAAGGTAAAACATTAGTGAATGGAAATATTACCAAAGCTGGATATAACGACTTAGATTTATTAGAAACAACAAATTTAGATACAGCAAACAATTATATTAAAAATAAATTAAAAACAGATTTGATCAAATTTCACAATGGGGAATTAAAACCAACAATCAAAGCAAATCAAGCAAAGATGATGGACAGTGAAGAAATGAAAAAATTTGACAAAGATAAGCTTTCTGAAATTTTAAATATAAGAAAGTTCGTTTTCGATAATGATGACAAAGCTGCTGAATTTTTAGAAAATATTGATAATAAAAGACCTGTTTTTAAGAAATCAGCAAAGCCTCAATTACCTTTTTAGTAGGGCTTATAAAGCATAAAAAAGAAAACAATATTGTGATCAAAAAATCAACAAAAATGCGAGGAGACCAATAATTTGGCAAAGCATATTTACATCATCGACACTTGTGTGTTACTTCACGATCCCCTTGCTCTTTACAAATTCGGTGACAATGATATTTATATCCCATTAGCTGTCATCGATGATATGGACGACATTAAGACAAGAAAAGAAAATGTTGGATGGTCAGCTAGACAAGTATTTAGAAATTTAGAAAATTATTCACTTCAAGATCTTCTTAAAGGCGTAAAAATCAACGAACTTGGTGGAAGATTGTTTGTCTACAATACAGAGTCTCCTTTACAAAAAAACGAACGACCTAATATTGTCAAAGTTCATTCTGACAACGCCATTATTGAATGTTGTTTAGCCCTTAAATCAGCAAATCCTAGAAAAAAAGTAGCTATCATCACAAAAGATACTGGACTTCGCATTCGTGCTATCACTTGGGGTTGTGCAGCTGAAAACTATAGAGCTGATCAACTTAGTGATGAAATTTACACAGGTATTAGAAAGTTCGAATTGACCAGTGAATCAGATTGGGCTTTACTTTGGTCTGATTATGAAATTGAACTTAAGAAATTATCTGAAGAAACAATAACTAAGCTTGGTGATATTTGTCCAAACGAATTTATTTTATTTCACTACGGAGATAAAATCTGCCCAGCTATTTATAGAAGAGGCATTTTGAAAGTTCTTAAGGAAAAATCAAATGCTAAAGAAGTAAAGGGTTATTCTGGAGTTCAAGGAAAAAACTTAGAGCAAAAATGTGCTTTAGAAATCCTTGCTGATCTTACTATTCCTCTTGTAACTCTTTCTGGTCCAGCAGGTACAGGTAAATCATTCTTAGCTCTTGCAGCTGCTTTACAAATGATCAATGAGGGTATATATGATAAGATTGTTGTTATGAAGCCTCTTATTGCTGTAGGTGGAAAAGACATTGGTGCTCTTCCTGGTGATAAATTTGACAAGATTTCTGCTTGGTTAGGTCCAATCAAAGATAATATTGATCAAATCCTCGGCTCCAAGTCACTTTCTGCCAACAATATGTTTGAAGAAATGGTACGTGACGGCATTATTGAAGTAGAAGCTATGGCTTTTATCCAAGGCCGTTCTATCCCAAGATCTATCATTATTCTTGATGAAGCTGAAAATATTTCACCTAGAGAAGCAAGGATGGTAGTAGAAAGATGCGGAAAAGACAGTAAAGTCATCCTTCTTGGCGATCTATCACAGGTCGAAAATCCTTACCTTGATGCTAAATCCAATGGTCTTTCACACGCCATATCTGGTGGAAAGAAAAGTGATTTAGTCGCTTCTGTAACATTAAGTAAAGTCGAAAGATCCGAATTGGCTGCTGTGGCTAGTGAAATTTTCAATAGACCAGAAGCTAGAAGAAATTAATATTGGTAGTATAAATGTCCCACGCTTTCATTTGGTCTGAAGTAAACGCTAATAGTTCGCAATCTGAAATATCTAGAGAAATTTCAAGTGCCGGATTTGGTACTAACATATCTGGCACTTGGAATAAAAAACTCTTTAGATTAAAATGGATTAATACTAATGTTGATGATATTAGGCTTTGGATTGATAATGAGTTTGCGGACATTTATACAAACCAACATTATCCAGTTGTAAAAAATACAGACAATATTAAGTTATTAGAAGATCTTGGTTTTGACATAAGATTTACCTTATTTGATTCTTTCATCATAAATAAATTGAATGCAGATGTAGCTACTTCCAGTAACCTATCTGCAGCAACAATTGGTGGAACAAGTGTTATTTTTGCTTCAACATACATTGATGGTGTTAAGCTTGATAACAACAAAATTGTTTTAGTAAAATCACAAACTTCTGCTTTTCAAAATGGTTTATATAGAGTTTCTTCTCAAGTAGGTAGTGGAACTATAGGAGCTATTGTAGCAGAAGATATTTTGACTGCTGGTAAAATTGCTGCTGTTGGAAGCTCGTCATTTTATTTATATGGTCCTTACTTAAATCCGTTTGATTCTGCAGCAGCAGGGTCTACTTCTTTTATCTGGGTTGACAGAACAAATAGATATGCATTGACACCAGTGCAATGTGCAACTACTGCAAACTTGCAGCAATCTTCTACTGGTTTGACAAGCTCTTCAATTGTTATTGACAATCGTACTTTGTCAACAAATGACAGAGTTTTAGTCAAAGATCAAACAAGTAAATCTCAAAACGGAATTTATTTTGTTTCAAGTTTAACTAAACCAAATGCATCCTCATTAATTAATCCTTACACAAGTACAGATCCTGCTGATGATTATTGGAAGACAGCAGTAAATTATATTAATGCAAATTTACCTGTTAATGTCCAATTTATAAATGCTGGTGTTGCTAAAAGTGGTGGGTATTTTAGATATTATTCAGCAATAGGATTGACTGGCGGAATAGCCTCTACCGCTTCAATGAAATGGTCAGATGCTACATATAATTATAGTAATAAAAATGTTGATTATTATTACGAAATTAATTCTGGTAGCGCAATTGGTTTCAGTTATGATTTTGGATCTAATACTGGAACACTTACCAGTACTCCAAGAACAATTACAAATTATTCAGGAGTTGCCACAACCTTATCAGTTTCCAACAGAATTTTAGTAAAACATTATAATGAAAATTTCAGCGGTATTTATACTGTATCAAATGTAGGTTTTGGTAGCACAGGCTTATGGGTAAGGGCTACTGATTTTGATACTCCTGCAGAAATCAATCAAACAGTAGTTTATGCTGCTAATTCCAAAAATACTTTGGGTGGAAACATTTGGTATTTAGGAAAAACTACAACATACAATTCATTCTTCAAAATGAATTTAGATGGGATTAAAATCCAAGAAAGATTTTATCCTTACACTTATCAGCCAGTATCTAATCTTTTACTTACGAATCAAGATGATTTGACTGATGTAAATGAAGTTTACTTTGCAAATTCTGGAATCGCAATATCACAAAGAGTTTTGGTTGCTGGGCAGACTGCATATCCTGCTCAAAATGGTATTTACGATGTAGCTTCAGTTTGCAAAACTGTATATGGTCTCGAATTCAAAACTGATTACTCTGTATTACGTGGAAGTATAGCTACAATTTCTAATGGAACAACTGGAGCTGGCACTACATATTTCTTGTATGCACCTGGATCATCAACAGCTTCTGGATCTGTTGGAGTTACTTGGGTAAATATAACAAATCAAAATAATTTATTTGTAACAGCCTCAACTACAGTAGATAAATTTAATTCTACATATTTATCGCCAACTGATTTTGATGTGCCAGTAGCTATAGGGACATCCGTTTTAGTAAATACAACAAATGAACTTGTAAATGGAGTTTATTCTGTAACTGCTATTGGTGCTTCAACAAAACAAGTTTTTAGATATGACAATAGTTTATCATCTTGGACTCAAAATATTTTTTCAAATATTCTTTCAAGTAATGGTAATGGGACTTATGCTGTCTCGCCTAATTTGAAAAAGCAAATTTCAGGCATACTTCAAGTAGCCTCTATTGCTGCTACTCATTATGGTGAAATTTTTGTACCTGAAATTTTATTCCCGTCTTTCCAAAATTATGAAAATTATTTCAGCACTGAAGGTAAAGGAAGTTCAATACTTCAAGAATTAGATTTTGATTGGTACGAGCAAGATTATCAAAAATATAACGTTAAAGCAGTATTTTTTGTAAATTCAGCTTCTTCTATACCAACTACATCTGGTACTGCGATTTCAAGTTTAATAAGAAGCACATCTGGATCTGGAAGAACAATTTTACAAAATAATGACAGTGTATTAGTATTTGTAGGATCAGGTTACTCCTCATCAAGTGTTTCTAATGGTATATATCGTCCATCATTTACTGGTATAGGTAGTGTTTATTTTACTCCGCATGAAGACTTCTATTTCAACACAAAATTTACACTTGGGTCTGATCAAAAATCATTAGCTTCTCCATATGAAAGACCAACGATGGTAAAAATTGATTATGGATATTTGGGAGCTGGAACAACATTCTCATATGATAGCGTATACATGCAAGCAGAAGTCGGTATTAGAGAAGGTACATTTGGTAGTGACTATGCTTCTGTCGATTTAGACAAATATTTACATACAGGTTCAGAAGTTTATTATCAAGATTCTGAAATAAGACTTAATGCAAATAAATTAGATCTATCTAAATTCCCAAGATTAGCACCAATTCAACATATGTTAATTGCTGATACCACTTTGGATACAATTAATCAAGACATCATAATTGTAAGAAGAAATGGTATTCAGTTATTCAGCAATCAATCAGGAGATTCTGTTCAATATCCCTATGAAATCAATGACAGAGTTTTCTATTACTCATCTGACGAAGATGCTTACAACTCTACTGTTAGAAAATCAACTAGTGGAATTTATCAAATAGTCTACATTGATACAAATTATAACTATTATTTAAGAAAAGTAAAATACAATTCTGTCAATGGTCATTTAGACTATGCAAAAAGATTAGTAAGCCATGCTTCATCTGCCGGAAATACTATATATCTAGCTAGACCAGAATCACCAAGCACAATATTTACTTGGTCGTCTTCAAATTATGCTGATTCTTTGTTGGATGTATATGTAGTTTCAACAGGTGGTACTGTAATAAATAAAACATACAGTACTGATTACACCGTTGATGCATCATCTGGTAGATTAAACGTTTCTGGATCAAGTTGGACAGGTACACTGTATGCATATTTATATAAAGACACCAGTGTACCAAAATATAATGAAGAGCCAAAGCAAAATCTTAATAGATACTATTATATTCCACAAGTTTTAAAAGATAAATCTTTCATTTTATCTCCTAATTCTAAATTATCATCCACATGGACTGTAGATTCTGAAAACTTCCAGATAGTAAATATCATTGGAACAGCTACTACAACAGAAATCAAATACAATAGAGATAGAAGTTCATGGCTATCTACTTTTGTATCTAACAAAAATTTCTCATCGAATACAAATGTGATTGTTGAAAATGACTCTGTAACTGATTATTTCTTCACTAAAAGACTTTCACAAGATGGTTTCTATATTCAAACAGGGCTTGCAAATTCCTCAACATTTAGCGGAAGTTTTGTAAATCCAGTGACACTAAATCCTATAGGATTATTTTCTGGCGATGTATATTTGGAAAAAGCTTATCAACCATCAGGATTTGCTTTAACTTCTTGGTATTCTGGATTAGGTCTTTCAGCAGATATAAATGTACTTGTTTTGAAAAATAAAGCAAGTACAGACTATTCTGATATCACTTTAGATTCTTCATTTACGGGTTCTTATTATGATGATATCAATCGATTAGTTACTCACAATAAAGCCGGAAAACGTGACCAAAAATTATATACTTTCAAAAGATCTGAAATTCAAGAAGTTACAATGAATTACAGTTCTGCATTTGGATCTTCCCTTTATCCAACAACTGTAAGGCTTTCAAATTCAGCTGGTTTTGGTACATATAGTTTGTATTTTAATCCAGCCAGCACAAATATAACTACTTCAGCTAGGTCATGGATTGATGTAAGTACGAGATCAACCTTTAGTGCAGCTGTTGGGAATACTGGCAATATACCTAACTTTAACGATATCACTTACATACCTGTAATAGGTCCAATGTCTGCTCCTTACGGAACAGGTAGCACTGCAATGTTAGATGGTTACACAATATCTGCAGGGGATACTATATTAATTAAATCGCAGACCGACAGTACCATAAATGGTATTTACACTGCTGTCTTGAGAAATACATATACATTAAGCAGATCGATAGACCTAAATGCTACGAACGAATTATATGAACTTGGCAGGGTTGTATATAGTAATAGAACATATGAATTGAATTTACCTGAAGATTCATCTGCTTACAATTTAGGTGCTTCTGCGTTAAACACTCCGCTTTATTGGAAAAGTGTTGGAGCAGAATATACTATTGACGTTGTTGGAGTTGGGCACACTAATTTTTCAAACTTAAACGCTCTACCAGATAATATCAATGGCATAGCAACAACACAAAATGACAAGATATTATTTATAGCTCAATCAACTAGTTCAGAAAACATTGTTGCCAGAATCAATAAAACAATTCAACCAAATTTAGTAAGAGTTGGCAATGGTACTTCTACAACTGAATTTCAAATTGCAAGTTTGTTTGTCAACGATGCAAATAGAAACTTAAACTACGAACTTTATTTCAATCCTTCAAATACTTCTGTCGGAAGTGACAGTATACAATGGTTCCAACAAGGACTGATTTCTAATTTCACAAACTGTTCATTTGCTAGTACTACTAACTTGATATTAAACTCCAACTTAAATATCCCTGGATCACAAAAGGGTGATCGTTTGTTGGTAAAAAATCAATCAAATAACTTACAAAATGGAATTTATTCAATTGATGAAATTATTACAAATTATCTTAATAGACACGAAGCCATAGATAGTTCTTCTGAAATATCTGTAAATCAAAGAGTGAATGTCATAAGTGGAACAGCAAATAGTGGAATATACGCATTAGTTTTTGATGAAAGCTTAACTCCAGCTATAGATTCAACAAATATTTTCTGGACTAAAGTAAATACAAATTCCTATCTTACAAATGCTAAAGTTGCTACAATTTCAGAAATTTCTCTTACTAATCCACCAAGCAAGATTGATGATGTCATATTGCAAAAATATGACAGAGTTTTAGTCAAGAATCAAACAGACAAAACTAAAAATGGTGTTTATGTTGTTTCTTCTATCGGATCATCAAATTTATGGACAAGGTCTACTGATTTTGATTCAAATAGTGAATTATTGCCACAGCTTTCTATACAAGTTGGGTATGGAACAACTAATGCTGACAAAAATTTTAGAATAAAATTACCAACTCCTAGAACTATTACAAATTCTCAACCTACTGCATATATATTTGACACTGATAATATTGAGTGGATAGATACAGAGAATTTTCAAATTTACAATTCTTCACCTGAAACCTGGCAAAAGTTAAGTTCTGGATATGATAACTCTGTTTATCTTGGTGGAGCTATTTTAGGAATTGATCAGACAGCAAAGAGTAAAAGTTTTGGTATTGCTGTAAAAACACCAAGCTCTACTGTCTTGGCTGCAAACAATATTACCTCAAACGGGCAGGTAAGAAATATGAAATTTAAAGTAGAATACATTATAGCAAAGGATTAGTAAAGGTATAACCCCAGTCTAATTTAAAATATAGTATTAACAATTTATCAAGAGAGATAAAACATGCAAAATTTAGAGTCCCAGTTACATACACTTTTAGAAGATATTGCACCAGACGTTCACTCACATGAAGAGCAAGCAAAAATTATTGCTTTGGCATCAGCAACTATTTCTAAAAAATTTACTGCAAGACGTTTTGCAAAAGCAGATGGTAGAGTTATTGAGTCACAAATGACTGATGCAATTTTAGTTGCTATGTCTACTTTATCTTCTTGGGACAATGAAGATGAAGAAATTTTTGATGGCAGAGGTTTATCTCACTCTCAACTAATTAGGAGAGTAGCCAATACTACAAAACCTAGTTGGGGACAAATGGATATATTAAATCCTGACGTAATCGAAGATACATTTTCATTTGAAGAAGACGACGAACCAGATTCCCAAACAAAACTTGAGAATGCACAACAAACTACAGAGGCATTTGATACTCCAGGAAGAGGCAGACATCGTTCAGACTTTATTTCTGCACCAATAAGATAAAATGAAATACGTAAAATTAGCACAAATGCCACCAATGGATCCTATGGCTGGAATGGGTATGCCAGCTATGCCAATGGCAATGCCTGGTGCTCCTGCTGCACCACCTACAAATCAAAAGCAAATCAAAATTCCACTTTCAAATCTAGGTTTAATTTTGGCTGACGCTGGAGTTGAACTTAAGATTATGGAACAACTTGAAGATGGTGAACAAGATATTGCTAATAAGATTTGGATACAATATGGTGGTGAAGAAGACGGAAACGTTGATGAAGGTAAGCGTGGAAAAAGAACTGACAATGAAGAAGCTTCTGATGAAGAAATTAAGGCCACAAACAAAACTCGCTGGGAAAGACTTCCAAGTGGACAAAATTTAGAAGACCTTGAAATTACTTTAGATGATTTTGTAAACGCAGTTAAATTTCTATCTTATGGTTTTGCTAAAAACAAAAGTAAAGAACAAGGTGCTGCTCCTGGCGGTGGAATGCCAGGTATGGCTTCAAGAAAACTTGATAATATGGTCAAATTAGCCCATAATTTGGATTTATTGGGTATGTATAGTGTAGCGGATCGTATCCTGTAGAAAATAGCTAAATTTGCTTGTTTTTGGTATAATGCTGTGGTAACTTAAATCACAGCATTTTTTTATGCCTGTATTCGGAATAAAACGAAGGAAAGCAAATGGCAAATCAATACAACGAAAACTCCATTCAGATTTTGGAGAGCCAGGAAGCAGTACGTACACGTCCTGCTATGTATATTGGTGACACTGGTAAAAAAGGACTTCACCACCTTGTTTGGGAAATTTTGGACAACTCTGTTGATGAGCATATGGCTGGTCATTGTTCAAAGATTGATGTAATTGTTTCTAAAGACAATCGCACTCTTACTGTAATTGATAATGGTCGTGGCATTCCTGTAGCAGTTAAGCAAGAAGATCCCAAAAAACGCTCTACTCTTGAAATAGTACTTACCGAACTTCATGCTGGTGGAAAGTTTGGTGATGATGGATCTGGATATGAAGCATCTGGTGGTCTTCACGGTGTTGGAGCTTCCTGTGTAAACTTTCTTTCAATTAATCTTGATGTTGAAGTTTCTCGTGATAAGAAAAAATATCAATTATCATTTGAGCGAGGTATTCCAGTTTCTACTGTCAAGGAAGTAGGAACATCAAATTCAACTGGTACAAAAATTTCTTTCACCCCTGATTACAATATTTTTGGTCAGTTTGCAGTTGAAGATGCTTTCCGTGAAGTACTTGTTGATGATTTTGAAATTGACGAACTATTTGCTGAATGTTCTGGTAAATGGCGTAAAGCATTAATCAATGGACCAGTCAATGGTGTCACTTTCTTTGATATTTTCAAGGCTACAAACTTAAGTGAGCAACGTTTAGATATCATTTACAGGATCTGGAACAAACGCTCAAACGACAATATCCAATTTGATGAAGCTGTTTTAGTTCGTCGCTTGAAAGAAACTGCTTACCTCAATGGTGGACTCAAGATTGTCTACAAAAATGAGCATACTGGAACTAAAGAAGAGTTCTACTTTGAAGGTGGAATTGCTGACTATGTAAGCTATCTTGCATCTACTCGTTCGAATCCTTATCCATCAAAGCCATTTTATTTTGAGAATAAGTCAGGAAAAGTTAATGTTCAAGTTGCATTCCAATACGCAGAAGATGATGATGAAACAACCTATGCCTATGCAAATAACATTAATACCGCTGATGGTGGTACTCATCTTAGTGGCTTCAAAACATCTATCACAAGAGTAGTAAATCAATTCTCTCGCTCTTTGGGTGTTATCAAGGAAAAAGAACCAAATTTGACTGGTGAAGATATCCGTGAAGGTATTGTTGCTATCATTTCAGTTCGTCTTCCACAACCTCAATTTGAAGGACAGACAAAGGGTAAGCTTGGCTCTCCTGAAGTTGAAGGCGTTGTAAATAGACTTTTCTCTGAAGCACTTACTGAATATTTTGAGAAGAATCCATCTATTCTCAAGATGATTGCTGAACGTGCTTTACGTGCTGCTCGTGCTAGAGCTGCAGCAAAGAAAGCTTCTGAATCTATCAAGCGTCAAGGTTTTCTTGGCAAGTCAGGTTCACTCCCAGGTAAATTGTCTGACTGTGATACTGAAGATGTAGCAATTTCAGAGTTATTCTTGGTTGAGGGTGATTCTGCTGCTGGTTCTTCAAAGGGTGGTCGTAATCCTATCACTCAAGCAATTCTTCCTATTCGTGGAAAAATCATCAATCCAGAGAAGAATGAACTTGCTAAACTTCTTGCAAATGAAGAAGTCTCCGCACTTATTTCAGCTATTGGTACTGGAATTCGTGATGACTTTAAAATTGAAGATTTACGTTATGGCAAGATTATCATTATGACTGACGCTGATGATGACGGTGCTCATATTGCTGCTCTTTTGATGACATTCTTCTATCGTTTTATGCGTCCTCTGGTTTTGAAAGGACATTTATATCTTGCAAAACCACCTCTTTACCGTGTGACTGTAAAAAATGTTCACAATTACATCCACACTGAAGAAGAGCTTAATTCCTATCGTGCCAAGTACGGTGATAAAATTGATGTAACACGATTCAAGGGATTAGGTGAAATGGATGCTGATGAACTTGGACACACAACTATGGAAATTGGCACACGTCAAATTATCAAGATTGGTGTTGAAGATGCAGAAGAAGCTTCAAATATGCTCAGCGTTTTGATGGGTAATGAAGTAGGTCCACGTAAGGCTCATATTATTAAGAAGTCTTTTGATCGTAGTAAGGAAGTTGAAAACTAATGGCAAGGAATCTCAAAGTCAAGAATGTTGTGGAAGCATCAAACTTGACAGATACAATTCTTGAAAAGAATTTTGTTGATCTTATCGATGAGCGATTTACTAACTATGCTTTTGCAGTTATGGAAGATCGTGCATTGCCAGATGCTCGTGATGGTCTAAAGCCATCACAGCGTCGCACCCTTGTTGCTATGGATGATCTAAAACTCCGTGCATCAGGTAAAACCAAGAAGTGTGCAAAGATTTGTGGTGATGTTTCTGGAAATTATCACCCACACGGAGAAGCAGTGGTTTACCCTACTCTTGTTCGTATGGCTCAATCTTGGTCACTACGTTATCCGCTTATCACGCCACAGGGTAATTTTGGTTCTCCTGCTCCTGAAGATAAGCCAGCTGCAATGCGTTACACCGAGGCAAAACTATCTTCATTTGGCGATTTGATGGTAAATGAATTATCTGACCAGGTAGTACGTTATCAATCAAACTACAACGATGAAATGATGGAGCCTACTGTTCTTCCATCACTCTTCCCTAACTTGATTGTTAATGGATGTAGTGGAATTGCAGTTGGTTGGGCTACTAATATGGCACCTCACAATTTGCGTGAAGTTGCCAAGTTAGTTGATGCTTATATCAAAAATCCTGATATTACAACTGACGAAGCTTTGCAGATTGTTCCTGGACCTGACTTTCCAATTCGTTGCAAGGTTTTAGGTTTGGATGGCATTCGTTCATATTTCACTAATGGACGTGGAACTGTTCAACTTGAAGGCTACTACGACATTGTTCAAGAGCGAAATCAGGAAATTATCAAGGTAAGTGAATTGCCTTATGGTAGTAGTGCTGAAAGCTTTTGCCGTGAAATCAAAGACCTTGTTGAAAGTAAGAAAATTGAGGGAATTACAGGCCTCAAGAACCTTACTAGCAAGAAGGGTATGGATGTCCGTATCTGGCTTCATAAGAGTGCAAGTTCTCAAGTTGTTCTAAATCAACTCCTTAAGCGAACATCTCTTCGAACAAGCTTCTCTGTCAATTCCACCGTTCTTATGGATGGCAAGAAAGTTGTCGAAAATGTATCAATTCTTCAACTCGTAAAGGCATTTGTAGATCATCGTAAAGAAGTTCTGACAAATAAATTTACTGCTGAACACGCAAAGAATAGCTCTCGTATCCATATTCTTGATGGTCTTCTTGGTATTACAGGCAAGATTGATGCAGTAATCAAGCTTGTTCGCAATGCTGACAATAAAGAAGAAGCAGCTAAAGAACTTATTGCTCAAGGGTTTGTTTCATCACAAGAACAAGCTGATGCAGTATTAAGAATTACTCTTGGAAACCTTACTAAACTTGACACTCGTGCATTGCAAGATGAGTTTGACAAGTTGACCAAGCGTAATGAATGGTTGGCTGCTCAATTAGCTTCAGAAAAGAAAATGCTCAATCTTATTTCCAAAGAACAGCTTGAACTTGCTGAAAAGTTTGGAGATGATCGACGTTCTGAAATTCTTGCCCTTGAAGATGAAATTTCTTATGAGGATCTTATCAAGGAAGAAGAAATCATTGTTTCTCTGACAAAAGATGGATATATCAAGCGTGTTCCTCTTGATACATTCAGGACACAAAACCGTGGTGGCAAGGGTGTAATTGGAGTCAAGGGACGTGAAGAAGATGAAGCTTCTGATATCTTCAGCGGAACTACTCACGACCTGTTCTTGTTCTTTACAAATCAAGGTAATTTGTTGAAGAAGAAGGGTTATGAAATTCCACTTGCTTCTCGTACTTCAAAGGGTACACATCTTAATAATCTCTTGAATTTGACTGAAGGTGAAACTGTTTCTTCAACAATTACACTTAAGTCTTTGGATGTTGATGGCTTCTTTATTATGGTCACCAATAAGGGATTGATTAAGCGCTCTGAAATCCGTGAATACAATACTAGCTTGCGTAAACGTGGATTGAAAGCAATTTCCCTTACTGAAGGTGATATCTTGAACTTTGTTATGACCACTGATGGAAACAAGGATGTAATGCTTGTAACATCTATGGGTATGGCTGTCAGATACAATGAGACCTTGGTTCGTTGTATTGGAAAAAATGGTCAAGGTAGCCGTTCTATGCTTCTTTCACCTGACGATAGTATTGCTGCTATGCTTGCAATTGATTCAGAAGCAGATCCATCTATCTTGGTTATCACAGAATCAGGCAAGGGTAAGAAGACTTCAGCATCAGAGTATCGTTCTACTGCTGGACGTTCTGTAAAAGGCCAGAGAACAATCAATCATCATAAGCGTGAGATTACAGGAAAGATTGTTTCTGCTCTTGCGTTGAATGATAGTGATGATATCTTGGTTCTTACAAATAGAGGCAAGATGATGCGTTGTAATTTGGATAGCTTGCGAAACAAATCCAAAGCAACTCAAGCCACTACTATTGTTGCTTTAGATGATAATGATTCCGTGCAAACTGCAGTGGTTGTTCCGTATGTAGGCGAATCAGAGTCAGAAGAAGAATTTACAGAATAATAGGTGTAAATTATGGCTAACGCATTGTTTGATAGTGGTAGAGATGGGTTTCTAAATGGTGAATTCAATTGGTCAGCAGATTCTTTCAAAATAATTTTGCTTTCTAATCAATACACTGTAGATTTGCTCAATCATACTACAACAGCAAACGTTGGCGGAACAGTAGCTATATCAGGAGTTATGACCACCATAACTCCTGGTAAAGGCGTAGCAGATGCAAATGATTTGACTATATCTGGTGTTGCAGGTACTACAATTACTCAATATATAATTTTTCACGATACTACTAAAAGACTAATTGCATATTTTGACACTTCTTCTAATCTACCCGTAGTACCTAACGGTGGTAATATTACTCTTCAATGGAGTAATACTGCAGATAGAATTTTCAAGCTCTAGATTTTCTAGAGCTTTTTTTATAGGTAAAAGTGATCTAAAAATGGGAATTTTAACTATTGAGATCACAATATGAACAACGCAACTATCAAGTCTTGGATCAATAGAGCATACGTTTTTGAAGAAAGCCATATTAATGCTTTTGTAGCATCATCCTCTGGTGGCACTGGTGGAACAAGTGGATCTGGTGGCACGGGAGGTACTGGGGGAACAGGTGGTACTGGTGGGGCTGGCTCTGGCACAACAGTATTGTATTTTTCTGTACCAAATTCTTCTTCTTATCCTGGTACTGGGTTTACTATTTTTGACATAAGCACATATGGCAATAATGGATATTTATATAATGGTACCAACTACGTAGATAGTGGAAATGCTGATTATTTATTCTTTGATGGGACTAATAACTATGTTGGTATAAACACCACTGTAACTTCAAATACTAATAATATTAATATGACTGTTTGGGTCAATTCATCTATCGTTACACAATCAGGACAAATGATTGTTTATGTTGGTAGTGAGCAGAATCTCAACGGATATGGGCTTGCAATCAATAAAGAGTACGTGACATCTGGAAATGTTTACATTAGATATGGAAATGTTAGATGGTACAACTCTGGAATAGCTTTGTCGTCAAATAGTTGGAATCACTTATCATTAAATATAAAGAGTGATACTTCAAATGACTTATATGTAAATGGAATATTGAGATATTCTGGTCCTGCTTCTGCAATTTATACTCCAACTTTGCATACTGAAATTGGAAGAAGCGACTTTACCACTTATGCTTATCCAAGATATTTAAATGGAAAAGTTTCTCAAGTCTTAATTTCAAGCGGAATACTGACCACAAGTGAAATTGTGGCACATTACAATTCGACTAAAAATAACTATTAATGGAATATTGATATGCTCAACAATGAATACTTATCAGGCACTACACTTAAGATTTATGCTCATCTTAAAAATGAAAGCGGTACAGGAATTTCTGCTGACAGTTTGACATTTTATATTACTGAACCTGGTGGAATTGGACATACATACTACTATAATATTGGGTCAGGAAGCGGAAACTCTCAACCTGTTCAATCTACAGATACAGTAGGTATTTATTACAAAGAATGGACACCATCAAGAATAGGTACTTACAAATATTCTTGGAAAGCATCTGGGACAATCAATTCCACTTTCAAAAGTTTTTTTGAAGTGAAAGATTATAGGTGGTAAATGGCTTTTCCAGGCATTCTCACTAGAGGCGAATTTTCAACAGGACTCAATACTAAAAGTATTTGCGTTAATGGCGAGTACTTAATTGTTGAAGAATGTAACATAAACCAAACACAAGAACATAATTTAAATAATTATGTTCAAGGTGGTCCAGCTTATGCAATTTATAATTTAGGTGCAAAAAAATACGAAGGATCTATTTCATTTCCGTTGAGAGTGGATCAAGATGGAAATTTAGAACCTGCAGCTATAACTTTATTAAGATATGCAGCCAAACCGATGTCTGCCCTTAAAATTGACACACATCACTTATTGTCAATGAAAACCACAACTGTTTTAGATCCTGGAACTGACAACAATAAAAATCTTTCTTTAGATTCAGTGGTTATTAGTTCGTTAACTATGTCATGTAGTGAAAATAATAAAGTCATGGTCAGACTAGATGTAACTGGTATGGTAGATGAAGAAAATGAATCTGAATTTAATTTTAGCACTGACTATATTTTAGGAAGAGTGCTTTCTTGGGCAGACTGCAATGCAAGCAGACAAGAATCTTCAATGAGAAGCACATCTAGCATTGAAGTAAAGATAGAAAATGAATTAGTTACACCAGTGTTTTTGATGCCTTATTTATCATATCCTGGAGCTGGTGTAACTGAATCTAAAGATCAAATTGAACTGATTGGAGTGCAATCTACTAAATGGAGTGGAAATGTTTCTGAAGTCATTAGAAACGGAGCAGATTTACATACATTTATTCATGGTGGTTTGATGCATGACTCAAATTTAGTGCTAAAGTTTGGTCCTGTAACAGCAACATTCCCAAATCCAGTTTTCAAAATTGCCCAAACCCCCTTGACTTCTCAAATAATAAGGAGAAGCACTGAATGGGCTGGAATAAATAAACCTGATGCTTCTATGAACGACAATGGCTTATTCACTTTTGTTTAAAAAGGTAAGCATCAAGAAAATAAAGAATATTTTGAATAACCTAAAAAAACAAAAGAAGTAAATAAATCTTTTGAAAGTGAGTTGATAAAATGCCTATTAATAATGATATTCTTGGTATTTACAAATCAGTGTTTATCACAGTTGCTGGTGGAACTGCTAGATCTTACATTGTTGAAAGTGCCAGTAGATCGGTTACAATTGATGCTTCTCCTAAAGTATTAATGCAAGGAAGTCCAAAGACTAGAATTATGGACATTGGTGGAGTTACTGAAACAATTTCTATTCAGGCTCCTCTTTTGATTGGTGGTGGTGCATCAGCTGATGGTAGAGCTATTGCTTCCCAGAAAATTAACGAAATTCTTGATCCTACCAATGCTACATTACCTATCCTCAAGTCAGCTTCATTTAGCATCAATGAGGGTGGTGGATCTGTTTCTATTACACTTGAAAGTGACGGTGATTCAGGTCTTGGTACTTCAGCTTTCTATGTAGTAAACTCAAATGTACCTCACCCATCATTGAACCCAGTTGGAACTGGTGGTTCTGGAACTGCATCCTTTGGCCCTACAAGAGTTGCTCGTTTCTATGACTTTAGAGCCCAAATTGGTGAGAGAAAATACTTCATTCAAGAAGCAAACGTTGATGTCAATGTTGAAACTCAAAAAACATACTTCATCAACCCTTATGACTTTACAGATCCTACTATTGGCTACCAATTAAGTGGTGGTGGTGGTACCATGTTACCTTCAGTTCTCTCTGGTAACGGTATTTCCTACAAGTATGGTACTCAATTCCCACATATCGGTGTTAATGGTTTGACCATTTCCGGTAAAGGCAAAGGTGCTGTTGTTGTAGGTTCATCATATGCTTCTGAAACAACTGCTGGTGTAACTACACAAGCTGCTGGTAGAACCGTTCTTGCAAGTGCTGGTGATGTTACTTTTGCTCTTGAAATTGCACAACAAAATGGATTCAATACAGCTCTTGCACCTTCCTGGGCTAGCTTGATTCCTGGTATTGGATTATCAAAAGCAATCATCAATGCTACCAACTTCTCTGTAAGTACTGGTATCTTGACTGTTGACTTTGACTTTATGTGCTACGTTGTCTAATTAGATTAGTCTTCGTCGAACATAAAATTTTCGTAATCCCAATCCTCATCTAGAGGTTCCATATTATCCCAAACATTAGCAACTATTTTTAAGTTGGTTTGGGATAATATGGACAAGATGATTCCATCACATAAAGACATAATTAGATAAAAATTATTCAAATTTTTATCAATAAATTTCACTGATGTATATATTACATCACCAACTTTATTTTCAATTTCAACACTTTCTACATCAGATTTATATATTTCTAAAATTTTTATAAAAGCCTGATGTATCGTTTGTATGTGAGAATTTTTATGATAATCTTTAGCTACAAAAGTTAGCATTCCAGATTCATAAGAATTTATCTCACAAGCTGATTTTTTATCCCCATCACTAAGGACAACAAAAGATCTGCCTTCAGGGTTTACAACTACACTTTCTATTAAGATAGGTATTAGCTCATAACGATCACTGTTATCCAGCGAATGCCTATCTATTTTTTTATCACTCATTTTTTATTTCCACATTTATTGCAATTGCTGCATAATTTGTCATTAATGAAAGAAGATAAAGCCATCAATAAGCCACCAGAAATCATTAAGATGTTAAAAATATCAAAATGAATTTTGTGATCTTCTGAATGATGATGCATCAACCTTCCAACTACAAAACTAAAAATACCAAATGCTAAAATAGCAACTGCTTTATTTGACTTGTGTTGCCTGTATCCAAAACAAATGTTTGTAATATTAAACAACAGAGATAAACCTAATAAAACAAATTCAAATGTTTCATTAATAAATAAATATACTCCTGTTGTAGGAATTAAAATCATCAATAAAGGCAAAATTGTACAGTGAATAGCACAGATTAAAGAAGCCCAAACTCCTGCTTTTCTCATTTCATCATCTCTTTTGCAGCTTCATGAACTAATAAAGACTTTTCCTTGATTGTATCTTTTGCAGATTCTAAAAGACTTGACAATAATTCTAAATTTTTACTTTTACCATCTTCTTGGATAGAATTCTTAAGATCTAACAAATCATTTACATCATCTTCAGCTAATACATTTGTTCTAAATAATTCTTCAATTTGAATTTCGCAATCATAAAGAAGATCGTGCAGATTTGTAATCTTTCTAAAGTATTCATCTTCTTCTTTGTATTTTTGTGCGTCGTTAATAATTTTTGATATTTCTTCATTTGATAACGATGCTTGCCCAGTAATCTCAATATCTTTGTTGACTCCAGTGTCTAAATCTTGAGCCTTGACTGAAAGTATACCATTTGCATCAATTTCGAATGCAACTTCAATCTTTGGCACTCCTCTTGGTTTTTTATCAATACCATCAAGCTTAAATTCACCAAGGCATAAATTATCAACCGTCTTTGGTCTTTCGCCTTGATAAATCTTCACATCTACAGAAGTTTGGTCGTCGTGTGCAGTTGTAAAGATTTCCTTAACAACTGCTGGAACTTGAGTATTTCTTGGTATCTGTACACTCATAATGCCACCTTGGGTTTCTACACCTAATGAAAGTGGACAAACATCTAAAAGAAACACTTCTCTGCTTGATTTTCCTGTCAAAACCGATGCTTGAATTGCAGCACCTATCGATACGGCTTCATCAGGATTAATTGACTTATTAGGCTTTTTTCCGAACTTTTCTTCAATGACTCTTTCAATCATCGGAATTCTAGTGCTGCCACCTACAAAAACAACTTCATCTACCTTATCGGTTCTGGTATTTCCGTCTCTCAAAGCATCATTGACACAAGTCATTGTTTTGTCAATAAAATGCTTAATAGATTCTTCAAATTCTTCACGAGTAATTTTTGTTAGCTCTTTTCCAACCATAACATTTGCTACTGTCATATGAGAAAGCATTTTTTTAGCTTTTTCTGATATGTTTCTCAATTCAGCAGGTTCTATTGAATTAGGAATTTTACTGCAAATGATTTCACTTATAGCGGAATCAAAATCCACACCACCAAGAGACGTATTTCCTGATGTAGATTGAACGTGAAAATCAACACCATCCATAAGTTTGAGCAATGTTACATCAAATGTTCCACCGCCAAGATCATAAACAAGAATAGTTGCATCATTCTTTTTATCTAATCCATATGCTAAAGATGCTGCTGTTGGTTCGTTGATGATACGTAAAACTTTGAGACCAGCTAATTCACCAGCTGTTTTAGTTGATTGTCTCTGGTCATTATTAAAATATGCAGGTACAGTAATAACAGCTTCAGTGACTTCAGAACCTAAATATCTTTCAGCACAATTTTTAAGATATTTCAGGATATATGATGAAATTTCTTCTGGGCTGTAAGATTTATCTTCAATGACAAATCTTTTATTAGTCCCCATATGCCTTTTAACGACACGTATAGTATGAGAAAAGGGCAAATGCTGTTCCATGTCAACAGCATATTGCCCCACATATACTTCATCTCCAAATGATACGACACTTGGAGTAATTCTTTCGCCTAAATCATTTGGAATAACTTCTGCTTGATCGTTCTCATTTACATAAGAAACTACACTAAAAGTACTTCCTAAATCAATTCCAATAGCATAACTCATAAGAATAA
>JACCDT010281209.1_pt1 | contig 30673 bp, 26 predicted proteins | sample 7446291 | NCBI WGS metagenome assembly JACCDT01 (sample SAMN15323446, study PRJNA562643) | freshwater metagenome | isolation source: river surface water | place: USA:Blue River Watershed | collected 2017-08-17
ACTTTGACAGCCCAAGGCATAGTAGTGATCGGAAAGCTGTGTCCTTTGCTTGGTGGAAGTGTCAACCTCAAGTACGTCCATTCACGTCGAATGATCTCAACATGCTTATGTTGCATGTTCCTGATGTCTGTTGGACGTATGTAACTGTTGACCATGAAAACGATTAGGTCAGGCAAATCCTTCGTCATCTCATATCGTTTGATAAGTCGATCATTCGGGCCAAGCCTCCCGCCAACTTCGCAGAAGTAGGTGCTTTCTTCCGCTTCACCGTGATAGCGCCATTCCATTCGTTTGCCAGCTAGTTGTTTGCTGACTTTCGTAATTGTTTTGTACTCACCAACGTTGAACCATCCGCGTGGTCTATCTTCGACGCCGACTTTAGGAAACTCCGGCAAGTGTTCGAGGTATCCATGTCGAGCACCGTGTTGCAATACTTTGCGAACAAGGCCCATGTAGTTGCTAACTGTCGAGACACTTAGCTTAGGTTCGAGCTTAGAGATCTTTTGCAAAAACTCATCTAGAACTTTGTAGTTGATGGTCAAGATGTCCATGTGCCCAAAGAAGGGGAGGATCAGTTTGTCAAAGCGCAACTCACTATTTTTTAGTGTCAATTCAGCTTGCTGCTTGCGATCAACTTTTGCTTGTTCGCTTTCTAAAAGAAGTTTGCAAACCTTTCTGAACGGAACAACTTCCGCAGCATTTACATCGCTCGGTATGCCTTCAAAATTACCACCGCGCATGCGAAAGTTAATGTCGTCGTAAAAGCGCTTAGCAGCCTCCAACGCCTCACGCTTGCTTTCTGTTTTTGTCGTCCTTTTGTAGATGTGTTTGTCAGCGTAATAGCGAACCCACCAATAGCTTGATGCTGGGATTTTGAAGATTACAAGTTTTCTGGGATAACCAGGAATTCTTGTAATCGTCTCTTGCAAAGGGACGGACCGATGACGTTCTGCTGATGATGGATTGAGGGCTTGCACCATGATTCACACTCGTTATGTTTTGTGTAGTGTGTTTTCTGAAAAGTTGGCCAGTCAACCGGAGATGGCGAAATCTGTAGCTTTTAGACGATCAATTAATTTGTGCGCCTAATCTCATACGATCGAAGCTTCATCTTGTGAGTTCTGAATCGATGTTTGCGATTTTTTGTTTTTCCAGAAATGTGCGTCATGCCAAGCAACGAGTTCCTGCATGGCGTGATCGATTGCTTGCTTTCCGTAACTATCTGTGATCTCTATTAGTCTTGCTATTTGAAAGTTCTCGATCACACTATCTTCGATACCATCTCGTTTGATTTCCTCCTTGTGTCCTTCAATTCTTTTCGGCCAGTTTTTAATTTCATCCGAAATCTGCATGACCTGCTCGTATCTGCGAAGCAGTTTTTCAAGATTTTCGATATCGCTTCGATCCACAAAATACGACCCAAAACATTGATGGCCATACTTCAATAAAAAAAAGCTGTTGGATTCAATTTCGTGGCTTGTAAACAAGAAGTGAGATGTTGGAATCTGAGCCCACCAACCCGTTTTAACTTCACTTGGATCTGTAGTCAGATAGTTTTTCAGACGCCCCAGTTTTCGTATGTAGTCACTGTGGTGGCCATGAGTTTTGTAGTATGTGAACTCATCAGTCCCAAGCAATCGATTCATTTCTTTGCGTTTTGGCAAATCTTTCTCATCTGCTACGTTCCAAAGCAGGATTGATCCTTTTTTAATTTTTTCAAATAAGTCGTACAAATCGTTCTCCTTGAATAGTGCCCCAAACCCGAAGGTTTAGGGGCTGTTCTGACTGCAAGCTTTAAGCGGGCTGATGCACAACGACACCACTGACTGTTGTTTTTTGAGGGGCGTTCAGCATTGCTTCTGGTTGAACAGAACTATTCAGTGCAGGTAGCCCTGATGGCTGATAGCCCTTGTCACCTGGTTTCATACCCCAACCTGATGTGATGCCAAGTGTTTCTCTCAAGAGATCAAGTTTTTGTTGCGTACCTTCTAGATCGTCAGACAAGCTAGCTTCAGCAACTAGTGACAAAAGTTGTGCCTCTACTGCTTCGTTTACTCGAATGAATCGAACAACACGTCGCTCATTGCCACCTGGATTTACGCAAATTGCAAATTCAAAAGAACCTTCTTTTTTCCCTTCAACAACGGTATTGATTACGAACTTGTCTTCAACTTGAACAATCGTTTGGGCTGACTTAGCGTTTGCTAAAAGGATTTTTCGCAACATGTCAGCTTTGTCCTCTTTGTGTTTTTTCACAGATTTCGCAGCTTCGGCCTCATCCTTGGTTAAGGTGATTTTTCCGATACCGCCCCGATCTTTGATGTAGTTTGGGAGTTCCTGTGCCGTGAGGTTCTCATCGTGAGCTACCTGCAAAACCTTTGAGTATGAATAAGCAGTTTGGCGATCAGTTGGAAGGATGAATCGAAGAACAGTGGTCATCCATGGTGTATTGACCTGTGTTTTGATTTCATGTTCTTCTTCCAGTCGTTCCCGCATTCGCTGAAGGATGTGGTCACGCAAGGGGGATTCGTTGATTTGCAAGGCATAGCTATAAATCGCGCCTAAAAGTGCATATAGCTCCTTAGTTCCACGAACTACGTACGTTTCTACGTATTGATCGTTCATCTTGGCAAGGTTCTGCGCTTGCCCCAAAACCATGTCGACTTGGACATCATTAGCGCTTTTATCGCTTGGACGTCGACTAGCAGAGCCGCCAAGAGTGCGATTCATCAGAAGACCAAAAGCCAGCTCATCCACTGGAGCGGCTGCTGTGGCTGGTGTGTAGCCGTTAGTTTGTGGCGTATTAGTGTTTTCCATGATGTATTCCTTAAATCGATGAAACCGGTCGGAATTGACGCGGAGTTAAAGACTAAAGGTAATGGATATGAGAAATTTCATATTTTGTACAAGACAAAACATGAAAAGCCTATCTGTAATTTCTGATAACGATCCACATGTCTTGACTACAGCATCAGGTGGTAGGGGATGTGAACTTGCTTGTCGTGGCTACCTGGGTGCTTGGTTTGAGGCTTTAAAACTCTCACCTCATTACGAGCAAATGTGCCGAACTGGAATATTTATGAGTGACGCTTCGTTCAAGACCTATGAGCTTTTTGGAGCTTTAGAAGGTCTATCTTTTGAGCAGTGGTGGGCATCAACAGGATGTAGAAAATTAGGTTGTGGTTGCCTTGAGTTACAGCCGGGTCTACAGATCTCATATCAAGCAAATTGGGATGAGTTCAAAATTTCAGTAAGAAATTTTTCACCTAAGAATGTTGCCTGCTTCACATTTCACGACATTGCGGAAGTTGTTGATGCTTCTAGTTGCAACTTGTTATCGATGAACCCAATTGCATGGCCTTTTTTCAAGGCTCGTATTTCGCCGTACTCAATCAATAAGTCCCTTAGCGTGGTTAGAGCTTGTCAAAGTGTTTGCAAGACAGACAAAATCAAGATGTGGGAAATTGGAGAGCAGTTGAATTTAAAGAAATCAGCAACCTGCAACAAAAATGACTGGCGAATTGATGTCTCAGATAAACACATCCAAATGGGTAAGTTAGTGAGCGCAGAAAATAAACGAGGAAAGAACCTATCGTTTCATGCGTCGCAAGGTATTTTTCCTTGCATACGTAATTCAAGTTAACAGTGATAGGTTGTGGGGCTCAAGTGCTAACAGAAAGTCATGTCCGTAATAAACCTATATAAATCAACAGTTTATAGAAGTAAAAGGTAGATGTGCAATAAACCAAAAGTTATAAATTAAACTTTTCCGAGTACTTGGAAATTGATCTACTTTGTAGTGTCGAAGTTTGATTTGTGAAAATTTTGCTGCTTAAGCAAAAAATCCAATATCGCTGAAATTAACTGTTTATTGGTATGTGTGAGAAGTGACCAGTCGTGCAGAACAGACTCAGCCAACTGTTTCTCAATCAAACTTCGATCGACATTATTTTTTTGAGCCATCATCTCGGCTCTTGCGGTGTCACTGCTCTGACCCCATCGGAGCCACTCTGCCGATGTGCCAAGCATTTTGGCAAGCACCTCAATCTTCTCCATCTTTGGAAGCGTGGGGCCGTACAGCCACTTTCTGGCTGCATTAGTACTAATTGGAGCGCCTCTCCAGCGCAAGTTGAACTCTCGTGCAAGCAAGGTCGGGCTGATCATCTTTCCTCTGAGTCGCAGCTGACTTTGTAGCCGAATTGCAAACGAGTTGAGTTCTTGGGTCATAGGTGCTTTTGATTGCAACTAATTTACGCCAAAAACCTATCAATAAAATAACCATAGTTGCAAATAGGTAGAACTGAAGTTACATTAGTTTTATGAAAATGATAAGCCTATTTCTTGTTTTTGGCAACTTATTCCACATAAATGAGTTACATATAAAGTGTTGTTTTTACGAAGTAAATCAAAATAAGTCTTTGTTTTTAATAGATTTTTTTGATTATTTAGAAGTTCATCTCAAGTCAAATATTTTTCAAATTACGTTTTTGTCAATTATTTTATTTTTAGCAATTCAAAGTTGCAAAAACATAACTGAAGCAACTAATTGTTGCCAATTTAAAAAGAAAAATACATACAGATATGACAAGTACACCTGAGCTCGTCAAACATCGCTTCTCGCAAGAGTTAAGGCGATGCTGCGGTAGCCATTACCAAACGATTCCATCCAACGAACAGTTTGCTAGGGACTTGTATTTGTCTTCTAAGTACGTCTTAAAAGTGAGCCGTGAGACTGTTCGGAAGTGGTTCAAAGGGGATTCATTTCCCGATCTTGACCACTTACTACACCTCATCAAATGGCTTGGCTTAGACATGACCAAGGTTTTTGTTGATGAGTTGCAACTTGAGAAAAACAAAGTTGTAGCTTCTCATTTGCAATTTTTAGACATCAGCTCTATCGAACAAATTACCCCGGAACAGATTGATTCGTTTGTCGGTCTCCTCAATTCAATTAAGAACTCAGACCTAGTCAAGAGTCGTAGACGCTAAAAGTTGTCAGAGCAAGTGGTGAAACGAGATTTAATTTCAGTTCAGAAGGTTCAAGAAAATCCAGCACTCGCTGTGCTGAAGGCTTCGCGCTCCGTGCTGCTGCTGCAGGGACCTGTCGGGCCATTTTTTGACCGCTTATCACAATGGTTAATGGTTCGCGAAAAACAAGTGCATCGCATTGTTTTCTCTGGTGGTGATCAGCATGACTGCCAAGTCATGACGCCCATCAAATTTGCAGGCAAGCTGGATGAGTGGCGCGCGTTTTTTTCCGCTCAATGCGTTCAACTCAAAGCGGATGCGGTTGTTTTGTTTGGCCAATCGCGTGCTTACCATCAGGTCGCGCTTAAAGCTGCAAATCAGTTAGGCATTCAAGTTGTCGTTTTGGAAGAGGGCTATTTCAGACCCGGCTTCATGACCATGGAGCTAGATGGGGTGAATGGCAACTCCACCACGCTCGACCGCTTTAGTTGGGATGGTCCAAAAGAGCACATCACAAGTGCAACAGATAAGCATCCGTTTTTGGCGTCGACTTACTTTGCGGCTCTGCACTACGCGCACATGCTTCTAAGGCGTGAAAGTTTTCCAGACTACGAGCATCACAGGCATTGCTCACCGCTGTATTACTTTGGCTATTGGATGTATTCATGGTTCAGAAAGTGGAGCCATCTCAAGCTTGACATGCGCAAGCAGAAAAAGTTGCTAGAAAGCAAGGCTTATTTTTACTTTGTACCTTTGCAGTTTGAGGGTGACGCCCAGCTGAAGCTTTTTTCAAACTACAGCTCAATTGAAGATTTTCTGTCTGTGCTTATTCGTTCGTTTGCAATTCATGCGCCCAGTCCGACTTTGCTTGCTTTTCGTGAGCATCCTCACGGTCGTGGCATGGGTGGCTATCGATCATTCATTCGTCAGGTCGCCAAGTCTTATGGGGTGGATAAGCGTATCGTCTATCTGGTCGAGGGTGAAACTCCTGTGTTGGTTAAGCATTCGGCCGGTGTGATCACAATCAACAGCACGGTTGGCGTGCGAGCTTTCAAGTCACATGTGCCGTTAAAAGTCATGGGGGCGGCCATTTATCAGCGGCCTGGCTTAGTGTTTGACGGCGAGTTAGACGAATTTTGGTGCAAGGCTGTTCCTGTGAAGCCAGAGCTCGCAGATGACTTTGTGCTGCAGATTAAAAACCTGACGCAAGTCCCCGTTTGTGGCTATGCCACACGCAACGTACCAATTGATTGGCGGTAACAGCTTGGCTACCCGTTCTCCTTGGCAAGTCATGTGGTCTGTATGGACGGCCTTGTTTTTGCGCGAAGCTCTGGCACGTTTGTTCTCTAGCCGTGGTGCCTGGGCTTGGTTGATGTTGGAGCCTGTATTTCACATCGCGTATTTGGTGATTATTTTTACGGTCATTCGCGTTCATTCCGTCAGCGGTTTTGATACGGGGCTTTGGATTGTGGTCGGCTTGTTGGCTTACTTTACTTTTGAGCGAGCAAGCGGGCAAGCCGCCAATGCCATCAACGCCAACAAGTCTTTGTTTTCATATCGTCAAGTGCAGCCCATAGACACCATGTTTGTTCGGGCCTTTCTTGAGGTGCTGCTACTGAGTGTCGTTGCCATTTGTATTTTTGGCATTGCAGCCATGCTTGGGCATGATGTGTTGCCGCATGACCCAATTGAGTTTCTGGTTGCCATCGCTGGCCTGTGGTTGCTAGCTCTCGGTTGGGGCTTGGTGCGTGCTGTCTTGCATGACCTAGTGCCTGAGCTTGAAATTGTGCTGAACTTTGTCATGAAACCCATGTACATCATCTCGGGTGTCATGGTGCCGCTAGCAAGCATTCCGCTGCCATACCGTGATTGGTTGCTTTACAACCCCGTAGCCCAAGGGGTTGAGGCTGCACGCGCTGGCTTTTCTGCCAGCTATCACCCAGTGTTAGGACTGAGTGTGTCGTATCTGTTTGTATTTGCGTTGGTGCTTTTCTTCATGGGCTTGTTGCTCATGCGTAGGTTTGCTGTGAGGTTGGTGACAGCATGATCGTAGTAACAGACGTGCATAAGCGCTATCAAACGGACCATGGGGTGGGGCCTTGGGTTTTGAAAGGCGTCACCCTCACCATTCCTAGAAACGTCAACGTAGGCTTGGTGGGCGGCAACGGTGCTGGCAAATCTACATTGCTGCGAATCATGGGTGGTGTTGATCAGCCCAACAAAGGCAGTGTTCAGCGCACATGCCGTGTCTCGTGGCCCATGGGCTACGGCGGCGGTTTGCAGGGCTCACTCTCTGGTCGGCAAAACGCCAAGTTTGTTTGCCGCATCCATGGCCATACCTCGCATGCAGACCTGCAAGACCGCTTGCAATACATACAAGACTTCGCGCAGTTGGGTGAATCGTTTGACGAGCCTGTCAAAACCTATTCCTCTGGCATGAAGTCGCGGTTGCAATTTGCGCTGTCTCTTGCCATCGAATTCGATGTCTACATTTCAGACGAAGTCACGGCAGCTGGTGATGCAGCTTTTACCAAGAAGGCTGCCGCTGCATTTAAGGGCTTGGCTAACAAAGCCGGGCTCATTATGGTGTCGCACGGCGAGGGCACGCTGAAGCAGTTTTGCCAGTCAGGCATTTGGCTCAACCATGGCCAAGCCCATTGGTTTGAAAACATCGACGATGCCTTGGTTGCCTACAAAGAAAGCCTTCCTCAATGAAGCCCAAGGTATTTATGCAGGCGCTGAAAAAACGCGATTGGGTGCAAGACCAGTTGCGAGTCAAGCAACTCTCCATCGCACAGCCCATTTGGGCCGCAGCCTTGGCGTTCTTTGTGGTGATGGCGGCCTATTGGTTGGTGCTTGCGTCTGACCGCTATGTGTCTACGGCACACATCGTCATTCAGCGCACTGATTTGTCAACGGGGGCCACAGCGGGTGACCTGGCCAGTTTGATTGGCGGTGTGTCTGGTGCAAACCGTGCTGACCAGCTCATGATGCGCGACTACCTGCTGTCTGTGGGCTTGCTTCAAAAGCTGGACAAAGAACTTGACCTGCGAAGCCATTTCAGCAACTGGCGTCGAGACCCGTTCTCTAAATTTTTGTTTGCTAATGCGCCCATTGAGTGGTTGCACCGCTACTACCTCAGTCGCGTGTCTGTAGAGCTGAGCGACTACGACGGCGTATTGGTCGTCAATGCGCAGGCCTACACGCCTGAGATGTCAAAAGCGATTTCAGAAAAGCTTGTGCTTGAAGGCGAAGCGTTTATGAACAACGTTGCCAACAGCTTGGCACAAACGCAGGTCGATTTTTTAGAAAAGCAAGTTGTGCAAATGCATGACCGTTTGTTAAGCGCTAGACAAACCTTGCTTGATTACCAAAACAAAAAAGGCTTGGCTTCACCCATGGCCACGGCAGAAAACACCGTTGCTATTCTGGCCAAGCTGCAGGCTAGTTTGACTGAGCTGCAAACCCAAAAAAGCGCATTGCAGTCATACCTGGTCGCCAGCCATCCCAGCGTGGTTCAGCTCAACCAGCAAATAGCCGCAGTCGAAAAGCAAATGCTGCAAGAGCAGGCCAAGCTGGCTTCACCCACTGGCAAACCCCTGAACAAAACAGTGGAAGAGTACCAGCGCCTAGAAATGCAAGCCGCCTTTGCTGATGCTGTTTATAAAACGGCACTCTCCGCCCTAGAGCGTGGCCGCATTGAGGCCACCCGCACCATCAAAAAAATCAGCGTCGTCCAAGCCCCCACCTTGCCCGAATACCCGCTTGAGCCGCGACGCATCTACAACACCTTGGTTGCCTTGATGACGGCATTTTTGCTTGCAGGCATCGCACATTTGCTGTGGGCTGTGGTGCAAGACCATAAAGATTAAACATGTTCCATCGTTTCTCATTTCTTCGCTTGCTGCTACTGGGCAGTGTGGTGTGCATAGCTCAATCCGCACTAGCGGCTGACTACACCGACCCATTGGGTGTGAACCAAGCATTGGGCTTTACCACTAAGCCACCCGCTGCCAATGTAGGTACGCCCACATTGCCCCCGCAGCTTGCAAGCACCCCTGCAGAAATTCGCCCCCAAGCACCTCAGCAAGCTGACTATCTTAAAAACACCCAAAGCGATACCTTTGGTGCCAACCTGTTCACGGGGGCATTTGCAAGGCAGGGGGCCACACAGTTCAACCCCCAATACGCCGTGGCCGTGGGCGACAAAATTCAAGTCCGCTTTTGGGGCGCATTTAACTTTGAAGCATTGTTAGTGGTTGACCCTCAAGGTAATGTGTTTGTGCCTCACGCAGGTCCTGTGCGTGTGGTTGGCGTGCGTAACCAAGACTTGCAGCGTTTGTTTGAAACATCCATTGGCAAGTCTTTCAAGTCCAACGTGTTCAGCTACGCCAGCTTGGCCGAGGCACAGCCCGTGCGCATATTTGTAGGCGGCTTTGTCAATCGCCCCGGCCTGTACAACGGCACCAGCATGGACAGCCTGTTGCACTTCCTTGACCAAGCGGGTGGTATTGATCCAGATCGTGGCACCTTCATCGATGTGCAAGTCAAGCGGGCAGGGCAGGTGCGTGCCACAGCCAGTTTGTATGACTTCATGCTCAACGGCACCATGCCCCTCATTCAGCTCAGCGATGGCGATGTGGTGTTTGTGCCCCCTCGTCAACACACCGTCATGGTGGGGGGCTTGGTGCAAAGTGCGAAGCGCTTTGAGTTTCAAACCACCCAAACACCCAATGTGCAAACACTGGCTGCACAAGCTAAGCCTCAAGCATCGGCTACCCATGTGCGCATCACGCGTAACACAGGCACTGTGCGCAACACCGAGTACTACCCCTTAGCCAAGGCGGCCGAGGTTAGCCTAAACAACGGCGATGAGCTGGAGTTCACGGCAGACAAGCTACCCGGAACCATCACCGTGCGCGTAGAGGGCGAACACACGAGCCCTCAAGAATATGTGTTGCCTTACGGCACGCCGCTGGGGCAGCTGATGAAAGACATTCAGCTGCGGCCAGATGCCGAGGCAGAAAGCCTGCAGCTATTTAGGCAAAGCGTGAAGCAACGCCAAAAAGAAATGCTGGCTACCAGCCTGCGTAGCCTAGAAGCAGCCTTGCTAACAGCACGCAGTGGTAGCAGTGACGAAGCCCGCTTGCGCAAAGACGAAGCTGACCTCACTCTGCAATGGGTGGAGCGTGCCAAAAAGATAGAGCCTTTGGGCCAAGTGCAAATTGCCCAAGCATCAGACCGCGGCCAACTATTGCTGGAAAACGGCGACGTGCTGCGCATACCTCGCAAAGATGGCTTGGTGCTTATTAGTGGCGAAGTGTTGTTTCCAAACGCCGTGGCCTTTGACAAGAAGCTGGGCTTAGCCGACTACATCAACAGAGCAGGCGGCTATACCCAGAGCGCAGACAGCAGCCGAGTTGTGGTGGCTAGGCGCGATGGCAGTTTTGAGCAAACCAACTCAGGCAGCTACATGTCAAGTGTGAATGTTCGCGCGGGTGACCAAGTGTTGGTGTTACCAAAGCTGGATGAAAAAGACCGTCAGTTCTGGAAAGACATGAGCCAAGTCATTTTCCAGATAGCAGTTAGTTCAAAAATAGCCGTAGGCCTCTAAAAATAGGAATTGATTATGAAAATATTATTTTGGATTCCTCCATGGGCTGCACATGGTGATCCAGTTTTTTTTAGGAATTGCTTAAAGAAACATCTGGCGCCGCAAGCTAATATATTAGCTTCTAATGGTTGGTCGGTAGATTTTGTTTTACCTGAATTTTTGAATTCGGAACGAAACTCTCTTGACAATAATGTTAACTCGATCGCATTTGGTATTTCTGATCAGATTGCTGCATTTGGTTCTCTTTCTGATCCTTCAGTTGATCTGTATTTGCACGGCAGAATTAAGAATCAAGATAAGGTGATCGCGCATCTGTCTTCCTTTCTGGCTGATACTTATGACGTTATCCTGCTTTGGGAGACTCCGGTTCCATTTCTTGAGAAGATGTATCCGCAAGCCTTGATTGTTCATCAGATGCCGGGTGCATTTAGCAGGGCACCATATCCGCATACAGTTACCTTTGATCCAATAGGGCTTTACAAGCATGGATCGCTTTATATTCATGCAGATGAAATCCATTCAATCGAAAATAAGTCTAAAGATCTGGCGCTAACTAAGGATTTTATTTGCTACGTACGTGACGCCATAAACTGTCTTCAGCCGATTAAAAAGAGCGTTCTAAATGAAATGGGGAAGTTTAAAAATCTTGTACTGCTTCCGTTGCAGGTTAGCGCCCATTACACGTTCCAAGCTGATACCAAATATCAGAACCAAACCGATTTTTTGCTGGACGTTCTTAATAAAGTTAACCCAGATATTGGTGTTGTAGTTACTCAGTATGTAACACCGAGGGCATCAGACACTGTTATAAACGACGAGGTACTTCCTGTATTGAAGAAGACTTACCCTAACCTCATTTACAGTGAAGAATTTAACCGCATCAGTAGCGTTTCTCAGTATCTATTGCCTTTGGTGGATGAGGTAATAACCTGTTCTTCCTCAATTGGCTTGCAAGCCTTAGCATGGCCGCGTAAGTTAACAGTGCTGGGAGATACTTTCCTTAAGCCATTGGCAACGCCTTTAGTCAGAACGGAAAGTCAAGACGAGTTTGAAAGATCGTTGCGTATCTTGTCTTTCACAATCAATTACAACCAACCTCTGGCGTCAAGCGTTGTTAGCGACCGTGAGTTCTTGACCAAATTGCTGCTTGAAATGCTGCAACGTAAGCGTGCTGGCGCAAAAGGGCTGGACTTGATGCCGGCATTTAGTGACATTGATCCGGATTATCCCAAAAAACTCCTCGCAGCTTTTGCAGTTGAAAGGGCTGAACGCGATCTTGTTGGATGCGGTAAACGTTGGGCTGCGCGTCAGGCTGAGATCGGAAAATTTCGCCGATTTGTTTCTAATCGAGAAGTCGCTGCGGTGACATTTGATGTCTTTGATACTCTTATAAAGCGACCAACAGAGGTTCCTGCCGATGTATACAAATTTCTAGAGCGTGGCGCACTTGAAATTACTCATGGTGTGGCAGAAGATTTTGCTCGTGTTCGACTGAATGCAGAAGTCATTACGCGCGAGCTAAGTGAAAAGGGGGAGATCACGCTGGAAGATATTTATGCCAACATACAGGCCTACTATGAATTGTCCGAACAGATCACTAAGGTTTTGCTGCAGGCCGAGATCGAGATGGAGGTGGGACTGATCCAACCCCGCCCGTTCGGGCAAAAATGCTGGGAAATTGCGGTGAGCAGCGGTAAGCGCATTTATTTGATCTCTGATATGTACTTGTCTGCCGAAGTGCTCGAGAGAATGTTGCGCAAGGCCGGCTATCAGGGCTATGAGAAGCTTTTTCTCTCCAGCGACTATTTGTTACGCAAGAAGGAAGGCGGTCTGTTCGATGCTGCGCTGAAGGAGATCAAGCTGCAACCGTCGCAGGTTCTTCATGTTGGCGACAACAAGGTAGCCGATGTGGAGCAGGCCCAAGCTAGAGGCATGAAGACTTTTCGGCTATTAAGAGCAGTCGATCGCTTACGTCTTAACGATCACTATAAGCTGATTTACCCGCCAAGATTGGGTGCGGGTGAGCTTGCGCGCAGTGCAATTGTGGGACTGACCGCCAATGCCTTGTTCGATGCCCCAGGGGGTGCGCATGAAAAGAATTCACATTTTCAAGGTAACCCGCATCATTTGGGCTATGCCGGCTTAGGTCCATTATTGACTGGTTTTATGTTGTGGCTAGGCCGGCAGGCTAAACGTGATGGAATTACCCGCTTGTATTTCCTGTCGCGTGAAGGCTGGATTCTCAAACATGTTTACGATGCCCTCAATGCCCATGATGGCAGTGCCGTCCCCTCAACTTATTTGTATGCGTCTCGTCGCGCTACTCGGGTCGCAAGCTTGCGCGGGCTAGGTGACGTATTGGCTCTCTCTGGGCAGCCTTTTGAAGCTGGCGTTACATTGGGAGAGTTGCTTCAGAACCGTTTCGGGCTCTCAGAAAGCAATGTAGCCCCTTTGATCTTGGTAGAGAGCGGCTATTTCGGCTGGGCCCAGAGGCTTGAATCCGACTCCACTGGTCGCATTAAGTTCTCTAAGCTATGTGGGCGCCTGACGGAGCAGATTCTCGAGATCGCCGGCCGTGAGCGTGAATCCTATCTAGCTTATCTGGCGCACAACGGGTTCAGTAAATGCGACAACCCAGCTGTGGTCGACATTGGCTGGAAAGGAAATATGCAGGGCGCGCTGTCAGATCTGATTGGACGACCAATTCATGGTTATTACTATGCCACCTTGCAGGGCGCCGAGGTCTGGGAGTCGAAAGGCAACAAGCTCTGGGCCTACATGGGCGACTTTCTATCCTCCAATCATCCCAGTTTAGTTGTATCAAATCGACACTTACTTGAATATCTGACCTGCCATGTTGAATCTAGTCTTATCCGGATCGACTTGTCAGGTACTGATCTGACTCCGGTTTTCCGTAGCGAGGATAATCATGGCGCGCGGCGCCAACTAATCGAAGAAGTGCACCAAGGCTGCATCCAGTTCGCGCGAGATTTTGAGCTCGAATACGGTCATTTGAGTGGACAAATCTGGATCGATCCTTTTTTGGGTGAGCGTGTGTTGGCATCCTTCATCACAACCCCAAGTAAGCCGGATGCCGCACTTCTGCTAGGGCACCACTTCGAGGATGCCCTAGGGGGCGTCAGCCGCAAGTACATTATCCATCCACAGGCCAAAGAGGCAGCACGTGATTCCGTCTGGAAGCTGGGTGCTGCAGCAGTGCATACGGCCTCGACACTTGCTGCATCAACTGCCGCAACTCGGCATGAATCAATTTCAACCTTAATCCGACGGCTCGAAGATTTTATTATTAGATTCTTGGCAGATCATAAAAAATATCAAAAATATCAGCGAGATAGACATATTTTCTTTGAAGATTCGCGCAACATGCTAATCAAACGTTGGTACCAGTGGGTAAGATAAGACAAATTTAAAAGCGAGCAGTTAACTACTCATCATGTTAAGTATCGACAAGTATTTGCTTGTGTATATCAGGCAATTTAAAGGGCAAATTTTTTGTGATTCGACGTTAAATTTTCCAATAATTTTTTAACTGAGAATAACTTTAAATGAATTTAAAATTCAACAAAGAATGAAGGTGTTTTATATGAACTCATTTGAACTTTTCGCAGAAAACCAAATGCGGGCTTCTGCTGAATACTTCGCAGAAGAAATGCTTTTTTCAACTATGCTTTCAAAGCGTGAAGATTTGCATGATTGGGTTATTGATTACGTGCTTAAAAAAAAGGATATTGATGGTTTATTTTGTGAATTTGGTGTGTATAAAGCTGTTTCACTAAATACTTTTGCAAAAAAGATCTCAAAATACAATTTAAGCATAACAGGTTTCGATGCATTCGAGGGTATTGAGGAAAATTGGGATACAGATAGATTGAAAGGCCGATATTCCCTCAAAGGTGTCCCTCCGCAAGTTGAATCTAATGTCGATTTGAAAATCGGATGGGTTCAAGACACACTTCCAACGTATCTTTCGCAAAACAGCGGACGAAGATGTAGATTCATACATCTTGATATGGATACATACTCCCCAACTCGCTTTGTCCTAGATTTGCTTCTCCCTCATTTACAGAAGGGGACTGTAATTCTTTTTGATGAATTACATGGATACCCTCACTGGAGGGCACATGAATTTAAAGCTCTACAAGAGACCTTGCCGAGATCAAGGTACAAATTCATTGGTTTTGGACTTCAACAAGCGGCGATTGAGATTGTATATTAAGTACAATCGTGCTTAATGAGTTGGGTAAAATATGCTACTAATAAAGAGATTGTGTTTATTAAATGGTGGCCTACCTCACCAAGTGGAATAATATTTCCCACTTGGACTAAATTATAATAAGTTAGCATGGATAATGTGGTTTATTAATATTTTTTGTTCTTTTTTATTTGCTTGTGTGGGTGGTAGATAATCGCAGGTATTAATATATCTTTGTGTTTAAGAAGTAAACGTGGCTAGAGCGTATTATTCCTGAATAACTTTAACAAAGCAGAGTAGATACTTTGGTGGCAGTAGTTGGTAAATGCTGGCTCATTGATGTGCAGAGCGAGGGTTTGTTTTTATAACTCCGTTGAACCTAGTTAGTCGGTGCTTGGCGTAGCTCCAAAACGATTCAATCCCATTAATATGTTTGGATCCTGTGTCGAATTCGATGTTGCAGTGATCAAGGCTGAAATGCTGATCCAACTTAATGCTGAGATCCCCGAGTATTAGAAGTAAGAGCGTACTTTCTGGTAGGAACAAAAATTTTAGGAATTCGGAGGTTTACGATGGAGTCTTTAAAAAATTAAATCTGAGCAAAATTTTACTGTTTCACTAAACCGCAGATCTGATCTTGCTTTGATCGGAGTGATGTCGAGTGGAATTTTACGCATACCCTTTTTCTCTGAAATGTTGGAGGTTAGGGCTAGGCCGGTCACGATTCTTACAGCTAGTATTGGGCTAACGGCTGTTGCAGGTTGGGGGTGCCGTCCTTCTTCCCGCAACGCTTTGTCTTTTGCAAAACTTAACGCCCTTTCCTACGTTGCCTTAGAGGATGGTTTTCTTCGTTCCTACGGCACAGGCGAACGTTTTCCACCCTTATCCATGTTAATGGATCAAATCGGTATTTACTACAACAGCACCCACCTCAGCGCGCTTGAGGGATTGCTGGACAGTTCTGATGATTTGTTGTCGGGTCATGTGGGGCTGGTGGATCGGGCTTTGCTTATTTTGCTGGAAATGGGGTTGAGTAAGTACAACCATGCGGCAGATGTGCAAGATGGTTTTTTTTGTCGCTTAGCACTAGATAATCTCGATGTAACTTCTTGCAATGACATCCTGGTGAAGCGTGTTTTGGTGGTTGATCAAACGTTGGGTGACATGAGCGTTTCGCTAGGGGGTGCATCGGCACAAACCTTCATAACCATGTTAGATGCCGCTAAGGCTGAAAACCCCGGTGCCACCATATTTGTGAAGACTCACCCCGAAGTGTCTTCAGGCCGCAAGGGCGGCTATTTGATGCAGGTGAAACGAGATGATCGGACCGTGTTGCTGCGCGATGCGGTCAACCCCATGAGCCTGCTCTGCCACATGGACAAGGTGTATGTGGTCACCAGCACTATGGGTTTTGAGGCCTTGCTGGCGGGCAAACCCGTGGTGTGCTTTGGAGTGCCTTGGTACGCAGGTTGGGGCGTGACGGATGACCGTTGCAAAGATTCACCTGCTTGGGAGAGGCGCACGCGCCAGCGCTCGGTCCGCGAGTTGTTTGCTGCGGCTTACATCCACTACACCCGTTACCTAAATCCGGTCACGCACCAGCGGGGCAGCATTTTGGATGTGATCGATTGGTTGGTGCGCCAAAAAAAGATGGCTACTCTCATGCACGGTGAGCAACGCCAAGGGCGTGTGCTGAGTGTAGGTTTTCGGCGCTGGAAGGCGGCCAACCTTAAACCCATATTGGGCTTGCATCGTGAGCTGGTGCAATTTGCTCCAAATGCAAGCAGTTTAGAAAAACTTGCACTCCAACCTGGAGAAACTTTAGTTTGTTGGGGTGCTACTCCTCCCCCTGCGCTAAGTGCGTACGCGCACGAGAAACGACTCAAGCTATTGCATTTAGAAGATGGCTTTATCCGTTCCGTTGGTTTGGGATCCGACCTCATTCGTCCTCAGTCTTTGGTGCTAGACGAGCGCGGCATTTACTTTGATGCCACACGTCCTTCGGATTTAGAACATATGCTGGCCACTCGAGAGTTCACGACAGAGGACAGGCACCGGGCGCAGCAGGTCAGGGCGTTCATCGTTGAACACGGCATTACCAAATATAACTTGGAGCTGCGACAAACTGTGCACTGGCATAGCAATGAGCGGTTGGTGGTGCTGGTACCAGGGCAGGTAGAAACCGATGCCTCTATTCGGCTAGGCTGCACCTCTGTGCGAACAAACTTAGATTTGCTTCGTGCTGTCCGCCAGGCTCAACCTGATGCATTTATTGTTTACAAGCCACACCCCGATGTGCTGAGCGGTAACCGCAAAGGGCGTGTAGCCTTGGCGGCTGCACACAAGTACGCAGACCATGTAGAGGCGGGAGTGTCGGTGGTGAGCTGCATTGATGCCTGCGACGAGGTGCACACCATGACATCGCTGACAGGCTTTGATGCACTGTTACGCGGCAAAAAAGAGGTGTCGTATGGCCAGCCTTTTTATGCAGGCTGGGGCCTAACTGAACACCGAGCAGAAAACGCCACTGCGTTTGAAAGGCGGCAGCGCCGTTTGACCTTGGATGAACTGGTGGCAGGTGCTTTGCTGTATTACCCCATTTACTGGGATTGGGATTTAAAGGGCTACACCACATGTGAAGCAGTGTTGCATCGTATTGTTGAGCAGCGTGCAGCGCTTGAGGCCAATGGAGGCTTGCATAAGCTGCGTGTGGGTTTTGTGCGCCGACAGTTGCGCAAGGCCAAGGTGTTGTTTGACAGTTGGACAGGGCGGTTGTGACAGAAGGTTCCTTGTTACGTCGACGCGTGCATTACTTCAGCGGTTTTGACCCACGCGGTGCGGCCTATTACCACCGCCTCTGCGAAGAAGAAGCGGCCAAGCCGCAAGTGCAGGGCGGCACTTTGAGTGTGGGGCGCCGCAGACGAATGGGCAAGCTGTTCAACCATTGGACGGTCAACTGGCAAAGCGGCGGCACTGAAGCTCACTCTGTTGAAACCCAGCATGTGTTTATGAGTTGGGACGACATCATCCGCAACCATTGGAGCAAAAGCCCTTGGGCTTTAGCCAAAGAGTTTTGGCTGGCTTATCGCGGCATTATTTTTGATGTGGATTTGTCGCGGGTAAAGCAAATTTTTGAGGGTGTTTACATGACCGGCGTTTTGCCGGGGGCATATTTGCTAGGTTCGTTGCTGTTAGGTATTTTGATTTCTATTGTTTTTCTGTCACTGAGCACGCTGATGCTTGGCCCCCAATGGCTGCAATGGGCGTTGCAAGTGTTTGCTTGTCTCTCTGGTGCTGGGTTGGTGGTGGCACTGGGTGTGTATGGCGAGCGCAGGGGCTTGTTTTGGTTGCTTCGCATATTTACGTACGTCATTCGTATGGGGCGCAGTGGCATAGATGGGACAGAGCAGCGCACCCAGGTATGGGTAGAGCACGTGATACAGCGTCAACAAGAAGACTCTGTGGACGAAGTGCTGTTGGTTGGCCACAGCATTGGCACCTTGATGATGGTGAGCGCTGTAGATGCTTTGCTGCAAGACCCACGCTGGCAGGCGTTGCAGCATGGGCGAAAAACCAAAGTGCTGACCTTGGGGCAGTGTTACCCGTTCATTGCCATGGTGTCAAGGCCCAAAGCCCAGCTATTCAAAGAGGCATTGCAGCGCCTGAGCTTCCAAGCCAATTTGCTTTGGTGGGATGTAACGGCCAAGATAGACCCACTGTGTTTTTACCGTGCGCACCCGTTGGTTAAAACTGATGTGGACCACAGCAAGGCCCTGATGCCTGTGTTGCACAGTGCCAGTTTTTTCAAGATGTACACCCCTCAAAGCTGGGCGGTGATTCGGCAAAACAAACTGCACGCGCATTTTTTGTATTTGCGTACGCCAGAGTTGGCAGGCAACTTTAATTTATTTGATGTGCTGTATGGGCCAAATTGGTTTGAGCATCACGTAGGGCGTGGGCATGAATAAGCTGAAACCGCCTGTGCCGATGCCGCTGAAAAAAAGCAAGATTGGTATTTTTGGTTTTTGGCGAGTCGCCCAGTCGTGGATAGACGCACTCAGCCACAAAAGCTACGAGATGCTGCTGGGCCATTTTTGGCTGCCAGCCATGCGTGTGTTCATCATCAACGACCCCAAGTGGGTCGAGCGCATTTTGGTGAAAGAGCCAGCCAACTACCCCAAGCACCGCTTGATGCACGAGTCGCTAGAGCCGTTGATTGGCTCTAGCCCTTTCACGACCAATGGCCACTTGTGGGCAAGGCAGCGGCGCATGCTAGACCAGGCTTTTAGCCATGCCCGCTTAAGCTTGGTTTATCCTCTGATGCAGCAGGCGTGCGCAGATATGTTGTTGCGGTTTGAGCAGCAGGACCCCAGCAAGCCCCTAGATGTAGATGCCGCGATGACGCATGTGACGGCAGATATTGTTTACCGAACTATTTTTTCGACACCTTTGAGTCAATCGCAAGCTGCCAGCTTGTTTGATGCGTTTACCCGCTACCAAGAGTTTGCGCAAAAGGTGATGGTTTGCAAACTGCTGCGCTTGCCGGTGCTTTGGTATGACTATCGGCGGCGTCAATACGCCAATGTGATCAAAGAATTTTTAGGTGCGAAGGTCAGGGCTCGGTTTGATTTTTTATCAACGGCCGGTGAGCAAAACGGGGCTGATATTTTGTCGGGGTTGCGTACTGCAGTAGATCCAGAAGATGGATCTGTGTTGACCGAGCAAGAGGTGTTGGACCAGGTGTGCATGCTGTTTTTAGCAGGACACGAAACATCAGCAAGTTCATTGAGTTGGTGTTTGTATGTGTTGGGTGAGGCGTCTGATTTGCAAAGGCAATTGCAAGAAGAACTACTAGAGATTGCGCCGACGGGTGAATTGGCTTTTGCTGACTTACGTCGCTTATCTGCTTTGCCAGCGATGTTTCGAGAGGTATTGCGGCTGTACCCACCCGTTGGTTACTTTCCCCGCGAGGCCACGCAAGATCAAGAGATTCGCGGTGCAAAAGTACGTAAAGGGGACGCGTTGCTGGTGTTTCCATGGTTGCTGCACCGACACCGACGTTGGTGGCGTGAGCCCGATGTGTTTAAGCCTGCGCGGTTTTTGGATAAAGACCGTGCCCCCGTGCGAGGCACTTACTTGCCCTTTGGTTTGGGGGCACGTGCCTGCATTGGGGCAGGCTTTGCCATGCAAGAAGCCGCTTTAATTTTGAGTGCTGTGATGAAGAACTACGACGTGCTGCCCGTGCCGGGGTTTGAGCCGCAGGTGGTAGGGCGTTTGACTGTGCGATCTGATAAAGGCATCCAAGTGATGTTGAAGCGAAAGTTGTGATGTGAGCCATTTTTGTCCTGTTTATCCCAAACCAAGACAGAGCAAGGCTTCGTCGTTGTTGATGTTTTTTAGCGCCAGACGTTCTTGGCTAGATGCCTTGTACGAGCGCAGCTATCGCATGCAAATGGGCGAGGTCCATTTGCCTGGCTTAGACCTTTACATGGTGAACAAGCCAGACCTCGTAAGGCAAGTGATGGACACACAGGCGGAGGCTTTTCCGAAAAGCAATTTACTTGGGGAAGCATTGAAGCCTTTGCTGGGCGAAAGTATTTTCACCACCTCGGGTGAGCAGTGGCGCAAGCAACGCAGCATGATGGACCCCGCATTTGCGCAGGCACGTTTGAATGTGGCTTTTCCTGTAATGCAAGCGGCAGTGGCCGACATGTTGAAGCGGTTGGCGGTTTTGCCAGACGGGGCAGAGTACGACTTAGAAGTTGAGATGACGCATGTGACTGCGGACATCATCTTTCGCACTATTTTTTCAGTACCCATGGAGGGCGCTGATGCCAAGCGTATCTTTACAGAGTTTGCAAGGTTTCAGGCCATTGCGCCAAGGTTGCTGTTGCCCTCAATTTATGGCTTGCGGTGGCTTGTTTGGCCATGGGATGTGTGGCGCAGCAGACGCTCCGCAGCAGCCATTCGTGGTTTATTAGGGCAACTGATTCGCCCACGTTTTGACTCCCACCGAGCAGGCAAGCCGAGTGACACCACAGATATTTTGCAATCGTTTTTAGACGCGAAAGACGAAGCAACAGGAAATGGCTTTGGCTTTGATGAGCTGTTAGACCAAGTGGCGATGTTATTTTTAGCGGGTCATGAAACGTCGGCCAGTGCGTTGACTTGGGCTGCGTATCTCATGGCCAATGCCTCAGACATTGAAGAACGTATGCACCAAGAGGTGGTGATGCATTTGGCTGATAGGCAGCCCGAACTGTCAGACATGCGCTACCTTGAGTTGGTTCGCAATGTGTTTAGAGAAACCTTGCGCTTGTTTCCGCCAGTAGGTTTTATGGCACGGCAATCTACTGCAGCATGCCCAATGCATAAAAAAGAGATTGAGAAGGGAGCCACCGTCGTTGTGTCGCCATGGTTGATACAGCGTCATCGAGCCCTTTGGGAGGATCCTGATGCCTTTAACCCCGACCGATACAACAATGATGCGTCGCGTGAGTCATTGAAGCAAGCGTATTTGCCGTTTGGGATGGGACCGCGTGTTTGTATGGGCGCTGCTTTTGCGCTGCAAGAAGCCACGTTGATCTTGGCAAGCTTGGTACGCGATTACAAAATTTCAGCGCTGCCAGGCCATGAACCGCAGCCTGTAGGACGTTTGACGATTCGTTCAGCCAATGGCGTGCGACTGAAATTGCATAGACGAAAGAAGGGAATATGAAGGAGCGGACGGTTGGATTTGCGTTGCTTTGTGCATTGATACCGCTGGCGATATTGGGATATTGGTTGCTGGTGTGGATTGGTTTTTTTGGGCCGAATGCACGCGGGCGAGCTGGTGTGCGTGCACTGGATAACTTTGTGAATGCCACTATTTTTAATGGCTACGCATGGGAATCGATTTCTTCTCATGCGTGGCGTGAGCGTGAGAAGCGTTGGGCGAAAGTGGTGATTCGTATCACCGATAAATTTCAACCAGGCCACTGTCAGCGCGCCAACAAGCGTGAGCAGCCGGTGGTTGACTTGATTCGCAAATCTAAGCTCGACAGTCAAACCATTTTTTGAAGCTCAGCAATTAAGTCAAGTCATTGTCAAAGATTCTGATTTGTACGCGGGGCTCTCTGGGAGATGTACTGCCATACATCGCACTTACGCATGGGCTGCAAAAAAACGGTCATCAGGTCTTGATGGTTGTGAACGCTTCAAATTTAGGTGTTGTGAAAAAACAGGGCATTGAATGCGTGGCATTGGATGTTGGCCAAGATACTGGTGCGCAGAATAACAAGGCTTTCAAAGGTTTAACGCAAAGCCTTTTGGGAAGCTTGAAAGTGCTTCGCAAGCTTGGGACGCATCTCAGGTTAGAAGTGGCATGCATTCAAAAGTTGGCCCCTGGCTTTGATTTGATCATGGGTTCCCAAACTAGTTTGGCTGCGCCATTGGTTGCACGTGCTCTGGGTAAGCCTTGGGTCTTTTCAGGCGTGTCGCCGATAGCCTTTATTTCATTCATCGATCCACCTTATTTGCATGGTTTGCGTTGGTTGCGAAAAGACTCTGTTTTGCCCAGTTGGTGGAAGGCAGTGTTGAGATGGTTTTTCTTAAAGCTATCAGACGTGATTTATGTGGACTACCGCGACATTGAGCAAGAGCTTGGGTTGCCGCATCAACATCCGTTGTTTTCAGGGCGTTACTCGCCTTGGTTGAATTTGGCTTTGTTTTCCCCATTGCTGGCGAAGCCTCAATCTGATTGGCCTGAGAACACGGTTCAGTGCGGATATGTAAATGAAACGATTGGCAAAGTGAATCAGTTGCACGATGCAGGCTTTGAACGTTTTTTGGCATCTGGCTCCGCGCCTGTTGTCTTTACTTTAGGCTCTGTTTCTAGAGTTGACCCGAAAGATTTTTATGACTTGGCGCTTAAGGTGATTGTCAAGCTTGGTGTAAGGGCAGTTCTGATTAAACGAGAGACTGTTCAATTAAATATTGACCCATCACTGCCTGTGTATGTGTGTAGCTTTGTCGATTATTCGATGCTGTTTAAAGCTTGCCAATGTGTTGTGCATCACGGAGGTGTGGCTACGCTAATGCAGGTGGTAGCAGCGGGTAAGCCTAGCCTGATTCTTCCAAGAACCTTGGATCAGTTTGACCAAGCTGTAAGAGCCAGAAAACTGGGTGTCGCTGAAGTTTTGCCATTTAAAAAAATGTCCGAGATTGAGCTGCTCGAAGGAATAGAGCGAGTATTGGCTCTTCCGAAAGAGAACAGATTTGAAAAATTAAAAAGCAGCTTGCTTTATGAGGACGGCGTCTTTATTGCATCTACAAAAATTAATCAGCTACTGAACGAATTGGATCTAGAAAATGAAGATTTATCTAAGATTTGTTAACCTAGCACATGCGTTAGAAGATGAGTTCGTTCGGACACACTTTATCGATTTGCGTGGTTTGAAGCTTTTGGAAACCATTTCAATACATCATTCGCAAGAGCGATCATTGAAAGTTACGGATCTTATGACTTTGACGCAGTTTGGGTCCCCCGCAGCAATTCATAAGTCTTTGCGGTTGTTACGAGATAGTGGACTTGTATTAGATTTTCATAAGCTCAAAGATCGACGCGCCAAATACTTGTGCTCAAGCGAGATAGCGAATTCCCACTACTCGAAACTTGGTGCTGTTTTAATGGAATCAGTAAGAGAAGCTTCGTAAAAATCTTTTATTGCAAAGTCATAGCTCACTTTTTGTGAGCTATTTTTTTGCTTGCACATAACTTATACCAACTCGACAACAGCTCGCAATTGACTAGGGCTGCTGTAAAGGTAAGTGGCAGTGGTTTGGATGCTGCGGTGCCCAGCAAGTGTTTTGAGCAAGTGAATCGCTGTGCCCTTGTTAGCAAGGTTTGTGAGGAATGTTCTTCGACCGCTGTGGCTGCTAGCGCCTTCAAGCCCAGCGCCATCGTATAGCAGGGCAAACGTTTGAGACAAGCTGTTTGCGCTAAATCCTGCTTTAACGCTTTTTTGGCTTGCAAAAAATGGGTAGCTGCGTTCAACGCACTTTGTCTGGTCTGCGTAGGCTTGTAACTCTGCTTTGAGCTTTGCGCTAACGAACACCGTACGTGCATGACGGCCTTTAGTCATGTCGGGCAGCAAACGGATCTCATCTTTCACTTGTCCGTCGCTGTTTGTTACATCGCTCCAGCGTAAGCAAGCAACTTCTCCAATGCGCAAACCTGCCCAGTGCGTGAGCAGCATCATTGAACGGTTACGCGCTGCGTACTTCCGTGTATTGATGTAGTTGAGCAACTGTTCAATATCAGTTGCTGTGAGTGTTTTTGCTTGTGCCATTTCGTTTCTCCTAAATCATGTGTTTGCGTTAATTGCATTGTGTTTTCATATATTTATCTGGACAATCTGAGTTCGTCCAATGTGGCGGGTTTCTAGGGCTGGAGCAGGGTGCAATGAACTGACTGTGGATAACTTTTGAGCGGTTTTTTTCTTCAATGATTTCAACGCTCAAAGTTTGAAATCTACTAAAAGCTATGTTTTTCGTGATTTTTCTTGGATAACTCACACGCTCTGTGGATAACTCGCGCAGATTGCATAGCAAGCCCTACAAGCGCTGATCTGGGTTCTCAGCACTCAAAGTATTCGGGTTTGCAAATCGATGTGCTGTAGGGCTTTTAAACGCGTCGAGTTTTGCGCTTGAGCGGTGAAATTTTGCAAAGTAGTGCGGTTTGTATCTGCCGCCCGAATGGGGTCTACAGACCTAATTTCTAGAGCTACGGATTTTTTAGGTGAAGTACTTAGCCTTTTGCTCTGGTAGTTTTTAACTAGTACCCGTCCAAGATTTCGGGTTACCAAAGATCGGTTGTCCATTTGCATGTCTGAAAACAAACTTAAGTCACACAAACAAGTAAGGACTACAGATGACAACTAATACAGAGATCAAAGCATTGCATGAGCAGCAAGTGCGCGAGATAGCAAAGCAGCGTCTGCAATCAGCAATCAACTCTCTTCAGCGAGCAATGTATGACTTGGAGGTGTACGCAGACAAGTTTGACAACGCAAGTACAGACTATGACCGTGCAAAAGTAATCAACTACGCAATCAATCATTTGTATTGCAACATACAACCAAACTTACGCATTGACTTGTTGGCAGACAGCCAAGCTGAGTTGGCAAAGCTGGAGGTGAGCAATGCGTAAGACATTTGACCCTGCCATGCTCACGCACTTTACTGGCACTGAGAAGTACTACCGTATTAGTCGACGCCATTTGCTAACTGATGGCACCAAGTACTTGGCAGAGGAGGGTGAATGCTTTTGGATGATGGACGCAATTGCCAGTCATGTCAGCGAAATTGGCACCCATGACTGGTTCGTGCAAATCAAGGTTCATGTACATGGCATCAAAGCAACCATGATCTATGACGACGGAAATGGCAAAGAATTAGCAAGGCAAGAAATTCCGTACACGGATTTCCCAATGGAAGCTGTTTCGCTGTATGCCTGCTGGGGTGGAGCGTATTGGGTGATCATGTTGCCCAGCGAGTATTAATATGTACATGCATTGGACTGCTTGAGGCTGGATACAGTCGCTCGAGGAGCGTCCTGCGAACAACTGATCCAGACGACAGCGGACTATCGAGCCTCCCAGACAGCGTGCTGAGGCGCAGACCCGAGGTATGGGCTTCACGACAGGCGACGAATCTTTCCCTCTGCTCTTTGCTGGCTCGTTTTGCGCTGCGACTCACTGTATGTATGCATCAAATTGACGAGCACCCCATATGTAGAGTTTGACGACGCTAAAATGTGGCAAAGCCGCAAACTGATTTCACATCCATGCACCCACTTCTAGGTCTCGGACTCCTCGCGGCAGTCGTGACCTGGCTCATTGACGACAGGGACAAGAAGATGCCTGCAGTGCAAAAACAGTTCGAAGATTTCCACAAGGCCATCTGCTTCAATGAAGATGACGAGAAAGCCACCTTGCGCGAAAAGCGCGACATCATCATCAAGGCGCTAAAGGACAACCTCGGCGAAGAAGTGCCGACCTTCACCAACTTCAATCAGGGGAGTTACTCCATGCACACAGGCGTTGTGCCCCTGGACGGAAACTTCGACATCGACGTCGGCCTCGTCTTCGACTGCAACCAAGACAAGTACCCCGACCCAGTTGCCCTCAAGAAGAAGGTGCGTGACGCGGTAGACACGAACTTCCGTACGGTCGAAATTCGCCGGCCGTGCGTGACTGTCAACTACATCAGCGGCGGTAAGACGGCCTATCACGTCGACCTAGCGGTCTATAGCCAGGACGCCAACGGGACGCTGTACCTCGCCAAGGGCAAGGAAAATTCCGCCGAGGAGCACCGCATCTGGGAGGTGTCTGATCCGAAGGGCCTGACCAAGCTGGTGTGCGGCGCGTTCGAAGACTCGGAAGAGCTGGCCCAGTACCGCCGTTGCATTCGCTACCTGAAGCGCTGGCGCCATTGGCAGTTCTCGGGCCCCGGCGCACCGCTCAGCATCGCACTGACCGTTGCGGCGCTGAAGTGGTTCAAACCGAACTTCAGCACCTCTGGTAAACCCGTCGACCTGCTGGCGATGCTCGACTGGGTCCAGGAGATGCTCGACAACTTCACCGGCGAATACCGCGAGGATGGCGGGTTGCACGAGCGTCTGAGGGTGCCGCTGCCAGTCCAGCCGTACACCGACTTGATGGCCAAGCGCACTGCTGTCCAGATGACGGACTTCAAGGAGCGGCTCGAGTCACTGCGCGACGCCCTTCAGGATGCCTACGATGAAGATCTGCCTGAGGACGCATGCAAGTTATTGAAGAAGCAGTTCGGCGATGACTTCAAGGTGCCCGAGAAGGCTGAGACGGCCAAAATGGTCGCGCCCGCCGTCATCAGCACCGGTAACTCCGCTTGACCGACATGGTCTCCGCCGAGGTTGGCGGTCCCGTGAAGGTGGATGCCGCGTTTGACGCGGTGAAGTCCGCTTGCTCTCTACGCGGCATTGCGGTCGTGCGGATGCAGGAATCGAGGCCAACCATCTTGGCTGTCGAGCTGACAGGAGCGACTCGCATGTGGCCCCTCTTCATCGACTGCGAAGAGGCTCGCCTGCGCCTCCCGTGGGTCGGGACGCAGCCGCCGACCACGCCGCTCGCGCACGTCAGCTATTCGGGAGACGTGTGCATCGACGATGGCCAGGGTCTATCGCTGGACCCGAGCCGCCCTGCGGAAATCGTCGCACACGCCGCCCTCAAGGCCTACGACTTGCTAGAGAAGTCTGCGGCCGATGCAGTTACTGGTTACGCAGAGTTCTTCAATGAGCTCGAGGGGTACTGGCTGCACCTGCCTAGTTCGCTGCGCTCTCGCGCCTATTTCGAGGTCGACGGGAAGTCGCGGATGGTTAAGGGGTTCGTTAACTCCAGACTGAAGTCGCCGAAATGGTACTTCGTCGAACCTGAAGCAGACCAGCCCTGGGACGTCCGGCAGGAGAAGCTTGCCGGGCAAAGAGCTCTATACGTGCACCTAGATGCGCTGGAACTGCCCCCTGCTAAGCCCGACAAGCTGACGCCGGCCTTCATCGAAGCCGTGCATCAACAGTTGACGCCCGAGCAGTTGAAGCTGTGGGACCAGCTTCTCGGTCCGTCGAAGAATTCGCTCAAGCAGTTGGCGCTGTTGGTTTCGGCTCCCCGCCAGGCTGGTGGCCTGTCGCTTGTCGCTGCAGTATTTACAGCGCGCGGTGGCGCGATCGAAAAGAGTGCGTCCGTAACGCCGCTGACCATGCGCCGGCATGCGCCTCAGTACATGCGGGAGCGTGGGGGCGCCTCGCTCGAGCTGTCTGGGAAGCATGTCGCAGTGCTCGGGGCAGGTGCCGTTGGTAGCGTTGTTGTGGATACGCTGGCCGCAGCAGGCGTTCGAAAGCTCACGGTGGTCGACTACGACGAGTACTCGGCGGACAACGTTTTCCGCCATCTGCTCGAGCCGCTCTACATCGATACCCCGAAACCCTTCGGACTCAAGTTCGCGTTGGAACGGCGGTACCCCGGTCTGAGCATCACCCCGGTCACCTCGACTGCGCAGGAGTGGTGGAAGACTACCGACCTCCGCCACTACGACGGAATCGTATTCGCGTTCGGCACCCCCTCGGTGGAGCGTTCGTTCTCGCGCGTGCTCAAGGGCAGGCGGCACGAAATCCCGGTGGTTTTCACGTGGCTTGAGGCCATGGACCTCGGAGGTCACTCTGTGTTGATGTGGACGAAAGGTGATGGTTGCCTCGACTGCGCCTATCGAGATGACGAGGGTGTGCCGTCACAGGCGTCTCGTACGTCCTTCCTCGAGCCTAACCAGCCAGTTACTCGCAATTTAACGGGGTGCGCCGGGGCGTTTGTGCCGTTCGGGCCCATTCAGGCGAGAAAGACAGGTCTTCTTGCAGCAGAGCATCTGCTTTCGGCGATGACCTGGGCGACGGCCGTAGACGATGCGCGTAGGCCTTCCTACCGCTTCTGGGTTGGTGAGGGAACTGCCGCAGCCAAGCAGGGTGTGCGGACTACGCCGTGGTTCCAAGCTGCACGGACGACGTCGTTCGAGGAAGCTACTCGCATGGTGTTCGGTCGCCCGTGCCTTTACTGTCGCACGCCGAAGGAGCCGTCGCCGTGAACTTGGTGTACCGCGTGACGCCTAGGCAGCGCCTCATCATCGTCGAACACGCACTCAAGCAGATGGAGGCGTTCGCGCAGCACTGTTGGTGGGATAGAGAAGCAGGCGGCGTAATGATGGGACGGCACCTGCTCGACTCGCATGACATCGTAGTCGACGAGGTCTCAACGCCGCAAGACACTGACCGCCGCAGCCGATTCAATTTCTTCCGGTCGCGCAAGCACGAACAGGTGGCTCGCCAACGGTGGCTGCAGGAACACAGCACCTCCGCCTACCTAGGCCTTTGGCATACGCATCCCGAGCGCGACCCCACGCCGTCGGGTGTTGACCGGAACGACTGGCAGCAGGCCGTCGGCGGCGACACCTACGAGGGGGACCGCCTGTTCTTCCCAATCGTTGGTACGCACTGCATTCGCGTCTGGACGTTGAGTCGTCGAGGCGCGCTAAGAGAGTTAAAACTGGAGAATAAGAATGCCCGCAAGGAAAGTATCTAGCAGAGGCGGCGCTAAGCCGAAAGCCTTGGCCAGAACGGTTGAACGCGCCTACATCTCGGCGTCCGTGCGACGTGACCTGTGGATTGCTGCGGCCGGCCGATGCGAGTTCCGAGGTTGTTGCAAGCCGGTTGACCGGGACTTCCTGACCAAGGCCAAATGCAAGGTCGGCGAATACGCTCACATCATTGCCGACAGCCCCGCTGGGCCTCGTGGCGTTCAAGGCGATTCAGAGCGGCTCTCAGCAGACCCGAGCAACCTCATGCTCGCGTGCTTCGACTGCCATGCACGCATCGACCGCGATGGCCGGAGCAACGAATTCACGGCCGAACAGCTGCGCTCAATGAAGCGCGAACATGAAGCGCGCATCCAGCTCATCTACTCTGCCAGCGGTGTGGTCGAGAGTACACCGCTGGTCATGTCGTTTCCAGTAGGTGCTCATGTGCCCGTAATCGAGGTGCGGGACATCCACTACGCGATGCTCACGAACAGCAATTTCAAGCTGTTTCCGACATCCACCGCCATCCACATCGACCAGAGCAACTTCCACCTCCAGGACAACGACCCGGACTTCTGGCGAAACGCTCAGCGTGCACTCACGCAGCAGTATGAGCAGCGAGTGCTACCCGCGCTTACCACCCGAGGTGGTGCAGCGCATCTGACTATCGCCGGGTTCGCCCCCATTCCCATGCTTATGAAGCTAGGCACTCTCATAGGCGACAAGACGCCGGCCGCCATCCTTGACTTACCGACCGAGAAATGGCTTTGGGACACCCGCGATACCTGCCCAGAGCCGCGGTACGCCTACGACATGCCCGCCTCACTTCCTCGCGAGGTGTCGGCGGTGGTGAGCATCTCAGGCAAGGCTCAGCATCCCGTTGGGCGCGTGGTCGTCGAGTTCGAGGCGGTGGCTCCGGGCCGCGGCATCATCCGCAAGGACTCGCACCTTCAGCAGTTCCGCACAAGCTTCAACGCGTTCTTGCAGCACCTCTTCGCTGCCGGCGTCCGAGTCGTGCACATCCATCCGGCGACTCCGCTGTCGGTGAGCATCGAGATTGGTCGCATGCTCCTGCCCAAGACGTTCGAAGAGGTTCACGTCTGGGAGTGGCAGGCGCCGGATTGGAAGCCGACGTTAAGGCTGAAGTAGCTGAGCCACCCAACATTTGACGCTCCTGCACACGCCCGCACGACATAGCTCTGAGTTGCTACTCTTCCAGCTTCGCTCAACGCCTTGCCAATCTGGCCGCGGTCGATGTACGGGCCGTAGCCTTGAGAAGTAGCGATTAGAAAGTGCCTGGTCGTTCCTTGTTCAACTGACCTCTGGGCGTACCGAGGCTGCAAAGTCGAGCGACCGCTTGATGACACTCAGCTTCCGTCAGACGCATGGGGTCGACTGGCCGCTATCGCTGCTAAGCAGTCACGTTCATCGAGCAAGTCAAAAAAAGTAGGACTTGCTTGAATTAGCTCAATGACCAAGCAATTGGCTATGTGGGCACATGGCAGATCATTTGAATGAAGGAATTACTATAAGCGTGTGACTTTTTGCGTTTTTCCAAGAAATCTGTATAAACCAGCTAAATACATTGGAACTCCAGGATTTATATGAGTCCTGCAGCAGTGGAGTAGCAGATGATCAAGATTACCGTAAACAGCGCAGTTTATGAAGCCTTAAGCAAGGCTTTTCCCAAGCCAGCTGCCTCCGCTAACAAAGCCATTACTAAATACATCACAGTTTTGGAG
>JACCDT010665448.1_pt1 | contig 30611 bp, 36 predicted proteins | sample 7446291 | NCBI WGS metagenome assembly JACCDT01 (sample SAMN15323446, study PRJNA562643) | freshwater metagenome | isolation source: river surface water | place: USA:Blue River Watershed | collected 2017-08-17
AGCAGCAAGTTCGCCGCGCTGTACCAGGGGACTCCGACCGCCGCGGAAGGCACCATCGTCAAGGCGGGTTGGATCAACGTGGTCAAACCCGAGGACTGCCCCGAGTTCGACATCACGTACCTGTCGCTAGACACAGCTTTCTCTGAGAAACAAAGCGCGGACGAGAGTGTGATCGCCGTGATGGGCTTCTCCCGCAAGGATCCGGACAACATCTACGTGCGGGAGCTGGTTCACGGGCGTTGGTCGTTTCCAGACCTTCTGGCGATGGTGGAGCAAACTCAGAGATACTACGGAGCTAAGTTCATGACAATTGAACAAGCTGCATCAGGTCAATCTTTGATCCAAGTGCTCGAGAGAGAAAGCAAGATTCACATTCACAAGTTCAAACCCTTGAGGTCTAAGACCATACGACTGCAGACGGTGTGCCCACTATTCGAGGCGAAACGAGTTCATTTCGTTGAAGGAGGTTGGAATGACGACTTCATCAAGGAACTCACCCAGTTTCCCTTCACCCCTCACGATGACAAGACGGACGCCGTGGTCTGGGGGTGTTCATATTTCATGTTCCACCTCAATAGCGGAGGAGCTGAGCTTAACGACGCTCTGAGAAACAGCCTCGGACGGAGTCCTGGCCGTAGAGCACTAACTGGTGAATTCAGTGAGTTGAAAGCTGGGGCGAAGAAGAGAGAACTGATGAGCGGAGGTGAGCGGTCTTTGTTCTTTGGAGACAGGAGTACCAGCAAAAGAGGTGGGCTCCGGTATGACGTGGGGATGGACTGATGGAGGACTTTTACACGTACGCTTGGCTCAGGGAAGATGGAACTCCGTTCTACATTGGTAAGGGACGGAAGAACCGTGCGTGGGTCAAACACCGAAATATGAGTCCTCCGCCAAAGAATAGAGTCCTACTGTTAAAGCAAAATCTCACTGACGAACAAGCAATACAACACGAAATCTATATGATCAGTGTACTCGGGAGGAAGGACTTGGGCACGGGGATTCTAATCAACTTGTCTGACGGAGGTGAAGGTCCTTCAAATCCTAGCCCTTCTACAAGGGCAAAGATGAGCGCTTGGCAGAAAGGAGTGCCCAAATCAGAATCTTTGAAGAGAAAGGTTTCTCAAACTGTGAGAGCCTTGCCACGACCTAGGTGGTTTCATAAGGACGGAGTCAATCGTTTCTTCAGGGAAAGCCCTCCCGAGGGGTGGATTCCTGGAAGAGTTGGGCTTAAGAATAGCTGGGATCGAGGAAAGAGAGTATGGTGGAATGACGGAAAACTTGAAAGCTGGAGTGAGCATCCGCCAGGAGAGGGATGGGAAAGAGGAAGATTGAAAAGGAAAAGAGTGTGAGGCACACGGTGAGTGTGAAGCACACCGGGTGGTGATGTGAGGTAAGACCATGGCTGGACACTCCGATATGGAGAGCCATGTATGGCAACAGCGAAGGAGGTGATGCGCGTGATCACCTAGAGTTCGTCCTCATCGAATCTCAAACCTTTGATAACCCTGATCTGATGCCAACCGCAAAGGAAAGACGCAAAGTACGACGCGCAATGGAAGACGTCGTCCACCGCGAACGCGGTATGGACCTCCTCCCCTTCAAGGCCATGACCTGGAGGCAGGACGAGTTCTGGAACCTGATGGAGCGAAACTCAGTCACGCTGGCTCACGGCCATGCTGGCACGGGCAAGACCCTCCTCGCACTCTGGTTCGGAATGACCCTCGTCTCTCGAGGGGAGGTGGACAAAGTGATCTACATCCGTAGCGATGTAGGAGTCGAGTTCCAACGCGGACGGGGCGCACTCCCCGGTGATTTCAACGAGAAGGTCCGCCCACTCATCGGGCCGGTCCTCGACAACCTCCCTGTGATGATGAGGAACCAAGGTGCCGCCGAGTACCTGGTCTCCAAAGGCATCGTGGAACCCGTGTTGCTCGAGGATGTGCGTGGCCGCTCGTTCAACGACTGCTTCATCGTGGTCGACGAGGCGCAGAACATGCTCCCGTCTCACGTGAAGACCTGCCTCACACGCCTCGGCCAGGATTCAAAGATGGCCATCGTGGGAGACACGAAGCAGTCGGACCTCGAGGTCTTCCGCAGGGACAACGGCTTGCTCGACGCCGTGTATCGCCTCCGCGATATGCGTGACGTGGGCATCGTACAGTTTGAGAAAGAGGACATCGTGCGCAACTCTGTGATCGCACACATCCTTGACCGTTATGACGACTAGGACAGGACATCACGAACTGTCCTTCAACTCGGGCGCCCGGGACATCCTGGACGCCCTTTATGCTTTCGAGGAGAAGGACACCGAGAAGAAGTGCCCGCCCAAGAAGCCACGTAGCACCCAGCAGGAGGTGAAAGCCGCGGCTCGCAAGGGCGGTGAGTCACCGCGGAAGAAGAAGACTTGCTGAAACGGGTAAAACCCAACCAAGTGGCACTGCCACAAGTTAAAGTCGAACAATGCGCAAAGATCGCTTCTCGGATGAGGCATTGCGGAACGCGATGGCCCTCGCCGAACTCAAATACTCGGAGAACCCCGAGGACCAGGTGGCCTTCGAGGAGGCTTACGATTTCGCTCGCTGCCAGCGTCCCGACGGTAGCTTCTACGGTACGAGCGGCCAGTGCCGCAAGGGCAAGGAGTCCGGCGCCAAGGAAGCGGCTCCTAAGAAGATGAAGACCGACTTCCGCAATGACGTCGCCGCCAGCGCTGCGAAGCGCAAGGCTCGTGACGAGAAGATCGTCGCTCGCCAGAACCGCGACAGGGAGTTGCTCACGGATATCCGCGGCAAAGTAGCGGAGCAGAGAGCGCTCAAGAAGGACGTGGCTACCCTAGAGCGAGGCGCCAAAGAGGCCGCGAGGAAGGTCAAGAAGGACCCCTCCAAGGAGAACAAGGACCAGCTGAAGCGGATCAACGCCGCCCTTCGGGTCCAGGATCGCGCCCTCGCTAAGATGGAACGCGAGATCGACAAGATGGCCCGCGAGCGCGGCCGCATCGCACAGCAGGCCGAGCGCGAGCGCATGACTCCGGCGCAGCGCGCTGAGGCCGCTCGCATTCGCAAGATCATCAAAGAGCGCGGTTGATCGGATGGGCGGACACTTCAGCGAGGAGGCGCTCGCTTGGCTTGACAATCTGGACTGGGCCGAGCGCTACTCCGACATCGACTTCGTCCCTCCCCAGTCCGTCGCGGACGCCGCTGCTCGTGGCTTGGAGCTTCGCAAGAAGCACAAGCGGGGCGGTATCTCTGCGCAGGAGGCCGGGAAGGCCGGGATCGGTAGCGGTGTGGTGCGTGCCGCCTCGCTGAAGAACCGCCAGAAGCTTTCGCCCAAGACGATCGGGCAGATGGTGAGCTTCTTCGCCCGCCACTCGGCCTACAAGAAGAACCACACCACCAACCCGCCCTCGGCCTCGCTGATCAGCTGGCTGCTGTGGGGAGGTGACCCGGGTGAGGCCTGGGCGAACAAAGTTAAGGCTCAGATGGAGCGCGCGGACGAAGCGTCCTAAGTGCCGAAGTCGTATTAGAATCTATCCATGAAACTCTCCCAGCACGGCGACTTCAGCGAGGGACTCGAAGCTCGCGCGAAGCAGGCCCTCACCTACCGCTTCTCCGAGGTCGACGAGTACAGCTTCACCACCTGCGAGCGTCCCGACGGTAGCCGCTACGGGACCAGCGGCCAGTGTCGCAAGGGCACGGAGACCTCTACCAAAGAGGAGAAGCCCGCGAAGAAAGCTAAGCGTCCTCTCGCTGAGATCAGCGCCGGAGCCGCCGAGATGTACATCCGCTCGGGGCAGCGCCAGCTCGAGGATGCCAAAGCCGCCAATGACCGCGCAGGCATGATGAAGGCCATGCGCATGATCAAGACCGCTCAGAAGCAGCTCGCCGAGGCCAAGAAGCGCGAAGCTGACGAGGCCGCTCAGAAGCGTCCCTTCCCCGCTCCCAAGCCGCCTTCCGTCAAGGAGGTCGGCACCGCCGAGCAGCGCATGGTGATGAAGCGCCTCGAGGAGCGGCTTGACAACGCTGTGACGATCAACGAGCAGCAGCGCATCTCCAACGCGATCAGCGAGCTGCGGGCTCGGATGGGATGATGAAACGCACGCACGCAACTTTCTCCGAGGCCGCTCTGGAGATCCTGGACTTCGCGGCCTGCCAACTCCCCAGCGGCAAGGTCTACGGGATCGCCGAGGGAAAGCAGTGCCGAAAGGGCACTCCCGTCGAGCTCGACCGCTCGAAGGGCTTCACCGACATCGTGAAGTCCGCTATGGGCATGGGGATGAAGTCGGCTGAGATCAAGGAGATCGCCGACGCGGTCCGCGAGAAGTACGGCATCAAGGTCATCAAAGGCGGTCCCCAGAAAGACGAGGCCGTCCGCGAGATCGAGAAGCGGCTTAACGAGCGCATGGGTCTCGCCGAGACGATGAAGCCCACCAAGGCCGAGTCGGTCAAGCCTAAGGAGGAGGAGGCTCCCGCGCCTAAAGCCGCAGCGCCTAAGGCGGAGAAGAAGAAGGAAGAGGAAGCTCCGGCACCCACCCAAGACTCGGCCAAGCGTCCGTCAAAAGTCTCGGACGAGCAGGTCAAGGCCACGTTCAATCGTGCTCTTGACCGGGAAGCTAAACTCAAGGAGCAAGCCGCGGAGCTGTCAAAGCAAGGCAAGGATTGGAAAGACCCTGAGGTCAAGGCCCTGTCTGCGAAGATCGGGAAGGCCTACGAGGCCGCTCTTCTCATGCGCCAAGCCTACCACGCACAGGACCGTGATGAGTTCATCAGGGCCATGGGCGAGCGTAAGAAGCTCACCGACGAGTCCGACCGTCTTACAAGACGAGCCAACCAGATGCTGGAGAAGGACGGGTTCAACGTGTACAACACGCCGAGTGACCACCCCTCAAGGGCTCTTCAAGACAAGGCCACCGAGCTGCGGATCAAGGCAAATGATCTTCCTCGTGACCGACTCCACGCGGCCTACTTCGGAGAGCCCGCTAAGCTTACCAAGGCTCCATCCGACGGTGGCGGTCAGGTGTCTTCTTCCATTCCGCCCTTTCTTCCTAGGGGCGGGGCTGATAAGGACCTGAAGGATTTCCTCGACGGTGCAGAGCCCGTCATGGCCTTCAACCCCAAGGGTTTCGCGAAGTTCGTCAAAGACGGTGAGGCGAAGAACGGTTTTGAGGCTGGGACTGGGGGAGTCAAGAAAGGCAACAGGGGATACTTGGACGGAAGGAGGAGAGGGGAACAGAGGGTCCTCAACATCACTCCCGACGCTTCCCCCAAGGAGCGCCCTGTCTACGCTGCCCTTGAACATCCCGATCGTGCACGATCCCTCCAGGGCGGAGCGAGCATGATGGCCCAGTACGGAGGGGTGCAGGTCATCCTAAAGAATGAGGTGAAAGACCGCTCCACCTTCACCATCGGTGATTCTCTTGACGCGGCGTCGCCCCGTGGGATAAAAGCGAGTCCGGTTCGAGACCCCTCCAACCCCACGAGTCAGCTCACAGAGGTGAGAGACGTTAACTACAATGGGGGGACCAATGGGATTCGTATGTCCATGACGACCTCCATGGATAGAGGAATTCGTCTCCCAAATGCCTACGTGGAAACCCAGATCCACGGCGGACTTCGCACTTCGGATATCAAAGAGGTAAGGTACTACAGGGGTCACGACATTCCGCCCGCCACTCGCAAGGCACTCGAGAAGCAAGGTGTTAGAATTGTGGAACTACCTCCGCAGATGGACGACCTCAAGATCGAGCGGACCGACCCGCGCTACCGCGATATCGAGGCCATCTCGCCCTTCTACAAATGAACCAACTCTTCTACCTCCACGAGCCCATCTCCATCCCAGGTTCTGAGCTGATCATCGTCGCTCTCGACAACCAGGGTTCTCCCTATGGTATCCGGAAGGGCCAGTTCATCGGTGACGAGTTCACTGACCTGGACTCGGCTTTCTCTCTCATGCCTTACTTCACTCGCGTGGAGGAGCGCGGGGACGACGTCCCGGACATCGATGACCTGATGAACTCGGTCACAGCCGCCGTCATACGAGGCGAAGCTCTGTACGGCAAAGGCCAATTCACGTAAGCGCGCAATGGCGAAACTCTCACAGCACGGCGGGTTCGATCCCGCCTTAGAAGCATCGATGCGAGATGAGCTCCTCGCGGAGTTCACCGAGGCCCAGGAGTTGGCTGAGCGTGTCAGAGAGCAGAGCCGTGATGTCGCCTCCTACATGGAGGCCAGCGGTTACGACCACGACGACCCCATGGACGGGTTCGACTTCGCGCAGCTGTGTCAGAAGCCGGACGGAAGCGTCTACGGCACTCGCGGCCAATGCCGCAAGGGCACTCCGATCTCGGTGAAGCCGGGCGAGAAGATGCCTGACATCGTGAAGAAAGCCGTCGAACGTGGGGTCAAGCACAAGGATATCAGGGAGGTCGCGGATGAGGTCCGTCAGAAGCACGGGATCAAGCAGATCAAAGGTGACGCGGCGCTGAAGTCCATCGCTCGTCGCTTGGACGTGCGTCGTGGTGCGATCGACGACAAGCCGAAAGACCGCCCGCTGCAGGAGCTCGGGACGAGGTCTCTCGAGAAGGAGCAGCTGATGGCTGGGTCGCGTGGGAAGCGCGCTCGCCAGGAGATGGTTCGGCGAGTGCTCGGTGAAGTGCCTAAGCCCGCTCCGAAGCCTAAGGGTGAAGGGACCCTGGCTGTCGAGAAGAAGATCAAGGAGTTAGAGAAGGGGATCAAACGCGTCGAGGACTTGAAGAGGGCTCGGGAAAGTGACCCGGTCGCTGCTAGGCTCTACGGTCGGGTGGCTGATTCCATGCGGAAGCAGGTCGAGAAGTTGAAGCAGGCGGGCCCCGAGACCAAAGCGAAAGCGGCGGGCCGTCCTCCTACTCCCAAGACCGAGACCTCTAAGCCTCGTGTGGCCGCGGGTCCTCAGGCCCAAGTCGTCAAGAGGAAAGAGGGTAACATCCACGACGTCCTCGTGGACGGTAAGCGCGTGGGGCAGATGATCAAACTCCCCGGTGACCCCCGCTACCAGATCGATGTAGGCGGGAAGCAGGACCGTGTCGCTGGGCTCGCTATGGCTCGCGCTCGCGCTCGCGCTATGGCCAAGGAGCAGGCACAAGCTCAGCAATCCCCGCAGAACACGGTGCAGCGCGCGGCCGCTCGCCTTAAGGCCTACATGCGCGGGGAGACTCCTCCTCCTGCAAAATCCTCCAAGTTCGAGATTCCGCAAGGGCTTCCCGGGTACGATCCCAAGAAAGACTTCGACTCAGGTGGTCGCAGACTCGGGTCTGGAGCCATGGGTTCCGTGAAGCTGACCAAAGGACCGCCGCCCGGTGTGACGAAAGAGGGTCGCATCGGCCAGTTCGAAGCCGCGGCGATCAAGCGCCTTGAGGATAGCGGTGTGACTCCCAAACTCCACGGCGTGATGATCGAAGGAGGAGCTCGCCGTGTTGGGTCAGGTCTGGGCGGCCACGTCACCGACGCTCAAGGCTACCTCGGTATGAGCCTCGCCCCCGGTAAGCCTCTCGGCAATATCACGGTGGATCTCAGCGACAAGCAGAAGAGGGAAGCTCTTGACGCTTACCTCGACGTCCGCAAAGCTATCCACACTCGCGGTGTGGCCCACAACGACATGCACTCGGGCAACTTCTTCTACGATCCGAAGACGAAGAAAGGCAGCGTGGTTGACTTCGGCCTGTCTCAGATCTCCCCTAAAGCCGCCCTCGGCGAAGCTCTCGGGTTGAGCCGCGGTGAGGGTAACTCCAAGGGTGACTGGCAGTCCGATCGTCTGATGCGTCGCCTCGGGTACACTCGCAACATCGCCAGCAACCCTCGCTACCAACGCTACGTCGAGAATCGCCGCCGCGTGGAGCAGATCCTAGAGGACGAGGGCCACAGCCGTTTCACCAACCGGAACATCCGCCAGTCACTTCGCCAGCACGATGCTGCCGCTCCGAAGCTCACGGACAAGCGAGCGGAGGAGCTCATCGCTATGCTGTACGAAGGTGTATAATGAGCTTATGAAAGTGTACCCTCAGACTCATGGCATCCGAATCTAAGTACTTCGACCTCATGTCCAAGCGCAAAGCGCTACTCTTCGACGGCAAGGAAGAGGAAGCTCAAAAGCTCCTCGAGCTCGCCGAAGAACTGGTCGAGCGCGGCCTCGTCTCCGACGACGAGATGCTCGCAGCCGCTTACATCTGAGCACCCCGCAAAAGGTGCGTTGAATTCCCGACAAATGGTACGTTGACGTGTCCAAAGCCCCAGAACAATCAATCGTAGACCAGCTTGAGGCTGCTGGGTACCAGGCGGACGCGATCATCGCGTACCTAGAAGCTCGTGTCGAGAAGGAGTGGGCTTCGCTAAACTTCGCCGAGTGCGCTCAAGGAGAGCGCATGGTGTTCGGCGTGTGTCGTAAGATCGGTGATACTCAGGAAGAGCCTAAGCCTGAAGGCCAAGGGGGAGCGCAACAGCCCAAGAAGCAGGAGAAGAGTGCTCAAGAGGAGAAGCTCGAGAAGGCCGCCAAAGCTCAAGGATCCACTCCCGACAACAATAAGAAGGTCGTGATCGACGGCAAGGCCTACGGCTGGGCGATCCAGAACGGTAAGCCGATCATGGTCGAGTGGGGAGCTGTCGCGGGTATCAAGAAGGTCGGTCCCGCCAAGTCTGGTCGTGGCGGAGGCGGTGGGGGCGACAACGCTGGCCGCATCGCCGGTCTGAAGAAAGCCCTCGAGAAGCAGACGACGGAAGCGGGTCGTCGCGCGATCCAGAAGCAGATCGACGAACTCACCCGCGGAGGTAGCTCCTCGTCGCGCGGAGGTGGAGGCGGTGGAGACGTGGGCGCTCTAGCCGACCGGGCTCGCGACGCCTGGAGCCGAGTTCCCAAAGAGGGGCGCACCCCGGAGAATGCCGCTCGCTACGCGGCCGCGGTGGCTACGGCTCAAGCCGCGGACAAAGCCCTCCAAGCGGCGGAACGCGCCGCGATGCCTAGACAGCCTCGCCAGAGAGGAGTCTGAGGGTAAAAGTGCTCCGTACCACATGTCCCAAACAACATGTCCGGATTCGGAGGCTTCTCCCCAGAAGCGTACGACCAACTCCGGCAGTCCTACGCTCAGCAGCTCCTCAAAGCTGAGGAAGCGGAGGCCGCCGGAGTAACCATCGGCCAGGACCGTCTTGGGCTCGAGACCGCACCTCTCAAAAGCCCTTGGCTCGACAAAACAGGCCTCTGGCAATACCCGGATGGCCGTGGCGAGCACATGGACGTCCAGAAAAAGCAACTCGACCTGCTTGCCGCTCTTCAGCGAGATGAAGAGGATGATGTTGACCTCGCGTCTCTGTCTGACGAGGAGATCGACTCAATGATCGAAGAAGTCCTCGCCGAGATCGACGAAGATGAGGTCGAGGAAGGTGAGGAGGAGATGAGCGACGAGGAGATCGAATCGCTCGTTAACGAGGTGCTTTCGAACTCCGACGACGAGGACCTTAACCTCGAAGATATGAGCGACGAGGAGCTCGATCAGATGATCGACGAGATCCTCGCTGGTGTCGAGAGGGATGAGGAAGCTCAAGCCGCCGGGTTCGAGGACGAAGAGGAGGATGGTGAAGAGGAGTCCGTCCGCGACGCCGCGACCATCGCCCAGCAGATCGCAGAACTCAAAGCCGAGTTAGCGGCGATGGCGGGTGACGAAGTTGGAGAGGCTTCCGAATCCGAGGACGACTACGAAACAAGCGACGAAGAGGAAACCGAATCCGAAGACGACACCGACGAGGAGGAACCCTCTGATGATGAATCTGACTGACACTCTGATCGGCCAGGTGATCCCTACGGATCAGCTGCTCAAGAAGAACAAAGAACGCCGCGAGAAGGCCACGTCCCTCATCCCCCAAGACCGTGACGAGTACATCACGGGCGACGGCATCATGAAGGAGATCATGGGTCGTAAGCGCGCTCGCTTCGCTGAGGCCAAAGCCAACAAACTCGCTCACTACCAAGAGCGATTCGGTTTGACTTTCTCCGAGATCCAAGAGACGTTCGGGGAAACGGGTGGCATGTCCGATCTCGAGTGGCGTCGGTCGATCAAAGAAGGCAAGATCAAGGGCGATTTCGCCGGAGAGGATATGTCCTTCCCGATCGCTTCTCCTGACGACGTCCGTCGGGCTTGGGGGTCCATCGGTCGTACGAAGCAGAACCGTGATCAGGTGATGCGGAACATCATCAAGATCGCGAAGAAGTTCGGCTGGGAAAGCGGCCTGCCCGACTCGGTCAAGAAGCGTCTTAAGGCCGGTGAGTCCGGTCTCCCAGAGTAACACACGAGGCCATCATGGTCACTTTCCTGGAACCACTTTACCCCGCGATCGCTGGGGTTATCATCGGCGTGGCTGCTATGGCCTCACGCCCTCTTCTCAAGAAGATCAACGCTCGCAAGTACGCGCCGTTGCTGGTGAAAGTCTACGACGTAGTCGATCCCCTTCTCGACAAATACTACACCGGATGGGACGGTAGCACCATCGATACGGTGCTCGAATTGGCCTTCCAATCCGTGGGTGACGGGACGCTGACTCAAGAGGAGATCGCCGGAGCCGTACAGCTCGCCAAGGAGAAGTTCCTTCCCGATATCGCTAAGACGAAGAAGCTCGATCCCAGCACTCCCGAAGGCCACAAGGCTCTCGAGATCGCTGAGCTGGTGCTGAAGCTGGAAGAGGGAGTATCGAAGGACACCGTGCTCGACATCGCTAAAGCTTCGGCTCCGCTCGTTGTCCCGAGCAAATTCCTGGGTTTCCTGTGAGGTGAGAGGCAAGCAGCGCCATGATTGAGATGATCAGCGGAATCGTTGTCCCCGTCTGCATCGCTATCTTTGGCGCTGCAGGCTGGGCCTCAGATCGCAGTGCTAAACACCTCGACAAGAGGTTCACAGAGATAGCCGAGATGGTCGCCCGTAACGAGCACGACATCGAGCGGGTTGAGAAAGAACTCAGGGACCTCGAGATCAAACTTCCCAAGGAATTCGTCCTCCGAGAAGAGTTTGTCGCTCGTATGAGTGACGGCGCTAAGAAGATGGACTACCTCGTGGAGCAGGTGGATTCCATCAAGTCCATGCTGATGTACGGACGGGAAAAGTAGTGAAACGTGACATCTGCGCTCGCAGTAAGTCTTCGGGCAAGACCTGGGAGCAGCGAAGGGACTCCCTCCGCACCAACCTTAAAGCCCAAGGATTCGCATCAGAATCCGTAGAGAAAGTGCTCGCGATGCTTTTCGAGAGCTGCATCAAGAAAATGCCTGAGGCCTGACCCATGCCAGTCAAGAAAGGAAAAGGCTGCGTTCGCGACGTCATGCGCGAATGGAAAGCCGGAACACTGCACTCGGGCGAGAATGGCCCAGTGGTTAAAGATCAAGACCAAGCCGTCGCTATCGCCCTGTCGATGTGCGGTGGTGGGAAGAAGAACGCTTCCCAAGCCAAGTCCTACGAGGAGTACGCTAATGCCCTCGTCTCGGGGATGAAGCATTCGTACGGCGAAAGCTGCAAGTGCTCCTCGAAGAAGGGTACTAAAGAGTACGACGAGTGCAACTGCGGATGCACGGGATGTAAGAAGCGGGTGCCTATGGCTATCGGCTACCCGACCCCGACATTCTCCGAAGATGACGTCATCGGCATGGTGCAAAGCCGCCTCAAGGTTATGCACGGTCGCCTCTCCGACATCGAGAAAGCTCTCGAGATGGCGATGATGAGCGGTGGTGAGGTCGAAATGGAGCAGTGGATGGTCGATAAGATCACCCTGGCCGCCGACTATCTTTCCGCCGTTGCCGATAACGCGCTCTACGGAGACGGAATCGAAGTCGAGATGGAAGATGAGGAGGAGGATGAAGACGAGGATTACTCCGCAGTGAGTCCCTTCCACATGTTCAGGTACGCCGAGGGAAAGCACTAGGGCCCGAGTACCGCAAGGGCCTTACAAAAGCGGAGCAGAAGATCGCTAAGCGTGAGGCCGAGGAGACTATGGCCAAGGCGAAGAAAGGCGCTTCTGCAAAAGAGGTGTACGAGGATTGGGAGTCCGATAAGAAGTACAAGAGCCGCCAGAAAAAGAAAGGCGAGGAAATGCCCAAATCCAAAGCCACTGAAGCTTACGAGCGGATGTATGGGAAGAAGGATTCGGAGGACATGGCCGAAGCTGGGGTCGGAAAGGCTCTTGCTGAGAAAGCCAAGAAGTCCGGCATCCCTCTTGGAATCCTTCGCAAAGTGTACGAGCGAGGGATGGCAGCATGGCAGTCCGGTCATAGGCCTGGTGTCGCTCCCCAGCAGTGGGCGATGGGGCGTGTGAACTCTTTCATCACCGGGTCAGGTAAAGCTCGCAAGGCTGACGCTGACCTGTGGAAGAAGGCAAAATAGGCCCGAGGGTAAGAACCTAGGCAACCACGGAGGTTGTGCCATGCCTAAGTCATTCCAGGAAGCTTTCGATGAGTGGAAGCAGGACAACCGGTACCAGATCGGTGACGACATAGGCTGGGAATACTCAGACAGCAAAGAGACGGCCGATCCGACGTCGGCTCTTAGTTCTTCAACTACACAAGACGATCATGGCTCAGCGGATCCAGCATAAGCGTTCCTCGATCCTCGGGAAGCGCCCGGCCGAGCAGTACTTAGAACCAGGTGAGCTGGCGCTCAACACAAATGCCAGCGATCCTGGGCTTTTCTTTGAGACGAACAACGGCGAGATCGCCAAAGCCGGTCCGACTTCTATCGGACCTCAACCTCCCGCCAGCGAAGTGGGCTACGGGCCTGGTGAGGCTTGGTATGACACGGGCAACGGGACATTCAACCTGTGGGTACCCGCTCTCAACCAGTGGATCCCGGTCTCTGCACCGCTCTTCGGTGGAGCTATCACCGCGATCTTTGTCGGATCGGAGTTCCCCCAAGCTACTGACGATCTCTCCAACGATGGCTACGCTCGCCCGTTCGTAACCCTCAACCGAGCGATGATCGAGGTGGCTCGTCGTTCCATCCTCCGTGGTCGCAAAGACGACGCGTTCAACGACCGCTTCTCGGTGTTCCTCCTTCCGGGACGCAACGTCGTGTACAACGAGCCCGGGCTGACCTTCTCTGAGTTCGAAGCGCAGACTAATATCTTTGTCGAAGATCAGCCGCTGACCCAGAAGCAGATCGCTCAGTTCAACCCTTCCGAAGGCGGGCTTGTCGTGCCTCGCGGTACGACCATCTTCGGTCTTGACTTGCGGAAGACCCAGATCACCCCGACTTACGTTCCTCGCTGGGATCGCACAACATACGAGAACGAGCCGGAGCTCCTCCCTAGCGCCTCCGCCATCTTGAAGTGGACGGGTAACTCATACTTGACTTCGCTCTCCTTCCGAGACAAGGTTAGCAGCGCGTCCGTCACTGAGATACGTGGTGAGAGTTTCGAGGTCGCCGTCCTCCGCACCTTAAGACCTCATGGTCTTCGCTCTCTGGTCACCGCGCTCAACGATGACAACGAGATCCTCGATGGGGATAAGGTCAACCTAGTCTACCCGACCGGGGTCTCTCGTTTCTACGAAGGCGTGCCGACACTCCCACAAGGTGAGTACTACGCTGATCCCCTTGACTCCTACACGCTGCGTCTTCGCAAAGTCTCGGGAGGAGCCGCGGTCGTCCGCAATGAACTTCCTGAGAGCCCTGTTCCAGGAGCTACTCCGGAGTCGTACCTCGACCTGACCTACACTCCGTCGACAGCTCATCGCCTCACCGCGATCAAATACACCACTGACATCGAGTTGGAAGGTCTGTACGACAAAGTCCAACGCGCGTTCTCCACACTTAGCTTCTCAGGCACCGCCTCCAACGCGGAGGTGGCCCCAGGTGAGAACATCATCGTTGCCAGCACTCCAGAAGCTCCCAACCTCGAAACCAATTCGGTAGAGAATTCCTCTCCTTACGCCTACAACATCTCTCTTCGTTCCTCCTGGGGAATGAACGGGCTGGATGTTGATGGGTCTGCCGTGTTTGGATTCAAGTCAGCTCTTAGTTGCAACTTCACGGTCGTTTCCGTCAACAATGACCCTGAGGTGTACGAGGTCTACGATGACGAGTCCTGGAAGGCTCTGAAAGTAGCTTACGCCGAGTCTCTGGGCATCCCAGTTGCCGACACAACCGACGTAGGCGCGATGAACTACCTCGTCCGCACGGTCAAGACGGACGACATCCGTTTCTTCCACCGCACGGCCTTTGATATCGTGGGGCAGGACGGGAAGTCTTCGGGTCTTATCAACCCCCTCTCCGACACTCGCCACTTCGGTACGAAGGCTTCAAACGGTGCTTTCGTCCAGATCGTGTCGTCATTCGCAATCGGACCCGCCATCAACTACTGGGCGACGGCCGGGGCTGAAATGGCAGTAACAAATGCCAACTCCAACTTCGGAGGCATCGCTCTACGCTCCGAAGGCTTCGCCGGTATCGGTACGACGGGAGGAGCTTTAGATCCGGACCGTGGTTTCACAGTCCAAGGGATCCGACGTCCCGCGGTTGTAACCCCCGAGATGGTGCGGAACAACGTGAAGAAGGTGAGTATCAACACCAACATCGCGTCTACGACAAACACAAGCCTGGTCTTCACCCAGCCATTCAGCGCTCCCTCCATCTTCCCCTTCACCCTTCGTGACACCACGTACATCTACGTGGAGGACGTGGTGAACGGCACCGAATACAAAGCTCGGATCGACGGGGCGAACCCGATCTCCCTTGACGGCCTCACCCTAACAATCACGGACACCACCAACGAGATCCACACAGCGATCGTGGGAGGTTTGAGCCCTTCTCGTCTAAGCCTCCCGTACATCAAACGGTTCTTTGACCCCCGTCGCCCGATCGACCAGGTGTACTCGCTGTGGGTCCAGAACACGTCGCAGTTCCACCGAGCTCCTCGCCCGGGATTCGTGTTGAGGTTCGCTGAGCGTCCCCAGACCGGTGTGTCAAATCTAGTGCGTCCTAACACCCAGTTGGATCCCGGAGTCAAAGGCGGGTGGGCCCACGTCTTCTCTCTTGTCGACGTGCGTACGAAGTCAGAAGGAGACAATCCCAACCCGGTCAACCTAGACATCACACCGATCGTCGGGAACGAGAACTACTACGTGCAGATCTCGCTTGTCGACGGCTTCGGTCCATGGGTCACGTCGGGAAATAATGGCTTCGCCTCAGAAGCGACCATCGATCACATTCGCGGGTACCTCTCCACCTACAATGCGAGAGCTTTCTACGCCGAGCAGAATGAGCTTTTACCAGCGGCCTTAAAGCTATCCCCGAGTTCTGAACTGTCCCCTTGGACTAGGTCTAAGAACTTTGAGTACTGCGCTCCGATTGACGAGACGTGGTACGGCGCTGAAAGCGTGTCCGATGTGACTGGTGACACGCTCGACTCTGCTTATCCTGAGAACGCCACCTACGCTCGTGGTCAGCAGTGGCACCCTGGAGATGGTCTCCCTCGCCTTGTCGTGGACATCGACGATGGCACCGACACGCTCGGGATGGTTGTCGGGAACACCGTGACTCACAGTTTGTATGATCCTTGGTGGGGGGAGAGTCGAATGACTATGACTCGTTTCCTTCGTCTTCTCGGATTCGAGTTCTCCGACATCGACATGATGTTGGTCCCCCGGCGGTGGACAGACCGCAACCTCCCAGTGGGTTCTATGCCCTCAGTCACCGGGATGGGTTACGCGATCTCCACGGGCACTTGGCCGGTCGAGTTCAATCGTGGGTCTTCGATCCGTTGTGGAAACCACACTTGGGAATGGTGTGGCTATATCAACTACACCAAAGGCCTTCCCCAGTACCAGACGACCCAACTCTTCCTCCGCGAACGATTTGACTTCATGCAGACCGCTCTGTGGGGAGGGACGATTGCTTCAACAGGTACGAGCGAGAAAGGCGAGTATTTGACTGGAGATAAGACCGTCTCCGCTTGGACTGGCGATCTGATCTTCGACGCCAATGAATTGCCTCTTCCGCAATTCCCCACCACCCCGCTAGGGTAAAAGTCACCCGTGAGATCTAGTCTCATAGAGCTTCTCCCTAAGAAGATCACCTACTCTCTGTCGAGTTGAGGACAGGACAATCACAACGAACATTCAGTTGCTGCGGAGTTCGGTTGCGCAAAAGCGCCCGAATCCTGCATCACTTCTCGACGGCCAGCCCGCCGTCAATATCAATGTAGATGAGCCCGGGCTCTTCTTCAAGGCTACCGACGGCACCCTCTTCAAGGTCGGCCCGGTAGCCATCACCTCTAGCGGCTCTCCCCCGAACGCCTCCGCTGTCGGCCCTGTCGGCAACGTGAAGGGCGAGCTTTGGCTTGACGGTCGCGCGGCATACTCTAATGCCGTGATGAAGATCTACAACGGCACCCAGTGGGTTCCCGCGAGCGGCTTCCAGGTCAATGACACGACCGGCAACTTCACTCTGTCGAAGGCCCTCACGGTCTCCACCCTGATCGCCAACGGCTCCGGTGCTAACAGCTACATCCGCGTTCCTCAAGGTCCTAACACCGATGAGGCGCTGATCCCGGCCGTTGCGGGCATGATCCGCTTCGACACCACGCTGGACGTCTTCCGCGGCTACGACGGTATCAGCTGGGCCGACCTGGGTACCGGAAACATCGCCGGCAACCTGACCGTCGGTGGAAACGGCACGATCGCCGGCAACCTGACCGTAGACGGTAGCACTACGCTCGGTAACGACTGCACGAGCGACATCATCACCGTCAATGGTACGGCGAACTTCAACTGCAACGTAACTGTTGGAAACGCTTCCACTGATACGCTGACCGTCGCTTCGATCACCGACTTCCAGAACGCCGTTCGCCTGTCGAACCAGAACGACATTCGCTTCCATAGCGGCTCCGTCGGTTCTTCGAACTACGTTGGTTTCCAAGCTCCCGGAGCTATCGCTTCGAACGTGCTGTGGACCCTGCCTCAGCAGGATGGTACGCTCGGCCAAGCGCTGATCACTAACGGGTCCGGCGTGCTCAGCTGGGGAGCTGCCGGTGGCGGCGGAGCACAGGTGACTGTGAGCGACACCGCTCCCACGTCTCCCTCTCCTAACAACGGCGACCTTTGGTTCAACTCGGCCACGGGCCGGATGTACCTCTTCTACGAAGATGGTACCAGCGACCAGTGGGTGGATGCCTCTCCGAACAGCTCGGGTGTCGCTGCCATCCGAATCCTCGACAGCATCGCTCCCCAGTTCGACGGTGTTAACGACACCTTCGCTCTGACCATCAGCGGTTTCGCGTTCACTCCCGTGAACCCGCAGCAGCTGATCGTCCACGTCAACGGCGTCTACCAGGACCCCTCCACGGACTACACCGTGGTCGGTTCCAACATCATCTTCGCCGCTGGCAACATCCCGACCTTCGGCCAGAGCTTCTCTGGTATGGTGCTCGGAGCCGCGATCACTCAGAACACGATCGCAGACCTCTCCGTCACCACGGTGAAACTCGCCAACTTGGCGGTCACCGACGCTAAGATCGCTAACAACGCGATCACCGGCGCGAAGTTGGCTCCGGGATCTGTGCAGACTTCCAAGATCGACATCGACGGCAGCCTGCTTCCCAACACGGACAACGCTTTCAACCTTGGCTCACCTTCCTTCCGTTGGGCTAACATCTACACGGGTGACCTTCACCTCCAGAACGAGCGCGGTTCCTGGACCGTGATCGAGGAAGAGGAGTTCCTGACCCTCAGGAACAACAAATCGGGTAAAACCTTCAAAATCGTTATGGAGGCGATCGACTGATGGCGATCAACTTCCCCGCGGCAACGACTGTGGGACAGACGTACACCGACCCGGCCTCGGGCAACACGTACGTGGTCGTCGCAGTTGGTCCCCCGGCCCAGTGGGTCGGCTCCGGTAGCACCAACAACCTGGACGGAACCTACTTCCGCGTCGACGCTACGAATGGCCCCCTGGGCAGCACCCTTTCGGTCGACGGAAACATCCTCCCCAATACCGACAACGTCCGCAACCTCGGATCGGTAACCCAGCGCTTTGCAAACATCTACACGGGTGACCTTCACCTGAAGAATGAACGCGGAGACTGGACGATGATCGAGGAAGATGAGTTCCTCACCTTGCGGAGTAACAAGACTGGGAAAGTGTTCAAGCTCCTCATGGAAGAGGTTCAAGACTAATGGCTATCATCAGCACGACATCCCTCATCTCGACCGTCAACGGCCAGCAGCGCCTTGTGGTCGATAACTCCGGCAACGTGGAGATCCTCGGTAACTCCTCACAGCCCGGCACCCTCAAGATCTTCGAGGATACGGACAACGGTACTAACTTCGTTGCTCTGCAGGCCCCCACGTCGATCGCTTCGAACGTGACGTTCCGTCTTCCAAGCGCCGATGGCGCAGCGGGACAGGCGATCGTGACCGACGGTGCCGGTAACCTGAGCTTCTCGAGCAGCCCGATCTCGACGACTGGTAAGTCGATCGCGATGACCCTGATCTTCGCAATCTGATCAGTTCCTTCACGCAAGCATTCACTTAGGACCAGAAGATGGCCATCAACATCGTTAACGTCACCAACATCAACGGTAAGACGATCGGCGCCGCACTGACCGCCGCCGCTCCTACCCCAGCTCAGAACGTTCTGACCAACCCTGCAGCTCCCGCCGCAGAGAAGCTTCTCAAAGTCAACTCCGTGTACGTTGCCAACGTGGACGGCACCACCGCTGTGGACGTGACCTGCTTCTTCTACGACGCTAGCGCCACTCCCTCCGCCACCAGCTTCAAGATCGCCAACACGATCTCAGTGCCCGCCGACGCCACCCTGGTGCTCGTCGACAAGACCGCTCCTCTCTACCTTGAGCAGGGCGACCAGCTGAACTTCATCACATCTGACGCTACCAGCGGTCTCGAGGTCGTCATCAGCTACGAGGAGATCAGCTGATATAGCTGATCAGTTCAAACTAAGAGTCTAATCAATGGCACACCTGTACTCGTTACAGGGTCGCGAGCCGGGGCCGCTTCCTGAAAAGGTGCGGCTCCTTGACTCCGGCCTTACCGTCCGTGTCACAGAAGACATGGACCAAGACGTTCTTAAGCAGTGCGGCTACACCGGCCCGCACGAGCCCAAGACGGACTTCGATCAGAACACCCACAAATGCGTGTGGTCCCCAGAGGATCTTGCATTTGTCGTGGTCGAAAAGAGTTCGATCGAGATGCGCAACACTGTCAATAGTGCTTGGGCTCAACTTCGCGTGGATCGAGACACTCTCCTCCGCGATAGCGATCAAAAGATCATGCCTTGGCTGGAGAAAGGTCTCCCAGCCCCGGAAGCATGGCAAAAATATCGCCAAGCCTTACGAGACCTTCCTTCTGAAACGGAGAACCCGTTCCAGATTCTATGGCCTCGAGAACCTCTTCCTAATGAGGTTTCTGCCTCGGAAGAGAAGCCAAAGGAAGAGTCAAAGACCCGCACGACTCGTCGCCGTAAGACCACCTGATCTGACACAAGCCTTCCATGACCTTCACCGTACAGCACATCCGGTCTGCAGACTACGGGAGGCGTCCGACACCTGACAGTCTAGCGGCCGGGCAATTAGCCGTCAACTACAATGTGCAGTCGACTGGGCTCTTCTTCAAGACTGACACGGGATCACTTGTTAAAGTAGGCCCCACGTTTGTCGGTGATAATCCCCCTCCTCTTAGTAACTACCTCGAGAGATCCGTTGGGGAGATGTGGCTTGATACTTCTACTAACCCCGCTCCCCTTCTCAAAGTGTGGCTTGCGAGCGGGTGGGCTACGGTTAGTACTCAGGTCACTCAGACCAGTGTCTTCATTCCTCCGACCGCTCCCACGGGACTTCCTTCTGGAGCGGTGTGGAACAACAACGGCATCTTGACGATCGTACCCTGAGCGTAGTGTAGATGTCAACGCAGATCCAATTTCTACGCACCGACCAGGCGCAATTGCGGCCAGACCCCAATGTCCTGGCCAACGGCATGCCGTTGCTTAACTTCAATGAGCAAGAACCCGGCCTCTTTTTCAAAGCCCGTGACGGGTCTTTGTTCAAAGTCGGGCCTACGGCTGTAAGCGAGTCCGCGCCTAACACCGGCGCAAACGGCTATCCGGGGAATGTCAAAGGTGAAACCTGGCTCGACACGAGCGGTTTATCACCGATGCTCAAGGTGTACGATGGCACTCAATGGGTCCCGAGTTCAGACCCGGGAGGGGTGTCTAGCGTAGGCTTGTCGATGACCCCGTCGATCTTCGACGTTGCTGGGTCCCCGATCACTTCCGCCGGTGTTCTCAGCGTCACGCTGCAACCGCAAGTTCGCAACAGAGTTCTCGCAGGACCGCTTGAAGGTTCAGCCCAAGCTCCGACCTTCCGCGCGCTGGCCAGCGACGATATCCCCGGCCTTGACGGTTCTAAGATTGTCGCAGGATTCGTCAACCAGGCCCGCATCCCGTCTCTTGACGCGACGAAGATCACCAGCGGTGTGTTCAATAGCGCTCGCATCCCGGGCATCGACGCGACCAAGATCATTTCCGGCGTGTTGCCGTACCAATTTGGTGGTACCGGTATCAGCGCTTTTCCGCAGAACGGTGAAATCCTCATCGGAGGACTCTCCAGCGGTTGGCGCAAGACAACGTTACAAGCTGGGATCGGCATCGGGATTACGAACGGTCCCGGAACAATTCAGTTGAAGGTGCAGCCGCCCGGTTCCAATGGCGAGGTGCTGTTCAACAACGGCGGTGTCCTTGGGGCTGACTCAACGTTCACATACGACGGCACGTCGAACACCTTGTCGTTGACCGGCAATATGTCGGTGGGCGGGGATATCACGCTTGAGTATTCCGGGTCGGCGACTGGTATCTTGTTCAAGGGCTCCACTGGCGTGGGTGTGACCGTGGAGGCGCCTGCAACGGTTTCTACCGCTTACACCCTGAAGCTGCCGACCAACATCCCGTCCACACAGGCCGAGAACATCCTGAAGGTCGACGGCTCCGGCAATCTGAGCTTCTCCGACACGGTCACGCTCAACAACCTCGACGTCAGGGACGCGCTGGCCGTCCAGAACTCGTTCACCGGGTTCGAGACCCGAGTGCGCGCCGGCACGGGCCTCGCGTCCAACCTAGATCTGACTCTGCCCACGTCGTACGGCACCGGCGGCTTCGTGCGGTCAGACGCGACCGGCACGCTGTCCGTGGCGGCGAACGTCGACTGCTCGACGGTGACCGCCCCGACCCTGATCCAGAAGGCGTCAAGCCCGGCCCGGACCTTCACCACTGGCGTGGCGTCGCTCGCCGTGTCCTCGAACGGCACGTACACGCTGCTCGACATCCCGGCCAACGGGAGCGCAACAAGCGTGAACTTTACCGTGTTCGTGCACGACGAGACTGCGGCGGTCGGTACCGGTACCTTGACCCAGACCTTCAACGCTCACTATAATGGTTCGACCGCAGTGCTAAGCAGCGGCTCAGACAAGGTCGACAGCTGGAGCGCCACGACTGAGCCCGCCTTCGCGGTGGACTACAGCGGGACCAACTTCAGGATCCGCACGACGACTGCCAGCGGTAGCAACGAGCTCCGCTTCATGGTGAACTACACGTACGTGATCAACGTCTCTGCCGCCTGAGCTTAGAAGTCCAAGTCTACATCCTCGTCGCTCGTCTTTGCGAACGACCCAACCCTTTCTTGAGGCGTCTCGTAACCCGAGGCGCCTTTTGATCTATTGGCTGAAGCGCTTGTCGGGATGAGACGAGCGTGGTCTTGGTGCCACATCTGCCAAGAACTCCACAGCGCGTCATCTTTGATCTTCTTCGCGTTTGGCGGACCGCATAATGCTACCTCGCAATACGTAAGCCCCACGCTTTCCAACCACTCGTCGGCGATCTGTACAAAGGGTTTCCCAAGGTGATCAATGTCGACGCGCATGCCGGGTCGTAGCATCTTCCCAGTGACGTAGCATTCCATCGGATACTCAAGGCCTTTGCGGTACGCACGGAGCTGATGATCGACACCATGCCTCATCGCAGCCCTCACCGCCGATACATGCTTACGTTCTTGGTTCGGTGCCCGCTTCGTGACCTTTGGCGGGTACAGTTGATCTACCAACTGGTTCTTGGGAACCGGCTGCTTGAACCCGTCAGAGCGCTTCAACACGATCATCCTCACTTTCCTCGGACCGCAAGCCCAGTTCTCTACCCGAACTTCGGTCCCATCTTCATTCGCGACCTTGGAGAAACGATCAGCGAGGCGACAGGCCGTGATGATGAAGTCACGCGGTTGACCGATGAGTTTGGACCCAGCTCTGTAAGCGCTGACGATGCGTGAGAACTTGTCTGCGAATTCGCCCTTGTTGAGTCCGAATGTTTCTTTGCCGATCATACCGTTCACTCCCTCTGAGGGGATGCATAATCACCGTGTAGATTCCATCTGAAGCATGGACCCGTGAGTCACTTCTCCCCGATTCCGCCTGGGGAGAGGGTCTACGCACCCAACTACCGACAGGAGCTGCAGCACCTCGAGGCTCAGCTCGTGCAGGTAAGCGGAAGGGTCAAGGAGTTCCGAGAACACCCAGAGCGGGAGGATCTCGAGTCACTACTTCTTGTCAACCTGATCATAGCCCCACTTCCAAAAGGCAAATCAATCAAGTTGTCTCACCTATGGGTGTTGACAAAGCACGTCAAGCGGGCTGGAGTGGAACCAACTCGAGGCAGACGTGTCACATTCATCGGTTCGGTCTACGCGTACTTCCGCCTCGGAGGGAAGTCTAAACAGAGGGGTCTTCACGGCTCCCATGACTTCTCAATCCTTCCCATGGGCCCAGCGGAGATCGAGTCTTTCACACCGGGCATCAAACAACGCTATGAAATTGAAGTCAACCCCTCCGACACAGGAGAAGATCGACCAAGCGAAAGAGGAAGCGATCAATTGGGCGACGGAACGCCTCGCGGATCCGAACACGCTGATCGTGGACACGGAGACAACGGGCATCCTCAGCAAGGACCCAACAACCGAGATCTGCCAGGTGTCCATCATCAACACCGCCGGCAAACCCGTACTAAGCCTGCTGCTAAAGCCTCACGCAAAGATGGGGGAAGAGGCTTTCGGCAAACACGGGATCACGAACGAGATGGTTGAGGGATCACCCGACTTCTCCGAAGCGGCTCCTCTCCTGTCGCGCATCATCGCGGGCAAGCACCTTGTCGCCTACAACGCGTCGTTTGACATCCACCTTATCGTCCACCTCTTCGGCAAGTACGGGATCGAACCTCCGGACTTCGACGTATCCTGCTGCATGGAGGCTTACTCCAAGTGGTGTGGCAACTGGGACATGAGGAAGAATGACTGGAAATGGCATCGGCTTCCTCAGCTGGCTTTCGGCCAAGCTCACGATGCTCTTACCGACTGCCAGTCGACCCTTCTGCTGATGAAGAAGATGATTGGGGACTTTACAGATGAGCCCGATCCGAACGACATCGACCTGGACTTCTGAGGCGTCGCTATGCTGAGACTGCTTGAGTGGCTGATCCGCGGCCACGTACACGAGTGGGAGACGATCGACGAGCGCAGATTCCAATGGTCCAATGACTTCGGAGAGCACGGGACGTGCACCCGCTTCTACCTCCGTTGTAAGAAGTGCGGCTGGGTTCGCAAGGTGGACTGCCAATGAGGTACTTCGCCAGTTGGTACTACACCGCGCGGGAGGGTACGGTCCTCTATGGATGGGCTTGCTTCAGACTTGCTGTACGCTACTGGCGATTCCTCATCCTCCATGCCGACAAATACGGCCCAAGAGACGTGGAGGGAGCGCGTGTCCAGTTCTTCGAAGCGCTCAACCCTTCCGCCATCTCCGACGATTTCATCAGAAACAATCACCTGAGACTCCAATGAGTTACGCCGAGAAACGCGACAAAGCCATCTCCTTGCTGATGGAAGAACTGCGTAAGATCCCTCCGAATGCCAAGCTCGAAGCCGTCATCTGGGGATGCAACTCAGAGATGCACGAGATCTGCGAGGAGACCTATGAGTGGCTCGCCACACTCCGACGCTTCCCTGTGTACCCGAAGCGAGAGGTAGGTGATGGGGATGTTTAGGGTAAATCTGCAGCAACTCATGGCACATTTATGAGGAAAGACTTTTACACCTATGCTTGGCTACGTGATGACGGAACTCCCTATTACATTGGAAAAGGATCAAACCGTCGGGCGTGGAGAAAAGGATCTCCGGCCAAAGAAAGAGTGCTTATCCTGAAGCAAGAACTCTGCGAGCAGGACGCGTTTAAGCATGAAATCTACATGATCTCAATCTTCGGAAGAAAGGACATGGGAACGGGCATCTTGCACAATCACTCAGATGGTGGCGAAAAATCTCGAGCCGGTGGAAAAGGCAATTTCAGAAAGGGCACAAAACATAGCGAAGAAGCCAAAAGAAAAATAGGTCTAGCACATAAGGGAAAAGAAGTAGGGGCTGAAACGCGCGAAAAATTACGTCAGGCGAACAAAGGCAAGAAATGGTGGAATAACGGAATTGAGCAGCGCCATTGCCATCAATGCCCTGGAGATGGGTGGAAAAACGGTAGATTGAGCCGCAGTTCATCTCAATCACAGGCTGGAGTGTATGGGGCTTTTTGATTGGTTTAGGTGCGCCGCACCGCTTGACGACCGAGTCGGTCCGCAAGATGTCTTCCAGTGCAAGGACCTCGACTGTTGCATGGAGACTTACTGGATCGACCCGGCGGGTCATCTCTGGCGTCTCGACGAGTCGGGCACATACGACATCGTTGAGGAAAGCGAGGAGGACATTCGCGCGGCTAGGGAACGGAGGGAGTGGCTTCCACCATTCCGTCCTGTCCCTAACGGAAGCCATGGGCGCGTCCTCCCCCATCGTTTGACCCGCACGATCCGCATCTACCCTTCGGACTGGCGGTCGAAGTGTAGGGACCAATTGAACTACTCGGACTGGCCCGAGTATGAACTAGTGTTTCGAGACGGTGAACTCATCCTCTTCCAATGCTTAAAGTAACAGCAGACTCCATCACGAACGACTCACCCTGGCACCTCCATGGGTCTACCAAAGCTCGACTTGTCAACGCGACTCCGCACCTTGATGAGACTGTGGGTTACGTTGCTCGTGTTTCAAGCAAGACTCAAGAGAATCCCTCCGTTGAAAAGCTCCTCGGATATTGCGCCAAACACGGGCACTGGAGCGTCTTCGAGCAAGGCAGCGTAACCGTAGAGGTCATCACCCCTCTCGCCATCTCGATCCAAGCGCTCCGCCACCGCAGCTTCTGCTTCCAGCAGTTCAGCGGTCGCTACGCGGACCAGACCGCAATGGCGGAGATGACCGAGGGGCTTCCAGAGGTGTGGGGGATGTTCTACATCCCAGACGATCCCCGCGTCCAGGACCAGAAGAACCGACAGAACAGCGTCACGTCCGACGATGCCGTGCTTCGGCAGAAGATGTGGGACGAGATGTACGCGTCCTACGAGATCGCCATCAGAAGCTACAACAACCTCCTCGATCTCGGCATCGCTAAGGAGATCGCACGATTCGTCCTTCCACAGGGTGTGTACACACGCCTGTACATCACCGGCAACCCGCGTTCATTCATCCACTACTGCAATGTCCGCGATGAGGAAGGTGTAGCCCAGTGGGAGCATGTTGAGATGGCCCGGTGTGTGCGTGAAGCCTTCACCACCGCGTGCCCGGTGATCGCAAGATCTGTCTGGTCGGAAACACTTTAGCCCATTCCGGGTAAGATCACTTCGTAAGGAAACACGGTATGGCGCTTAGAGAGGAAACATTCGTCCTTGAGAAGGACCCAGCACCGCTGGTCGTCCTCGACTTCATGGTCGCAGCGTGGGGAGTCTACGGGTACTTGCAGGACTACCAGCACCTGTACTCGCAGGAACTCTTGGATAAGATTACCAAGGCTCTCTGGGTGATCAAGATCAACCGAGGTCCGGATATGCTGCCGAAGCACGACTACAACATCGTGGTCGTCTCCGATAAGCGCTTTCCAGAGTCAGGAACCTACTGGCGCGGTGTCGAGATTCTCAAAGACGAGCGCATGGAGGTCGTCTGGGAGGAGTATTGCGAAGGCAAAGGCACCGATGTTGCTGATGTGGCCACCGGCTACAAAGGCAACCGTCGGGACAAGGACGACAACTTCTATCGAGTTGTCGAGATCGGCTGGGAGTACGCGACCGCCTACTTCCCCTGCTTCAAACAAGAAGGATTGGAAGCCGACGACTGGGCCGGGGCCATCTACCGCTACTCCCGAGACACCAAGGGAGTGTGTCACGACCGCCAGGTTCTCCTCAGCACCATCGACCGTGACTGGTCCATGCTGGTTGACGAGGCTCACAAGGTCTACTGGGCTAACACTCGTTACCCCGGCCCCAAAGAGCGGATCCAGGAGCGGTTGGCCGGAGAGGACCAGGTGTTGCTTCATACCGAGATCAAGCTCGGAGTGCAGATCAACCATCCCCGTGACCTCGCTCAAGCTAAGCAGGAGCAGGGTGACCTCGGGGATAACCTGCCACCAGGCTCTCCGATCGAGTACTTCGACCTCTGCGAACCCCACCCCAAGTACCGAGTCGAGACACTGGACTCGTACGAAGAGCTTAAGGTCGCACTGGACGACCCCGCTCCCAACGTCAAGTTCGACCACTTCGAAAAAGCGGTCAACGCATTCAAGAAGTTCGGGTTAGCCCCTCCGCTCTACACGTAAGAGTATGCCCAACTACCTCGCTGGACTAGCAAATCCCGCCACGACTACAGCTTTGAACGCGGTCGGTGGTGGTCTGGGCGCGGGTAAACTTGGAACCACGGTCGCAGCCGGCAGCCTCATCGGGCAATCTCTTCAGAACGTCACTGGGACCGGCCTGACAAATATCGGATTCAACGCGGCGGTCGCTCTTACGAGCGGATCGTCGCTTTCCACTGTCGCATCCTCCGCGCTTACATCACTGACGGGCGTCAGTTTCGCGGGGATCGGCGGATTGTTCGGACTCGGAGGGCTCAGCGGTACCAAGCCAGCGGGTCTGCAGACTGAGTTCGCAGTCGGTGAAGCGACAGGCCAGCCTTTCTACTCGGAGAAAGACATCATCTTCACGCTAGTGCGTGCTGATATGAGTGCCCCCTCCACTCCGACGAAACAAGCAGACGCGGCAGCAGCCGCTAACACGCCGATCGGTACTCTTGGGACCCTTGCTGGCATCGCAACGGCTGCTGGAGCAATCACCGGGAACGCGACTGTGAAGAATGTCGCGACTGGGCTTGCAGTCGCCAAAGCCGTCACAGGCCTTTTCGGTAAGAAGTCGCCTCTTCCGTCGATCGGCGGCGGAGGCAAACTCTCAGACCTTCCGGCAACGTCCATCCAGAACAAAGACCTCACCGCCGACATACCGACGGAGTGGCAGTTCATCACCCCTCCGCAGGATGTTTCGTGGAACAAGACCGGTCGATCAAACCTGGTCGAGACGTTCGGAACTAACTCTCCTTTCGTCACCTACGGTGCGACGTCACTGCGGAAGATGAGCCTTGGGAATGCGATGATCGAGGGCTTCTCCAATGGTAAGCAGGTCGAGGGGAACATCAATAACCTCGAGGTCTGCATGAACATGGTGATCCAGAGCGGGTACTCTGCACCCTATTGCTGGAAGGTGTTCGCAGGCAACAAGAACTACGGCTCCTTCATCATCACGGATGTGAAGGTCAAGGAGGCGATGAGGGACTTTGCGGGTAAGTCAACCCGAGCGTACGTGGACGTCGAGTTGCAGGAAGTACCCGCCTACCAGGTCAGCGGAGGCATCGACCTCGCGTCGGCAGGTGCCCTTGCGGCAGCTCCCTCTGCGACTGCCACATCAGCTGCAAAATCTCAGGACGCGGCCGCCGCATCCGCTAACGCAGGAAAGTAGTAGGTACCGAGCATGGCGGATAGGGAAATCAGACTTGTAGGGTCGTTCAAAGACGATATCACTCCGAAGCTTAAGAAGCTAAGCGCGGAGATCGACAAGGTCGTCAAGAGCTTCGGCAAGATGCAGGCGAAGCTGCGTCCGATCGCCAAAGAGATGGGCATGATGTCCATGGCGACAGACCGCGTCACGCAGGGACTGAAGTCCCAGCGGTCGGCTATGGAGTCAAGCATCCGCACGATGCAGCAGGTGCGGCGAGAGTCGGGCAGCCTCAACAAGGCGAACCGCTCCGTCGCTACGGGCCTCAACATGCAGAAGGCCTCCATCGACAGCAGCGTGCGTGCGATGAACCAGTACCGCACGTCCGTCGGAAAGGTTATCGCTGCTCAGAAGAAACTCAAACCGACTCTCCTTCCTCCGGCAACCGCTCTTCCGAGACCCGCCGCCGCTCCTCGCCCTAGAGGAGGGGGAGGTGGTGGACGAGGTGGTGGCGGTGGAATGACCGGAGCTGCGGCTGCTGGTGCTTTCCTCGGCGGTGGTGCTCTGATCGCAGCCACTGGAGCGGCTAACGTCATCGGAGGTTCGGTCCGCAACGCTTTCGGTTTCCTGGGACAGCGGTTCCAGGAGGCGATGCAGGATGAGATCAGCGATATCCAAGCGCAAGGTGCGATCTTCGGTGTGCTCCGCAAGGAGGGTCTGGTAACCGATTACAAAGTCGGTAAGCAGATCGCCAAGACCCTCGACATCGAGATCGCCAAGATGGTGGCCTCGTCGCCGATCCCGACCGCGACGATCACCACGCTGAACCGGACGCTGTCCGACACGTTCCTCCCAGGCTTGATGAAAGGCTTCAAGGCCGAGGGACAGAGCACGTTTGACGCGGCTCGCAACTCCGCTAAGCAACTCGCCGGATTCTACGAGCAGATCGGCTACCTCACGCCGCCGAACTACCCCATCGGCATGGTGACGAAGGGCATCACCAAGCTGATCGAGTCCGGACGGATCACGGGTGAGCTCGCTCAGATCGACTTCTTCCAGCTGAACCCGCAACTGATCCCGACGCTGAAGAAGAAGAACTTCGAGCAGGCGAAAACAATCATGGAGAGGATGAAGATCCTCCAAGAAGCCATGAGCGTCGTCATGCCTCCGGAGGCGATGGCGGAGATCCGCACGTCGCTGTCCGCTGGTATGCAAGGCATCCAGGACAATCTCAACAACGTTAGCGTCGGTCTTTTCTCCTTCGGTGCGGAGATGAAGGAGGCGATGGACGTCTCCTACGTCTACAAGGACCTGAAGACGGGTGAGATGGTCACGGCCTTCAAGAAGGTCACCACGCCTTTGCAGCTCATCTCGGCAAAGCTCGCCCCTGTGCTCAGCGAGTTGGGCAATGTTCTAGGCCAGATGTCCGATAAGCTTGGCCCTGTAACGGTTCACCTCGCCAAAGCTTTCTCCAAGTTCTTCGGCCCAGCACTCCAGGACCTCACTCGTGGCCTAGCTGGTATCGCCGACGCTATTGAGAAGGGTGATCTCAAGGACATGGGAGAGATCGTTGGTAAGGTCGTGGGCAATATGCTCAAGGCTTTGTCGACTGGCTTGGAAGCTATCGGTGACACCAAAGGTCCCGCCGGGGAGTTTATCCAAAGCTTCACTCGCGGTCTCAACTCGGTATTCCCCAAAGAGGCGCAGGACCGCCTCGCCAAGCGCCTCGAAGCTGCGTTCGGCACGTTGATCTCCAAGACGGTCGAACTTGCCGCTCCCCCTCTTGCCGCAGTCCTCGTCTCCACGGTGACTCGCTTCATCGAAGGTCTCTTCAACGCTGGGCTCATCGGGAAGCTGATCCTCGGTGCGGGCGCGCTGAAGATGCTCGGCGGCGGAAGCATCAGGGCTGGCGCAGGCAGAGCCGCTGGTGGAGCGATGAATGTGGCCGGCATGGTCGGAGCTCCTATCGGTCCCGGACGGACGAAGGGTCGCGCCGCGGTGATGGCTCGTCGCGCCGGGCGTCAGACCACGGGTGCATTCCAGCAGATGCCAGGAGTCGGTAAAGCTAGCGCTGCGCTGAAGCCCGTGATGCAAGGCGCGAAGATGAAAGGGGTCGGGGTCCTCGCCGCCGGTGCTGTAAAGATGGCGACGGTTTCCCCGCAACTCGCCAAGGTCGGTCAGTCTTTGACGATGATCGGTAAGCGGATCCCGCTTCTCAACGTCGCATTCGCCGGACTAGACTTCGCAACTCGCAAAGCGGCAGGTGCAAGCACGGCCGAAGCTGCTGCTGGGGCCGGTGGAAGCCTTGCTGGAGGTATCGTCGGAGGAGCTATCGGTACCGCTATCCTTCCCGGGATCGGGACGGCGATCGGTGCTACACTAGGGTCGCTACTTGGAGATTGGATCGGGACGAAGCTTCCCGGGATGTTGGCGAGTGTCGGTCCGATGCTGAGTACCGCTTGGAGCGGACTGGTCAATTTCATCAAGAGCCTCCCTCAGAACCTGCTCTTCGGCATCGGGTACGCGATCGGGATGATCCAGAATGCATGGGACGGCTTGAGCAACTTTGTCAGGTCCTTGCCCGGACTGATCTCTGCGGCCATCGCTGCGTTCATGGCGTGGCTCGCAGCACTGCCTGGACGCATCGGAGCTTTGGTCAACAGCTTCCTCGCGTCCGCTGCTACCTGGCCATCTCAAGTAGGAAATGCGCTGACCTCGGTCGGAA
>JACCDT010182777.1_pt1 | contig 30590 bp, 15 predicted proteins | sample 7446291 | NCBI WGS metagenome assembly JACCDT01 (sample SAMN15323446, study PRJNA562643) | freshwater metagenome | isolation source: river surface water | place: USA:Blue River Watershed | collected 2017-08-17
AAATATAGAAATATAAAAAGTAAAATGACAAGCACAAAAAAACCACCTGATATTGATTTTTACAAATGCGTTAAAGTCCCTATCAAGTATATATTGAAAAATCCTGATATGAATTTACCTAAAATTAATGATGCTGTATTACGCATTCATAAAATTACATATCATACTTATTTTTTCTTAAAACTCTATTTATTACATTTGTATGATACAACTGGTAATATCCCTATTATAGATCATGAGTTTCTTAACGCTATTATGAAAGTTATTTGTGAAGGTTCTATTATTAAAAGTGTTGTTAAAGGTGGACGACCACCCAGTGATAAAACAAAAACATTAAAAACAACTTTACGAACATTTTATGATACTCATTATAAACCATTAATACCAAACGATCAAATTGATTATACTCACTTAAATACTGTTTTAGATTATGTTTGTGATGATATTACTACAATGTTTGAAAATAATATTAAAGCAAATTATGTTGATTATGTAGCATCTTATGTAAATTCATATTGGAAAAAAGATTTATTAGTTAAAAAGATACAAAAAATATATAAAACAAAACGTGAGCGAATGGAAAAAATACGCAAATTAACCTCTAATTTACGCCAAATTAAAAATGATTTATTAAATGTTGAAAATGATAAATTAACATCTCATAAATCATATCATCATTGGATTTTAGAATCACGTAAATATATATTACCTCAAAAATCTACTTTTGAAAAGAATTCTATTTATTATGATATTCAATGTAAACCACAAGATTATTTCAAAAGTATGATATATATTTCACGATTTATTGAAAACGAACATGATTTTGTAAATAATGTTAAACATACATTCAACAAAAAAGAAGAACAAATAAAATTATTAAATCTTTTTCCACTACGAAGTAGTATCATACCGTGTCATATGAAATTAGATACTACAACATTAGTTCATTTATTATTTACTGAAAAAAATGGTAAGAAAGATCATTATTTAAGTAAAGGTAATTTGAAAATAAATGAAGATAAAATATGGAATTTCTTTTTTCGTACTGAACGAGCAATATTCAAAAAAACAAATTATTCATTTCATCATATGATAAGTACAGATGGTGTTTCGGTATCAATTATTTTTTTATTAAATAAATATGTAGGAAAACGAGTTCCAAACCGTAAAATGAAACATCCTGAAAAGTATATTGATGAATTAGATGATTATTCACATATTATTGAAAAGAAGATTGTAGCAATGGATCCTGGATTACAAGATTTAGTTTATTGTGTAGATAAAGATGATAAAGATGATAAAGATGCAAATATATTCCGTTATACCCAAGATATGAGACGAAAAGAGATAAAAACCAAAAAATATAATAAACTTATATTATTATGGAAAGAAGAGAAGATCAATGATAAAAAAGTGATTACTTATGAAAGTGAATTAAGTCATTTTAATAAGAAAACATTAAAAATAGAAGAATATAAAAAGTATATACAAAAAAAGTGTGAAATCAATCACATACTTACACCATTTTATAGTAAATATATTTATAAAAAGTTAAAATTAAATATTTACTTAAATACATTACACAACGAACAAAAAATGATAAATAATTTCAAGAAAATATTTGGAAATCCTGAAAATGTAGTTATAATGGTGGGAGACTTCGAACAAAAGAAGCAAATGAAATTCAAAGAACCCACAAAGGGGAAAGGAGTAAGAAGTTTATTTAGAAAAGCAGGATATAGCGTATATTTAGTAGATGAATTTAGAACAAGTTGTAAATGTTCGAAGTGTATGAATGTTGATGGAGTATGTAATAAGTTTTTAATAAAAGATAACCCAAGACCATATCGTAAAAATCGCATATTATGTCATGGACTAACCAAATGTAAGATTTGTGGAAGTTTATGGAATCGTGATCGAAATGGTGCTTCAAATATATATAAAATAGCATATAATGCTATTCACGGTTTAGAAAGACCGTTATATTTGAAACGCAATAACTCATAGAAGTTAAACGACTTCTATAACCAAAATTTACTACATTACCTTGAAATTATGATTTATTTTGATACAAATTTTATTTTTTTTATAAAATTTTGTGCGATTTTACATCTTCAAGGGTGTAAATGCATTTAAAATTAAAAAATGATTTTTTTTATAAAACTTATTTTATATTTATAAATATGATTATAAATATATATTTTTAATTTTAAAGAAATGTCTTCAGAAGAAAATAATACTTTTGAATGTAAAATTTGTTGTGAAGATTTTGATGAATCCGAAAAATGTATATTAGATTGTAATGAAACCCATTATTTTTGTAAAGCATGTATTAACGATTGGTATTTAGAAACATGTAAAAAAGGTTTCACAAATGAATTATATTCATGTCCAATTTGTAGAAAATATGGCGGATATAATGTAGCAAAAAAAATATACGATGAAAAAAAATATGAAATTTTTTTTAAATCAATTAGTGAACTATGTAAATCATATTGTTTATGTCGGATAGATAATTTTAATAATTCATATACAGAAGCAAAATTTTGTAGAATTGATTTAAGATCAAATAATAAAAAAAATTTAGGTGGAACTGTTTCATTTTCTGATAATACTGAAGTTGGAATGTGTAAAGACCATTACAAAGATGCTGAAGATGGTAAAACATTATACCATTTTTTCCATGAATATATCTATACAGAAGAAGATAATAAAGAAGTAAAAAGATTTGATTGGATACGAAAAGAACTTATGACTGTAAATAAATATAAAAAATGCGATGCTAAAACAAAATTGGGTCATCGTTGTACAAGAAAATATATTTGTTATTACAAACATAAAAATAATGGTAAATCACTATTTGTATGTTCAACTCACGAGAAACAATTATTAAATAATAATGACCTCAAAACATATAATAAATATTAAATAATTATTATTATATAAAAATTAAAATACTATTAAAAATATTATAAAAATTTTACTCGTTTGTATCAGCTGTATTAGATCCATATCTTCCTCCTTGAGGTCGGTCTAATCGATTTGGCATCATATTTGTAAATGAACCATACATATCATCATTATTTTCAAAAAACATAAATTGTTCTTTCATATATTCGTGTAATTTTCTGGCAAAAGCTTTGTCGAGTTTATAAACACGATAAATTAAATATGAATATGCTGTTTGAACATTTGATAAACAAAAAAGCAATAATCCCCAATATATCATTTGAGAAACTAATTCTTCACTTTGTGTTTTAAATAAATATAATACTAATTTATACGCTAATTGCATATTTCGTTGCATTAATTCATAGGCATAATATATTACAATTCTATCCCAATCGCTTAATGAACTAAATAATTGCCTTAATTCAGTCATAATATTCATTGTTTTTAATAAATCCATTGTACTGTACATCATATATTCAGATGATGATTGATTCATAAATTGATTATAATCAAATGAACCAAAGATATTTGTTTCAAAATTTGGTTGATTATTATTTTCTTCTTCTTGAAAGTTATCATTTTCATTTTCTTCTTTTATATGCTTTGCGTTTTTAAAAAAATCATTATCTTCACTCATTTTATATATTTTTATTATTTAATAGTATTTGTTCTTTATATCAAAATTGTTTTAAATTGTTAAAAATATATTTTTATATTTCTAATATTTTAATATTTTTAATATTTTTTAATATATTTAAATTATACAAAAATTAACTTAAAGGATTTTATATATAAAAATAAAGAATAAAATGAATATAAATTATATGTTAATTGATAGACTTATTTATAAAAATCATATTTTTAAAAAAAGTTTAATTTCAGGAACCATTATAGCAACCTCATTTTTAACTTTTAAATATATGAATGATAATAATGAAGATATAAATAATATATATTTAAATGATTGGAAAATTAAAGAAAAAAGTCGTTGTGATAAAGAATTAACTGACTTTGGTCAGTGTTTAGAAAAATATAATGATAATTTTGAAAAATGTACTGATTTTTTGGAAGCTTATAAACGTTGTTTACAACAAAAATAAAATTTGAAATGGTTTTATAATATTTTTATATTTTTATATTTTTAATAAATTATTTATTAAGAATAAAAGTAAGTTCATAATATGGTTTTCCATATTTGTATTTACTTTTCATACAATATAGCTCTTTACTTAATGTAATTCGATGTGTATTTAGATCATTTTGTAAAGTATTTACTAAATGAGCAATTGCTTTATTTTTAATAGGTTTAATAGTATAATGATTACAAATACGTTGAAGAATCTTTTTGAAATAATCTTCAAAATATATTTCTTTATCTTCTATAGTTACATTATCTTTATTAAATACCATTTCTGGTAACGAATTTTCATAAACTTTATAGATTTCTTTAAAATTAGTACTTAAAGAAAAGAGTCCATCAAGAATTCGTGAATCAAATTGATTTAAAAAAGGAAATAATATGTCGCGCATTTTTCCACGTTCACTCCAAGATGGAGTTGAATCATATACAAAAGGTACTTTATATTTTTGAGCAAATGTTACAATATCACGTTTCCATACAGTAAGTAATGGTCTAAATAATGTAACAGTTTTTTCATTTCCAACTAAATTCATACCAAAAAGATTTTGATATGAACGTTCTTTTTTAATATTACTAATTACATTTTCTAATGAATCATCTCGATTATGTCCCAAAATAAATGGTATACTACTATTATCTTTACAAAGAGCAGTACTAACATTTTTATATCCATTAAATCGAATATTTCGAGTAAAATCTTCATATAAATCACGGTCACAATCTTGTGTACGCTTTATTTCAGAAATAACTCGTACATAATGATTTTGAATATCATAATTATATATAGTATCTTCTGTATGTAATTGTGTTGAATAAGCAAATATTTGATTTAAATGTTGTAAATAACGATTTACCATATAAATTTCAATATTTTGTTCAATGCGATTCCCATAATTTACGGAAAATACAACAGGTATAAAATGATGTTTATATGAAAACGCATAGGTTAAAAGAGTACAAACCATCGAATCAACACCTCCTGAAACGGAAATACCAATTTTATTATGGTTCATTTTCAACTGATTTAACGCTTGAAACATTGAAACTTCAAAGATTTTGTAAATCTCTTCATCATAAATTGTTTGAAAATCACTATTAAACGATAATACTTCTTCTATTTTCGGTGATAAATTTTCATCTAACACAGAATTTATAGTAGGATTCATATAACCACTATTATTTACATATAGTAAATTTTCTTTATTATTAATTTTAGCAAGCGAATTTAAAGAAGCATGATAAAAGCGTCTATATATAGGTAAATTATTGTTATATCTCCATTTTTGGACAAGTTCAATAACCTCTTCAATATGAGCTTTATCAAATGTATGTCTGTATACTAAAAGTATAAAAACACGTTCTTCAGGAGCATAGCTTTCTAAAAACTCAGCATTTGAAATAATAGATTTAGCAATAACGTAAGCACGATTAAAATAAGGCTTATGGTCTAAATGATGTACTCTACAAATATGACGACCAATTTGGTCATATAATAAAATAAGTCCTAATGAAGTATTTTTATGCTCTTTTTTTAGAAAAGAATCATCTTGATCGTAAGCAAAAATAGAATCACATAATGGTTTATATACTTCCGCAATTTGAATATCATCTTCGGGTGAAGCGTCAAACCAAAATTGAGGATTTGAAAACCAAAAGTTAATAATTTCAATTGAATTAAATTCCATTTTACGTTCTTTTTATAATAGTATTTAAAAATATACTATCTTTCAATTCATAAAATCAATTTTTAAATATATATTTTTTATTAAAAATTATAATATAACGTAAATAAAAAAATAAACAAAAAAAAATGTTTTAAAGAGCATTTTTTATTTTAAGTAAAATAAAAAATGACGGTACATATTCTTTGATTTTATTTTTTATATACTATTGATTAGCAAGTGTTAGTAATTGACCTCAAAAACCAATTATTAATATGCTCAAGCTTAATAAATGACCTTAAAAATCATTTGTTGAGTGGAAAGTGGCTACCTCATAAATAATAAAGCGTATGTTTCCGAACATTTTTATTTGAACATATATCATAAATATAATATTATGTATATAAATATTTTTTATAAAATATGTTCAAATAAAAATGTTCGGAAAAAAATCTATTTATACATTTTTATATTTTTATGAAAGTGTTTCATATTATTATTATTTATGAAAGTGTCTCCTACTATATATTGCTATATAGTATTTAACGATTTGTATTGCTACAAACTAGTCCATAATATAAATATTGCTATTTATATTACTTTCCAATCAGTAATATATAAAAATAAAAATTAAATCATACTATCCATCATTTTTTTTTAAATTATAATAATTAATGTTTTTATATAATTTATATTTATTTAATTATTTTAATTATTTATTTTATATAAAATAATATATAAAAAAAAATTGACAGAGCATATGTTTTAATTTTTATTTTGTTAAAGTATTGATTAGCAAGTGTTAGTAATTGACCTCAAAAATCAATTATTAATATGCTCAAGCTTGATGAACGAATTAAAAACTCATTTATTAAGTGGAAAGTGGCTACCTCATAAATAAAACAATATTAAAGAAAAATATATAAAGATATATAGTATATACATTAAAAATGGAAAAAGAAACAAATAAATCATATATATGCTATATGATTCATCATCATTTTCAAAATACATATGTTGGTATTACAAATGATTTTAATCATCGTTTAAAACAACATAATGGAGTTATAAGCGGGGGAGCAAAAGCAACAAAAAAGTTTGAAGATTGGACTTTAGGTTTTTATATATCAGGATTTGAACAAAAAAATAGTGTATTATCTTTTGAATGGCATATGCATCATCCAAATGGAAAACGTAAAAAAGATAATAGTTCAAAAAATTATTATGGAGTATTTGGACGATTACGAGCTTTATGTGAAGTATTAGCACATGATAAATTTGAGTCTATTGTAGGAAAGTTAAAATTAAATATAAAACGCGATTTATATGAATTAGTGAAAAAAGAAGATATTGAATTATTTGAGCTTTTTCACTCTTTTATTGAAGTATATATTATTGAGTAATTGATTAAATAACTTTTGTTCTTCTTTATTTACATATAAATTCCCATCAGCACTACATAATATGGATGATTTCTAGCATATTCAACATTATAATATTTTTTTATAATTTTGTTATTAACATTTTTATAAAAATCTCCAAAAGCTTTAATTTTGTTTGTAAAACAAAATATAATAATTTCAAATTGAAATTATTATCATAAATGTTTATTATTTACAAATAAATAATGAATACATGTATCGCAATATTTCATTTTATAAAAAAATAGATAAATTTATATAAATAATAGTATATTTTAATCTTTATATTCAAAATATTTAATAAAGTGAACCATATGGTATTTCAGATTTATAATGGACATAAACATCATATGGTTTTCGATAAGATGGATTAATTACAGATGGAATTGATTTTTTAGTAACTTTTTCAAAATTATTTTTTTTAAAAAATGCTTGTGATTGACTATTATCTTTATGAATTTTAATCCATACATTGGATTGATTATTCATTCCTAAAATTAAATTTAGAAAATTTGACCCAATACCTTTATTTTGATATTTTTCACTAACAGCAATTACCATTAAATATACAATAACTTCTGTGTCATCATCTTCATCATAATAAAAATTACATGAGGATACACCTATAAGTTCATTTAAATGATAATATAAATAAATATTTTTATACATTGCGTGATTACCATACAATTTTACAAAATCATCTTTATCAAACCCCTCATTTGGTAATATTTTATTGATAAATTCAAGTATAAAATCAATTTTATCATCTAATTCATCTTGAGTATATACTTCTAACCGTGTATTAAAAATATTGTCCATGATAAATATTTTATAATACGTTTTAATAGCCAGCAAAGTGCTTTTTATTTTTTAAAAATAAAAAATCATTTTTTTTTTTATTTTTAAAAAATATTTATTTTTATAAAAAATTTGAACATAAAAAGATTTTATATATAATAAATTAAAAATAAATTAAATAAAAAGTTATTTTAAAAATGGGTGAAGAAATTGATATAAGCGAAATGCTTGAAATAATGAAAAAAGCGAATATTGACCATAATATTAGCGAATCAGTTATGAATGATTATGAATCAACATGTAAAGAATATATTGATTATTTTAAAAGTATTTTAGAATCGATTGAAAAAGAAAGAAAATATATAAAGAAAAAGCGTGAAGAAGAAGAACAAAAGAAACGTGAAGAAGAAGAACGGAAAAAGAAAGAAGCTGAAGAAGCAGTACGTATTGCTAATCAAACAAACAATAATTCGAATTTAACATATAATCCAACGAATTTAAAAAAACCAGTCCATATGAATGATTTAATTCATCAATTACTCAATGTTAAACAAATTGAAATTTTGGAACGTGTTAAACGTCGTTCACTTGATGACCAAATGTATTTTGTTGATTTTGAAAAAAATAGTCGGGCTGACAATGCTAAATATAAAGCTCTTATGGGAACATTTACAATTCTTGGAACACTAAATAAACAAGGTGTACGAAGTGAATATAAAGTAGATTTATTTAATCCTGAAGTATATGGAGCTAATAAAAAGATTTTCAATTGTGACTGTCCAGCACATCGTTTTAAAAGCAGTCAAGATAATACAGTTTGTAAACATATTTCATTTATTATGTGTCGTGTACTCGGATATGCTACAGTCGATTTTTTTAAAACATTTACACTTAATAAAGATGAAATAGCAATGATTATGGATAAAATGAGTGCTCAACGCGAAGCAATTATGATGAATGTAGAAGTAAATCGTATCAAAGATAGTTATAATGCAATTGATAATAGTATGATTATAAGAAAGAAGATTCTTAATAAAGATTCTTATTTAAATAGTACAAAAGATGTGACGGAAGAAGATTGTCCTATTTGCTTTGATGTAATTGAAAAAGATCTAAATCGTCTGAATTGTCCAGATTGTAAAAAACATGTACATAAAGAATGTATGGAAATATGGTTATCACGAAATAATAGTTGTGTACATTGTAGAAGTGACAAGTGGAAACATTATAAAGATTGTTTTACAAAAAATAAAAGTATTGAATTACTTGATTAAGTAATATCTTTCAGAATTACTTGATTAAAAAATTATTTTATTAAAATTTATTTTAAGAGAAAAATAAATAAATTTAAATTTCGTGAAAAATATATTAGCATAATTGGTAATATATTTTATTTTTTAAGAAAAATAAAAATATATATATAATAAATGTAATAATATCATAAATGTCTGCAAATCGTAGAGCTCGTTCACTTTTAAATAAAAGTGATTTTTCGATTATTTCATTAGCTCCATTAACAGCGAATGTATCAGGTAAATCAGTAGGAACAGAATTAACAATAGGTACATCAGGTCAATTAGATGTAAAACGTACAGATGGTAATGTGATAGCACCTGTTCAACAAACATTAAATTTAGTTGATTTAAGTGCTGTTACAGCAAATGTAAAAACATTAATGAATGGTAATATTAATGTCCGTGGTAATTTAGTAGCTGGAAATGCTATCACAACAATGGATACAAATTATGATGTACGATTAAATGGTTATTTACATTTAGGATTAAGTAATGATTATGATTCAAATAAATTAGGAGTTGTTACGGTAACAACGGATGATACTTCAAATGTATTTTCAATGGCATTTGTAAGAAAAAATAATTATGTATGGCAAATGGGTTATAAAAGCGATGGAACAAATGATTTTTATATTCACGATGGAAGTATGGGTATGAAATTAACATCAACAAATTCACAATCATGGTCATCCGTATCAGATGAGAGATTTAAGAAAAATATTGAGCATATAGATGATTGTTTAGAAAAAATATATAAAATGAAAGGTGTTTATTATAATTACAAAATAGAAGAAGAAGGAGCACCAAGAAAGATAGGAGTCATTGCACAAAATGTATATACACAATTCCCTGAATTAGTAGATGTACCAGAAAATTCAGAAGAAGCAATGAGTGTAAGATATAGTGAATTAACACCTGTTTTATTAAATGGTATTAAGGAATTATATGATTTATATAAAGAATTAAAAAATGAAATAAATGATTTGAAACATTAAAGATATTAAATCTTCAAAGGTCTAAAAATTATAAAATAAACATATTTATATTTATTTTTTGCTAAATATAAATTTAATAGGAAAAATATAATTTTATATAATGAATTGCGTTTATTTTTTCCGAAAAATATATATTAGTAATTTTTATAATTAAATTTTTTTTTTCGTAAATGATAAAAAAAATATATTTAAAGATTAATAAAGCTAACAATGTCTCGTGTTACAATTAATCCGAACAATCTTAAATTAGTTACTTTAAGTGGTACTCAGCAAAGTACTCTTAGTGTCGCAAACATTATTTCATTAAATACGATTACTGGTAATAATGAAATAACTTTAAGTAATGTATCCGTAGGTAATATTATTAATTCTAAATTAATTACTTCATCCAATATTTTAACAAATTTTATGAATGTAAGTAATGTCGCTGAAATTGATAAATTAGTTGTTTCTGGTACATTAACATCCAACGCATCTATTTTAGGCACAAATGCTTACTTTCATAATTTAAATATGAATAATGGTAATGTTACTAGTATAAATAATTTAACTAGTGCAAATGCTAATATTACAGGTTCAATATTAGGTACAAATATGTACTTAAATGGTATTACATTTGTAAATGGTGCTGGTACATTTGCTTCAAATGTAACTGCTAATTCATCGAATATTGGTTCAATTACTTCAGGTACTATTAATTCAAGCAATGTTACAATATCCAATGCTTTAAATACAAAGAATGCAAATGTATCTGGAAATTTAGGTGTAAAGAATTTATTTACAAATGGTGCTTATTTCATTGATAGTGGTGTAGTTTTTACTGCTAATGTAGCAATGAATAATGCAAATATTAATAGCTCAAATGTATCTTCATTATTTGTAAATAATGAAACAGTTTATGGTAATTTAATTGTTACAAATGGTACAGATAGTACAGTTATTAGTAATGGTGATTTAACAAGTAAGAATTTAAGTTTAAATGGTAATTTAACATCATTAAATTTAAATATTGGTAATACTATGACTGTAGCAGGTGCAGTAACAATGGGTCAATTAACATTAACAAATGGTGATGTAAATTTAAATAATGGTCGTTTTAATGCTACTTTTGGTAATATTGGAACTTTAACTGTAAATAATGTATTAAATGTAAATGGTATTAATGCAAATAATGCAAATATTATTACAAGTGGAACTCTTCAAGGTGGTAATTTAAATGTCGGTAATATTAACTCTACAAATATACGTGCAAGTGCCAATATTATTACATCATCATTAACAGCAAATGTTGTAAATCTAGGAAGTGGTAATATTAATACAACTGGTTTCGTAACCGTTACATCTACTGTTATTTCATCATCTTTAAATACTGGAAGTGGTACTATTTCTACTTCAGGAAATGTAACTGCTGGTAATGTTATTACAAACAAATTAATTGTAAATGGTGATTTCTCAACCACTTATACTTTATCATCCAATGTAGCAAATATTAATAATGCTAATATTTCAGGTAATCTTAATGCTGGTAATATTAATGCTTTAAATATGTTTATTACATCCAATATTGCTGCAGGTAATATTATTACAGGTGCCAATTTAACTTTATTAGGAAACGTTGTTACAAAAGGTCTTCATTTAGGTATATCTGGTTTAACTACAGAAGGCGATATTAATGCTGGTAATGTTGTAAGTACTTCGTTATATGTACGAAATAACGGTAGTATTATTACAACAGGTAATATTAATGCTGGTAGTGGTACAATTAATGGTAATTTAGTAGTAGGTGGTAATTTACGTGTAAATGGTGAAAGTAGATTAAATGGTAATGTTTTAGTAAGTGGTAACTTAAGTACAAATGAAGCTAATATAAGTACATTAAATGCTACTACAGTTAGCTTTACGGATGCAAATGTAAATGGTACTCTTAACTTTAATAGTGGTCGCACCATTATTACAGGAAATAGTATTACAACTGGAATAGTAAATGCTGTAGAAATAAATGCTAATACTTTATCAGCAACTGGTACAATGACAGTAGGTACATTAAATGCTCAAAATGGTAATATTATAACAACAAGTAATGTAAATGCTTCAAATGGTATTTTTACTTCCAATGTTGAAACCGCAAATCTTATTGTTACCTATGCTATTTATGCTCCAAATGTAGTTATCGCAAATGGTGCTACAATGAATGGTAATATTGAAACTGGTAACTTAAATGTTTCAGGAACTCTTACCGCAAATAAGATTGAAAGCAGTAATATTCAAGATATATTAGATCTTAAACAATCGAATATTGGTTCATCAGCTTTATATGGAAATATTGATACCTTAAATTATTTACTTTCTCGTGATGCCGCTGATAATCTTTATTTAGGTGACCGTGTATTAGGTAACGTTTATATTGGTTCACCATCTACGACAAGTCAGAAGATTTATATTGGTAGTACAAATGATACAGTTGTTATTCAAGGTGCTATTACAAATGTATTATCAACAAATACTCAATTTAGTGATAGTACATTAACTTTAAATAAAGGAGGTGTTTCAGTTGCTGGTAGTGGTTTATTAATTGAAAATAATGGTTCAACGGTTGCTTCTATGATATTAAATAATTTAGGTAAATTTGTATTTAGTGATGTTTCTGGACGTACCTATGATTTAGCAAATATTGCTGATGGTAATTTCCCTCAAATATATGCAAATGGTAATATTGAAGCAAATGGTAATATTACAACTTATGGTAATTTATATGTAAATAATGCTTATGCTACTAATAAAGTAACTTCAATGAATTTACTTGTTAATTCAAATGTAACTACTTCAAATCTTATTGTATCCAATTTAATCAATACTTCTTCACTTACATCAACTAGTGCAAATGTAAGCACTTTAACTGTTACTTCATCCTTATCTTCAAGCAACGTATCTGTTACAAATAATGTAACTACTCAAAATATGAATATTTCAAATAATGCTACTATATCAGGTAATGTAAATATTAGTAACACATTAACTGGTAATGTTATTAATATTACAAATAATATGAATGGCTCAAATGTTACTTTAAGCAATACTTTAACTTCCAATTCTATTAATACTAATTCTATACAATTAAATGCTGGTAACTTAAATACTACTGGAACAGTCATTGCTAAAGATATTATCATTGATAATGGAAATGTAAGCACATTAGATAATAATTATGTATTCAAAGTAAATGGTTATACTCACTTTGGTATTGATAATAATTATGACCAAAATAAATTTGGTATAGTAACCATTACAACGGATGGTAATAGTGAACCATCATCATTAGCATTTGTACGAGAGAATACATATGTATGGCAAATGGGTTATCAAGATAATAGTAATGATTTCTATATTTATGATGGAAATGTGGGTGTAAAATTAAGTGCTACAAATGCTCAATCTTGGTCATCTGTATCTGATGCTCGTTTTAAGAAAAATATTTCAGAAATCGATAATTGTTTAGAAAAGATTGAAAATATTAGAGGTGTTTATTACAATTATAATAGTGATAAAGAAGGAAGTCAAAGAAAAGTAGGTGTAATTGCTCAAGAAGTATTAGCAAGTATACCTGAACTTGTAGATATTCCTGAAAATGAAAATTCGCCATATACTGTAAGATATCAAGAATTAGCACCTATTTTATTAAATGCTATGAAAGAAATAATTGGTGAAATAAATACTCTCAAAAATGAAATTGCTTTATTTATTTAAAAAATAAAAAGTAAAAAATAGATATAAAAAATAAGGAAAAATATTTTTCGGAAAAAATAATTTCATATAAAAATATATCTTTTTATGTTAAAAATATGAATTTATAAATATTTTTTTAAAAAAATATATTATAAAAATGTTAATCATGGTTTTTATTTATAGAATTTTATTTTATTTTCTAGAAATTACAATTTTAATATATATTTATATTAAAAAAGAGTTCAAAAATGTCATTTATTAGAACTGACACAAATCGTAACCCTGTTGCGATTGCGAATATTGCTTCGAATGTTATTACACTTAATAACTATCAAGTCGCTTCTAATTTATACGCCGTAGCACCAAATGCTATTCATACATTTAACACAATGAATCAAAGTAATTTAAATATTACTTCATCTATGTTAAATGAAAATATAAACACATCCGGATTTAGTGGTTCAAATGTTCTTATTGGTACATTAAATGTATTAGGAAGTGGTAATAGCACAGTTATTAATAATTTAGTTGGTAATAATCTTTCATTAACAAGTATGGATAACCAACATGGTAATGTAAGTAATATATCAAATTTACAAATGCGTAATTTAAATGTATCCTCTTATTTATATGGTAATAATGTATCATTAAATTCAGTTACTTTAAGTAATGGAAATGGTACATTTACTAAAAATATTGATATTAATGGTGCTTTACATGCAAATGTATTAAATACAAATACTTTAAATATTAATCAATTAGAAAATAGTGAAAATATTACATTTGCTGAAGGTAATGTTACAAATAATTTAAACGCTTCAAACTTTTATACAAATGATGCTTCAATAGCAAATAATAATGTAAATATATCAAAATCAGTTGATATGAATCAAAATACACTTATTACAAGATTAGATGCTTCTGAACTTGTTGTAACTGAAAAGATAAATAATAATACAATATTTGAAAAAAATCAAAATAATCTTACTTTAGCTCAAATTGGTGCTTCTGATATTGTTTTAACAGGAAGTGGTACTATTAATGATACAACAACTTGTGATGATAAAAATGTTCGTATGAATGGGTCTGTTGTAAATGCTATTTGTGAAGATAATGTAAATGTAACCGCTTTATTTGGTGTTGTTGATGGTATTTCTTTATTAAATAGTAATATAGTAAATGTAAATGATACATTATACGTAACATCACAATATAATCATACTACAAATGATTTAAATACAAATGGTAATTTAATTGTTACAACCAATACTTTTATTGCTCCAACAGCTGTTATTACAAATGATTCGAATGTATCTCGTCGTATTTTTAATAGTGATACTGTTTCATCAAACTCTATGGAAGCTACTACTTTTTTCATTAATGATAATATGCGCGCTGGTAATATGAATGCTGGAGGAATCACTGCTGGTTCATACAATGCTTTACGTCGTATTACAACTACTGGTAATGTTGAATCAGATACTTTAACATCGAATGGATTACGTGGTAGTGGTGAATTTATTTTTAATTCACAAGTTGATATTAATACTTTACAAACCATTGATTTAAATTTAAATAATACAACGATTTCATATCTTTCATCCAACTCAGCTGGTGCTAATATTGATATGGCTAATTTAAATTCGTATATTACAAGTAATGTAATTACAGGATATACTACAGCCAATATTATTGCTGGTAATGTTGTTCAAGATATTGTTGTAGGTAATGTATTAGCTAATGTTAAAGTTGGTGAAATTGTTACAGGTAATATTTATTTAGGTAATATATTAACAGAAATTATTGTAAGTAATACTACCGCAAATTTAATTGTAGGTAATATTTCATCATTCGTAACTGTTGGTAATAGTGTTTCAAATGTAGTCATTGGTAATATTTCATCCAACGTATTTATTGGAAATCTTGAAGTAATTGGTATTGTTGGAAATGTATCATCCAATATTATTAGTGGAAATTTAACATCAAATGTAATTTCTGGATATATAGAATCAAATATTATTGTTGGAAATATTGAAAGTCAAGTATTAGTAGGACAAACAACATCACAAGTAATTAGTGGATATACCATTGAAAATATTATTACAGGTAATACAACAGCAAATGTAATTGTTGGGTCATATGAAGAAAATGTATTTATTGGAAATGTTACAGCAAATCTTATAGTTGGCAATGTTACTTCCAATATTATTTCAGGGTATGAACTTGCTAATGTAATCATTGGTAATGTATATGCAAATGTAATTATTGGTAATATTGAAGCAAATATTGTTGTAGGAAATGTATTAGGTAATATTGTCATTGGTAATATTGAACAAACATTAGTTGTAGGAAATACTGTAGGTAATGGTATTGTTGGAAATGTATATGCAAATATTATTGTAGGTAACATTGAATTATCAAATGTAATCGTTGGTAATACAATTGTTCCAAATGTAATTATTGGAAATGTAACAACAGAAAATGTGATAGTAGGAAATATAGTAGTACCAAATGTGATTGTAGGAAATACAATTACAACAGGTGTAACGGGAAATATTGTTGGAGCTGGTAATGCTAATTTAAATATTAGTAATTTAACTTTATCATCGATTGCTATACCACCTGTATCTATACCCAATATTTGGAGTGATCTTACAAGCGGAAATTTAAATGGTAATATTATAGTAAATAGAAATATAGGAAATGTAGTATTAAGTTATGGAAGTGATTTAAGTAGTAATATAGCAACATCAACATTTTCATCAGCAAGTATAACACAACAATTATTATCAGTATGTTGGTCACCAGAATTAAATCTATTTGTAGCAGGTGCTTATAATGGACCAAGTGGTTATTATTTTTTAACATCATCAAATGGTATTAATTGGACACAACGTGTAAGTACAGCAGATGCATGGTGGCAATCAATTATATGGTCACCTGAACGTTCACTTTTTGTAGCAGTTTCGTATGGAAGAGTAGCAACAAGTCCAAATGGTATTAATTGGACAGCACGAACGTGTCCTGCAGGTGATTGGTTTAATGTGATATGGTCTAAAGAAAAATCATTATTTGTAGCAGTTGCATGGCGTGATACTGCTACTTCACAAAAAATAATGACATCACCTGATGGTATAACATGGACATCACGTGCTACACCAAATAATAATCAATGGCAAGCAGTTGTGTGGTCTCCGGAACTTTCATTATTTGTATCTGTTGCAGGTGCTGGACCAAATGGAGGTGCTATTACAGCAAATAATGTAATGACATCATCTGATGCAATTACATGGACTGCTTATTCAACAAATTTAACTTGGAAACGTTGGTATTCAATTGCTTGGTCATCAACATTAAATCTATTTTGCGCAGTAGGTCGTACGGATTCAACAAGTAGTATTATGACATCTCCTGATGGTATTAATTGGACATTAAGAAATAATCCAGAATCACAATATTATAATTATGTAATATGGGTACCAGATCATTCTATGTTTATAGCTGTTGCTGGTAGTGGAACTAAACGTGCGGTATTTAGTAAAAATGGTATTAATTGGTATTCTATGAATACTGGTTCAATTAGTGGTGATTTTTACACAATTGCTTGGGCTTCATCTATTGGAACATTAGTTGCTGTAAATAATAATGACGCAACAAGTACAGTAATGTATGCAACAGCACCTGTTGTAACTCCTGCAACATCTGGAAATATAGTAGAAACGAATTACTTTTTAGGTAATATTATTTCATCCAATATACTTATTGGAAATATATATACAGAAAATGTAATTGTTGGTAATACAACTGCTAATTTAGTTGTAAGTAATATTATTACTGAAAATGTAGTCATTGGAAATATAATTACAACGGGTATTACTGGTAATATTGCATCGAATGTGATTACAAATGTATATGACCCAAAGAATGTGGGATATAATAATACATTTACTTTATATACAGCACCTAATATGAATTGGCGTGATTTTGCTGAAGGAAATAATGTTTTAGTAGCAGTTGGTCGCACAAGTGCTAATTCAACATCATTAGCAATGTCATCTACTGATGGTATAACATGGACATCAAGAACTACACCTAGTAACAATTCATGGTGGCGTGTTGTATGGTCATCTTCATTAAACTTATTTGTAGCATGTGCTCGGGAAACAGCAGGTACAAATAATATTATGACATCACCAGATGGTACTACATGGACAGCACGAACAACACCAGTAAGCGATCAATGGGGTGGCTTAGCGTGGTCATCAACTCTTGGAATATTTGTAGCAATGGGAGCAGGTAATAATGTAATTACAAGTTCAAATGGTACTACTTGGAGTGCGACTACTTTAACAAAAACTGAAGTTCCATTAGATATTATATGGGTTTCAGAATTAAATAGATTTGTAGCAAGTTTTGAAACAAATGTTGTTATGATATCATCTAATGGAACAAGTTGGACAAAATATACTATACCAACTAGTACACGTATGGTTAAAATGACATGGTCACCAGTATTACAATTATTATGCGGATGTAATGATACATCTTATACTAATCAAATTCTAACATCTCCTGATGGTATTAATTGGACAGTAAGAAATACTCCTTCAAGTTCAGTATTTTTAAATGGTATTACTTGGTCTACAAAACATAATTTATTTTTTTCAGGTGGTTCTGGTACTCCTTATTATATGACATCACCCGATGGTATAAAGTGGAATTTACGAGAAATTACAGGTGGTACAAATGGTAATAGATGGTCCATAAAATATGTAAATTTTTTGAATACTGTAATTAGTATAATGGGTGCTGCTACAAATGGTATTTCATATTTATATGATAACCTTACTTATTTTACTTATACTAGTCCATCTAATGTAAATAGAAGATCCATATGTTGGTCATCTGAATTATTACAATTTGTTGCTGTTGCTTCATCTGGTACAACAGCTTCAATTACGACATCAACTAATGGTACTACATGGACAGGTCGTACTGCTCCTAATACAAATAATTTAACATCGGTTTGTTGGTCACCAGAATTATATCTTTATTGTGCAGTTGCTTCATCTGGTACAGGTAATCGTGTAATTACATCACCAAATGGTGTTACTTGGACTGCTGGTACATCAGCTGCAAATCATAGTTGGAATTCTATTTGCTGGTCTTCTGAGTTATCACTCTTTGTTGTTGTTTCAAATCAAACATCAGCTTCTGTAATGACTTCAAGTAATGGTACTACATGGTTACTTGCTGCAGGTGTTCCAACAGTAAATAATCTTACATCCGTATGCTGGTCTCCTCAAAATAGTGTATTTGTAGCTGTTTCTTCAACAGGAGTTGTATTACGTTCATCAAACGGTAGTACTTGGACACAATATTCAGGTGCTTCATCCAATGCTTGGCAATCCGTATGCTGGGCTCCCGAATTATCACTTTTTGTTGCTGTAGCAAATAGTGGTACTGGAAATCGCGTTATGACATCACCTGATGGTATAACATGGACAAGTCGTACTTCAGCAGCAGATTATGCTTGGTCATCGATTACTTGGGCAGCTGATTTAGGTCGTTTCTATGTAGTATCTGAAGATACAAATTATTATATGATGACCTCAACAAATGGTATTGATTGGTCACTTATAAGTACATCACCATTTAATACATTTAGTTCGATTACTTGGGCTCCTGAAATTGGTAAAATATGTGCTGTATCATCTTTAACTACAACATCAAATCGTGTTTTAACACATACAAATAGTGTATTTAGTGATGGACGTAGTTTTAATTTAAGTAGTATATCAAATAATCAAAATATTAATACTTATGAATATTCTGGAAATCTTTTTGTAGGTTTAGGAAGTAGTTTAACAAATGGTATTGTTACAAGTACAAATACAAATTCATGGACTATTCAATCAACTATTAATAAAAATTTAACAGATCATACTTGGAATGGTATTGCTTGGTCTCCATCTTTAAATATTTATTGTGCTGTTGGTACTAAAAGTGCTTCTACAAATGGTGTAAATACAATTATGATATCAAGTGATGGTAGAAATTGGTCATTTGTTTCAGTTACATTTACTACTAAAGATTGGAATAACATTATATGGGTACCTGAATTAAGTAAATTTATTGCTGTAGGTAATACTGCTATAATGAGTTCTTCAAATGGTATTGATTGGACATATAGTGATAGTGGTTTGACCTCAGGTAATTGGATATCAGTTACATGGTCTCCAACATTAAATTTATTATGTGCTGTAGCAAATACTACACAAAGCAATAGTATAGCAACATCTCCTGATGGTATTACATGGACATTACGTACAACATCTTTCAGTATTGGTTTTAGATCTATTGATTGGTCACCATCTTTAGCTTTATTTTGTGCGCTTCCAAACTCAAGTTCAGTAAACAATTTTGTATTAACATCTTCAAATGGTATTGATTGGACAAAACAAGAATTTTATGGGTATCAATCAAATATTAATTGGAAACAAATAAAATGGATTCCTGAAATATCTAAATTTTATGCTTTATCATCTACTTATCAAATGTTTACATCATCAGATACTATTTATTGGGATTGTACAAATTTAAATATATCTAATTTTAGTATAACTTCAATGGATTGGTCTCCAACACTTGCTAAATTATATATGGTTGCTTATACAGGTGGTACTGTTGCAATAAATGCGATTACTCATACTAATTCACTTCTTTCAGAAAATGTTTATGTACCAAACAATACAAGTGGAAATGTATTTTCATATTCATATAATTCTGCTGCTACAAGTAGTTTTAGTTCAGTTACATATTCAAATTCTCTTAAACTTTTTTGTGCTGTAAGTTCATTCGGTTCACTAACAGCTACAATTGCAACATCACCTGATGGTATTACATGGACTAAACGTAATACTCCATACGCAAATGGTTTAACATCTGTTTGTTGGTCTACTGAATTAGGTCTTTTTGTTACTCTTGCTCCAAGTGGTGCTTATAGAATATATACATCATCGAATGGTACTATTTGGACAGCTTATACTGCAGCAGCAAATAATAGTTGGTCATCTATATGTTGGTCTCCGTCACTTTCTCTTTTTGTTGCTGTAGCCACCAATGTATCCGCAGCAAATGTTGCTAGACTTGTAATGACTTCACCAAATGGTACTACTTGGACTATAAGAGATTCTTATAATGGTGGTTCTTGGAGTTCAGTTTGCTGGTCTCCTGAACTTTCACGTTTTGTAGCTGTTTCATCTGTAGGAGGTCATGTAATGACATCACCAAATGGTACTACTTGGACTCGTTATGATGCTGCTTCATCAAACGCGTGGAGTTCAGTAATATGGTGTCGTGAATTATCCTTATTTATAGCAGTTGCAAATAGTGGTACTGGTGATCGTGTTATGACATCACCAGATGGTATGACATGGACAAGCCGCAGCTCTGCTGCTGATTATGCTTGGTCATCGATTACATGGGTAGCTGATGTAGGACGTTTCTTTGTTGTATCTAATGATACAAATAATTTTATGATGACTTCTACAAATGCTATTGATTGGTCATTAATATCAATAACATCAAATTCATATAAAAGTATATGTTATGCTCAAGAAATTGGTCAAATATGTGCTGTATCATCTTTAACAACAACATCAAATAAAGCATTAACATTCTCTTCACCTATATTTACCAATTATCGTAATTTTTCTATTATATCTTCAACAAATACTGGTATGATTAATTCTGTAGCATGGTCATCAGAACTAAATACTTTTACAGCTGTAGGTGATGCTTCCACTACTCTTAATACTAATTTAATACAAGATAGTTATGCTAATATTTCAGGAAATAGTTTAATACCATTAACTACATATGGTCATTTAGAAAATGAATGGAGATCGATTGCTTATTCATCAATACTTAACTTATATGTTGCAGTAGCCTCAACTGGTTATAAAAATCGTATTATGACATCTTCAGATGGTATTTATTGGTATCCTCGTTCTTCTCCTATTGATAATAATTGGGAAAAAGTTATTTGGGTTTCTGAACTTGGATTATTTGTTGCTGTAGCCTCTTCTGGTAGTAGCAATCGTATTATGACTTCACCAGATGGTATTACTTGGACACTTCGTAATACTACAAATAATGGATGGAAATCGATTGCTTGGTCTCCTACACTTCCACTTTTATGTGCAGTTGGTGCTTTAACATATACAAAACCAACAACTCTTTATACAACCATTAGTAATAATAAAATAGCAAGTATTGCAAATGATATAACACCATTAACAGATGGTTCATTAGTAACATCATTTGGGACATATTCTGTTACAGGTGCTGGACCAACATATTATTCATCAGGTGGTTATAAAAATAAATCTTATATACAATTTACAAGTTCACTTGGTACAAAAGCACAAGATGTATTAAATATACCATCATTAGTATTAAATATGGCTACAAATGGTGGTTTTACACTTGTTACGAAAGTATATATTACAGGTGGTACTGGTTCTAGATATGTTATATGGCAATCAAATAACGCAAATAGTGGATTTGGATTTGATTTTATTTCATTATATTATTACCCATTAAATAGTTCAGCAACTTTAGAAAATCCAGGCTATTTTGAATTTGACATTTATAATGGTGGAAGTGTATCTGCTTCTGGAACACGTATTTGTAGAGTAACTTCATCCACTATTTATAAATTAAACAATTGGTATACAATTACTGTTACTGTTGCTGCAGCAAATGGAAGTGCTGCTGAATTATATATTGATAATACTCTTGTTGCAAGTGCAAATATAAGTGCCGCTTTAACAAATCGTACAAATACTTTTAACTTTTTAGGTCAGGATACAATTCTTTCTTCAGGTCGTTTCCATGGTTTATATGATAGTGTACTTGTATGGGATAAAAAATTATCAACATCTGAACTTCAAACTGTTTACAATTATATTGAAGGTACTTCTGGTGATAATAATTCAATTATTACATCACCCGATGGCATTACTTGGACTTCTCGTTCAACCAATGTAGATAGTAACAATATAATGTCCATTGCTTGGTCTTCAAAATTATCAATGTTTGTTGCTGTTGGTAATAATCATTTAGGAAATCGTATTATTCGTTCACCTGATGGTATTAATTGGACTGTATGTAAAGTCAATTATGATTATAAGAATTGGAAAAATGTTATTTGGGTAGAAGATTTAGGAATGTTTTATGTAACAACTACCGATGACTCCTTTGATAATGTAATATTATCATCATATGACGGTATTAATTGGACCTTAACTTATCCTCCAACAGATGCTCAAAATAGTTGGAAAGATTTTATATGGGCAAAATCATTCAATAAACTTTACGTTTTTGGAAAAAGTGTTGGTGGTGGTGGTCAGATTCTTTCTCATTCCAATGAAATTGGCTTTACCACTTCAAATGTATTAACTACAACTCCTCAATATGGTAATATTACTGTTCCTCAGTATGGTAATGTATTAACACCTGTTTATGGTAATGTAATAGTTCCTCAATATGGTAATGTAAATACACCCGTTTATGGTAATATTATTACATCCATTTATGGTAATGTAACCATTCCTACATATGCTTCTTCCAATAGTGCTATTTATGGAAATATTTATTTCCCTCATACACTTAATACTTCGAATATATCCATTTCTTCCAATATTATTTCATCTAATTTCAATCTCACTCTTCCTTTATATGGTAATATATTAACACCTACATTAGGAAATATATCTACACCCATTTATGGTAATGTAACTATCCCTGAATACGGCAATGTTACAAATCCTATTTATGGTAATTTAGTTATTCCTCAATACGGTGTTATTACAGAACCGATTTATGCCAATGTATTAACCCCCGTTTATGGTAATATTACAATTCCTATATTTGGCAATGTCATTACACCTATTTATGGTACTGCTTATCTTCCAATATATGGCAATGTACTTGTTCCTCAATATGGTAATGTATTAGTTCCTGAATATGGTTTTATTCAAATTCCTCAATATACTGAAGTTACAACACCCGTTTATGGTAATGTTCAAGTCCCTGTTTATGAATTACAAAGTTTCCCTATTTATGAAAATCAAACCATTCCTATTTATACTGCTGTTCCTACACCTATTTATAGTACTATAGTTGAAGATGTTTATGAAACTGTGTATACACCTATTTACAATGTTTCAAATGTTGCTATTTACCAAACAGTCATTACACCTATTTATAAAGAAATTATTACACCTATTTATGGTACTATTTATTTACCACAATATGAAGAAATACTTACTCCAATTATTGAACCACGTGTAACACCCATTTATGAAGAAGTAATTACACCTATTTATCAAGATACCATTATTCCTATTACAACTTATGTATATACACCTGTATATCAAGATATTACTGAACCTGTTTATGAAGATGTATTACAACCTATTTATGGTAAAGCATTATTACCTGTATATACTGAAATACAAATTCCTATTTATAGTGAAGTATTAGTATATGTTGACCCAACTGCTAAAACAAGTTCTACAAATGATTTATTCACTGGAAGTGCTACGGTTACAAATCTTCTTTCTTTCGCAAATGGTACTGTTAATAATCTCTTTAGTACCGATTCATTATATGCTCCTAATCTTACCATATCATCAGCTCCAACTACATTAAATCTTGGTAATACTGATTGCGGAAATATGAATGTAAGCAATTTAATTGTAAATCCCAACTTTAATGCTCGTAATAGTATTATTACTGACAGAGTATTAAGTTCATTCAGAAATGCTACCTTTACTAATGAATTTGTTGCTGGTAATATTAGTGTAAATCGTAGCTATATTTCATTTAATAGTAATCAAGAATTTAAACCTGCAAATATTAGTGTAACTCAAACATTATTTGCTACAAATGTAACTTCAGAAACATCCAATGTAAATATTCAAAATATGAGTACATTAAACGGTGCTAGTATGATACATATTAAAGATAATGTTTCTGAATCAAATATTCGTGATAATATTATCAATACAACCACTTTAACTTCAAATAATAGTATTAGTTTAATTGATATTACCATTGATACTACTGCTACTACAAAGAATATCAATGTAACGAGTGAAACAATTACTTCTGGAAATATTCATGGTAAAAACTTTGAATCAACTAGCAACTTAAGTGCTCAAAATGTAATTGCTTCCGATAATATGTTTATTAGTAGTAATGTTTCAGGTACATTTACTATGCCTCGTACAGACGCAGGTAATTTAACAATTAAAGATACTGTACGAAACAATCATATTAAATCATCATCTATACAAGATATATTAGATTTACACGCTGGTAATATTTCATCTTCTAAATTATATACTTCCATTGATTCATTACGTACTGTTTTACATAAAGATAATGCTGATAATCTTTATTTAGGTAGTGAAATTACTGGAAATATTTATATTGGTGGTCCTCAACAAATTACCCAAACCATTTATATTGGTAGTGCTCTTGATACCATTTATATTGGTGGAGATCTTTCCAATATTTTAAGTAACGATGTTTCTGTAAAAGATGCTGCTATTGTTATTAACCATTCTGGTACTTCTTATGCTAATAGTGGTGTAGTATTTGAAGAAAATTCAGTAATTGTTGGTTCATTATTACTTAACTCATCTGGACAATTTGTATTTAGTGATGCTACTGGTAATGTTTATTCATTGACGCATATTGCAAATGGTAACTTTGAAAATATGAATGTAAATGGAAGTGTATTAGGAACAAAAGACCTTATTTCAAGTAATATTATTGTACAAAATTCAGTAACTGCTACTTATCTTGAAACAACTACTTATGAAAATAGTTCGAATATAAATAGTTCAAATGTGAATACATCCTTTATGAATAGTAATTCATTACTTTCAACTATAATGAGTAGTACAAATATGAATATTACAAATGATACAAATGTAATTGGTAATGTAACTATTACAAACAATATGAATAGTAGTACAATCAATAGTGCTATGATGGATACTTATGATTTAACCAATAGTTCAAATGTAAATGCTTCAGAATTAGTATTTAATACATTAAGTGGTGCTAATATGGTAATTACAAACAACAGTGTCATTGAAAATATGAATACCAATTCTATTCAATTAAATTCAGGTAATTTAAGTACTACAAATAGTGTAATTACGAAACACATTTCATTAGATAATGGTAATGTAAGTACATTAGATACAAATTATGATTTAAGAATTAAAGGTAGTACACATTTTGGTATAACAAATATGATAGATAATAATGAATTTGGTATTATGAATATCACAACAGGAAATGTCAATACAGAACCAGCTTTATCATTTGTTCGTAAAAACAATTATGTATGGAATATGGGTTATGATGAAGGTTCAAATGACTTTGTTATTTATGATGGTAATGTAGGTGTGCGATTAACTGCTACTAATTCACAATCTTGGTCATCTGTATCGGATGAACGTTATAAGAAAAATATTGAAACAATGAATGAAGTAGAAGCAATGAATAAAGTAATGAATGGTCGTGGTGTTTATTACAATTATTTATCTGATAAAGACGAAGCTCAACGCAAAGTTGGTTTCATTGCTCAAGAATTAGCTGAAATATTACCTGAAGTAGTTGATGTACCAGAAAATCCTGAAGATATGTATACAGTAAGATATCAAGAAGTATATCCATTATTAGTACAAGCTCTTAAGGGTGCTTCAAAAGAAGTGAAAGAATTAAAAGCGAAATTACAAGAATTAAAAGAAAAAAAAAGAATTAAAAAAGAATAAGTGAAAAAAATAAGTTAAAATAATATTTTTTTTTTATACATATATGATAAATATAAAATTATATTTATTATAAATGGCGGATCATATTATAGAAAATAGTAATGTTCAAGTATACGAAAATAGTGAAATGGTTTATAAAACATTAAAAAGAAAAACAATTTCAAAATTAGATATTTTAGGAAATCGTATTGAAAAATTAATGAACATAGATGAAGATATTTTAAAAAATGAAGAATCCATATTATTATTATTATTAGAAAGTGTTAAAAATATTTATACTGAATTATATATACTAAAAAAAGATATTGAAAATTTAAAAAATTATAATATCGAAGAATGTAATATGTAATATTTTAGATTATTTAAGATTTGCAAAAGGTGCATTAAAATCTTTCGTATAACGATAAAATTTATTTCGTTCACTTAAAAATTTAAGTAATATATCATTTGCTATAAAAGATGAAAATCCATAACATACAGTATTTACATTTTGATAATCTGAAAATGGTAAATATCTAAAATCAGCTAATACAATTTTCCGATAAAAATGATAACCACGCTTTTTATAAAGTTCATATCTTTCTTTATCATTAATTAATTTCATACATTCTTCATATATAGTTTCATAACTATCTTTTTCCGTATCAAATACTAAACAAAATTTAGAATAATCAAATCCAAATGGTGCCGAAAAATCATTAATTAATACTGGAACCGCACCACAAGCAATACTTTCAATAATTCTCATTGAACTATTTCCATTTCCTTTTGGACAAAGTGAAAGTTTCACATTTTTTAATGTATCATATAATTCAAAAGCTTTATCTTCAACCTCTTTTTGAGTACGCTCTTTTTGAAAACGCCAATCCCAATAAGATGTAAAATCTTCAATCATTACATTTGGATATATTTCTAAAGCTTCTTTCATTTCACTTCTCATTCCACTCCAAATAGACCCTTTAAAATAAATATCAATTGGACGAGCTTGATATATATCAATTTGTTTAATTGGATTTGAATAACGGAAAATAGCAGGATTGGTTACAAAAATTTGACGTTGGTAACGTTCTAAACCAGATGGTTTAATTGCACAAGTATACCAAACAGAATGTTCATCAATATGAGAATTTTGGTCACCTGATAAAATAAATATAATTTTATGACGGTGTATAAAAGGAATTTGTTTTTTTATTTGTAAAATGGAATGAACGGGATCACCATTTGTTTCACAAAGTATATAATTTGCTATACTTACATTTGGAACAACTTGTAAAAAAGAATAATGACGTACCCAAATATTTGAAATGGGATTTACTAAATAAACTTTAATCATATGAAATATTATATAAAAGTATAATTTTATATAATATTATATAAATTTCTTTATATTAAACTTTTTTATTTTTATGTATTAAAAATAATTTGTTAAAAAATAAAATGAATATAAAGTTATTTTTTATAATAAGTTATAGATAAAAGTTATAAAAATAAAATAATTAAAATAATAAAATGGATAAAGAAGAATTAAAAATTTTGCCATATACAGCAACTACATTATCGATTATTGGACGATTTATTTTTATGTTTTTATTATATAAAAATAAAAGTACAAATACATTTTCTTTACTATTTTGTATATTAAGTATTTTTTCATCAAGTATGTGGATTTATTATAGTGTATCAATAAATGATTTACCAATGATTGTACGAAGTTGTACAGAATTGAGATTATTATTTATATCATCCATATATATTATTCGAAATAAAATGTTACATACTATATTACCGATGTAATATTTTCTATTTTTTTATTTTTATGATAATCATAAACTTTTTGTCGTAAATCGTTATAAAGTTTAAACTTTTCGGATGTTGTTTCAAAATCAAATACTTTACAATTTCCTGTTACAATATTTTCAACATCTTCTTTAATAACTTTTGATTGCGGATTATTTTGAATAAGTACATTATAAATTTTAATTGGTTTCCAATCTTCTAAAACTTTTTCAAAAATAAAAAGTACTTCATCAACATTAACACGACGCAAATTTGATTTTTTAACATTCTTTTCTTTTTGATGTTTTTGAATAGATTGAATATGATTTTTAGAATTATTCAACTTCTTTGACTCCTTTAGGATTGGGAAGTTGCAGGGAGTCGTCAATCTTGGCTCACCAGAGGTGATCAGATTGTTCGCTTTAGACGTCATTTTTTATTTTATAAATAGTTATTTATTATTTATAAAATATTTTTTATATTAAAATTAAATTTTGTTTTTTTTTATAAAAGTTTTTATAGTTTATTTTTTATTTTTTAATTATATATTTATATAAATATTATTTTATTTAATTTCAAAAAAATGCTTATTTAAAAAATTTTGCATATTGAAAAATTTTACAGGTTTATTTTTAAAAATCTTTTGAAGTTTCGCATCTGGAATAAATTCATTACCACATTCAGGATTTTTAAGTTTATGTTTAATAATATAATCCTTTATTAACTCAATAATTTTAAGCATGCTCATTCTACTTCCAGAAGGAAGCTCAAAGAATTCACATAGATCATCACTCATATTGACTATCTCTCTAACGCTACGTGTTTTTTTAGGTTCTATATAAGAATTATCAAAAATAAAGTGGGTTTCACCTTCTTTTTCTTCAAAACGAAAAGTAAAAGAACCATTTATAAATATTTCTTGTTGAGAATTATCATCTTCAGAATTCTCATTTTTAACAGAACATTTAAAAAAACCAACTATATCAAAATCTTCATATAATGGATTTTTATAATCACAGTTAATATATTCATGTTTTATAATAAGAGTTGTAGTTTCATTTTCACGTTTTACAGAAAAGTTCTTACAATTCTTAGTGTAAACGGTGTTGAAAGGAGTAATATAAATTTCAATCATTTTATAAAGATAATATAAATTACTTTATATTTGTAAAAATAGAGTTAAAAAGAGTATAAAAATAAAAAATCATTTTTTTTTATTTTGTTAATAAATTAATTTTTTATTTTTAAACAAATAATTTAATTTTTAAAATCTTTTACTTTTTGAACTAATTCTTGATAATATGTATATTTTTCTTCTGTTACTTCACATTGATAAATTACTGTTTTATTATCAATAACATTTTTAACTGAATCTAATGTAACTTTATTATTGTTATTAGATTCTTCTCGTTTTTTATTTACTTTTTCTAAAATAGCTTTCGGTCCATCATCTTTACTTGTTTTAGATTTCTTTTTAAGAAATTCTTCTAAAATAAAGATGATTTCATCAGAATTTACTTTTCTTTTATGAATGGCTTGTTCTTCTTTACTCATACATTTTTTATTTTTAACATTTTCATAATATTCAATCGATGTTAATTCTTCACTTGTACAAATAGTACCTTTTTTAATTTTATATACTTGATCGCGTGATAAATTATATTTTTGTTCAATATCTATATTTCGTAAACCTTTTTCTAAATCTTCACGAACATGAAGAATAATTTCATCACTAATACTTTGTTTATTCTTTTTATGAGAAATAGCCATTTTATGTTTTATTTCAATACTTTTTTCTTTACCATAATTATGATTCTTTTCACCTTTCATATTTTCGGATTTTTGTTTATAAATTTCTTTTATATACTCTTTATGAGCTTCTTCTTTTTCTTTTTTCTCATTTTCTTCTTTATTAAATTCATTTTCATTAAATTCTTCTTCATTAAATTCTTCTTCATTAAATTCTTC
>JACCDT010342089.1_pt1 | contig 30588 bp, 29 predicted proteins | sample 7446291 | NCBI WGS metagenome assembly JACCDT01 (sample SAMN15323446, study PRJNA562643) | freshwater metagenome | isolation source: river surface water | place: USA:Blue River Watershed | collected 2017-08-17
AACATCGGCTGCAAGCTGGAGGACCCTTCGACAGGCTCAGGACAGGCTTCGAGTGAATACCTGGGCGCGCGCGGCATCAAGTTCCACCGCCACCCGGGCGCGCACCTCAAGAAGAAGCCGGGCCGCTGGATCGTGGTGGCCGAACTGGTCGAGACCACGCGCCTGTTTGGCCGCGGCATCGCCAACATCGAGCCACAATGGCTCGAAGAGGTCGGCGCGCACCTGCTGCGCAAGCAGCTGCTCGACCCGCACTGGGAAAAGAAATCCGCCGAGGCCGTGGCCTACGAGCGCGCCACGCTGTACGGCCTGATGGTTTACAACGGCCGCCGCAAGCCTTACGGCACCATCGACATGCACGGCGCACGCGACATCTTCATTCGTCAGGGCCTGGTCGAAGGGCAGTGGGAGACCAAGCTGCCTTTTGTGGCCGCCAACCTGCGCATGGTTGCCAAGGTCGAAGAGCTGGAACACAAATCGCGCCGCCAGGACGTGCTGGTGGACGACGAACTGATCTACGCGTATTACGACGCGCAGATCCCGCAGGACGTCTACAACGGCCGCCTGCTGGAGCCTTGGTGGCGCGAGCAGGCGCGCACCAACCCCAAGTTTTTGCACCTGACGCGTGAAGAACTCATGCGCCACGAGGCTGCAGGCATCACCACCCAGGCTTTTCCGAAAACAGTGCGTCTGGGTGGCGTGGACTGCGCCGCCACTTACCTGCACGAGCCTGGCGACAGCCGTGACGGCGTGACGGTGACCGTACCGCTGTTTGTGCTCAACCAGGTGAGCGAAGAGCGCTGCGAGTGGCTGGTGCCCGGCATGCTTAAGGACAAGATCCAGGCCCTGCTCAAAAGCCTGCCGCAAAAGCCGCGCAGCCGTTTCGTGCCCCTGCCCGAAAGCGCCACCCGCCTGGCCGAAGCGCTGAGCACGCCCGAAGTCTTTGGCGCTGGCTCGCTGACCGACGTGCTGCTCAAGAAGGTGCGTGACGAGACCAGCCTGGATGTGAAGCGCGCCGACTTCAAGCTTGACATGCTCAGCCAGCACCTGTTCATGAACCTGCGCGTGGTCGACGAACACGGCCGCCAGCTCGGCATGGGCCGCAACCTCGGCGCCCTCAAAGCCGACTGGGGCAGCAAAGCCCGAGGCGCCTTCCAGGCACTGGCGCAACTGAAGGGGAATTTGAGTGGCGAGGACCAAAAATCAAATGGGGTCGGATCCCGATTCGCCGAAGGAAATCGGGCTCTGACCCCATTTGATTCCCTAACGCAGGTGAAAGGCTCTGACCCCATCCCTGCCAAGGCTGGAAAGTCAACGGCCTCTGACTCAGCCGACCAGAAACACACCACCTGGTCCTTCGGCGAGCTCCCCGAGCTCATGGAAATCCGCAAGTCCGGCCAGACCCTCATCGGCTTCCCCGCCCTGGTCGATGCCGGTGACGCCGTGACCATCGAGGTCTTCGACGAACCCGAAGTCGCCGCTGCCAAACACCGCCAGGGCCTGCGCCGCCTGTTCGCCCTGCAGATCAAGGACGCGCTCAAATACCTCGAAAAGAACATTCCCGACCTGCAAAAAATGTCGGTCGCGTACATGGCCCTGGGCACCAGCGACGAACTCAAGAACCAGATCATCGACGTGGCGATTGACCGCGCTTTTTTGCAAGACCCCTTGCCCACCGACGAGCCCGCCTTCAAAAAGCGCGTGGAAGAGGGCAGGGGCCGCCTGACCCTGATCGCCAACGAAGTGGCCCGCCTGGCCGGTGTGATCCTGCTGGAGTACGCCACCGCCGCCCGCAAGATCAAGGACACCAAGAACGCGCCCGAGGCCACGCAGGATGCCACCCAGCAACTGCAGCGCCTGATGCCCAAACAATTCATCGCCGCCACCCCGTGGCCGCAGCTGCAGCATTTTGCGCGGTATCTGAAGGCCATCACCCTGCGTCTGGACAAATACCGCGCCGACCCCGCCCGCGACGCCCAGCGCCTAGCCGAGCTCAAACCCCAGGAGCAACGCTATTGGCGCCTGGTGGCCGAACGCAAAGGCGCACAAGACGCCCGCATGCTCGAATTCCGCTGGCTACTGGAAGAACTGCGCGTGAGCTTCTTCGCCCAGGAACTGCGCACCCCGCAGCCGGTCAGCGTCAAGCGGCTTGAAAAAGCGTGGTCGCAATTGAACCATTGAGCGTCGACCAGTCTCTGCGACCCATCCAGAATGTGGCTGACAAAAAATAACGGCGCCCTCGGGCGCCGTTGATCAGGCGTTTCAGCGCCTCACTTGCCGAACCATTTGCTCACATGCTGCCACGCGCGCAGCAAGAAGCCCGAGCGTTCCACATCGGCCTGCGCCACCAGTGGGGCTTCGCCAATCGGTTTGCCGTTGGCGGTGGCGACCACCTTGCCGACCACGGCACCTTTGGCCACGGGGGCTTCCAGGCCCGGATTGATTTGCACGTCGGTCTGCACCTGCTGGCCGCGCGGCACGGTCAGCATCCAGGGGGCGCCCAAACCAGCGGCCACGGTGTCTGCCTTGCCGAAGCTGACCCTGGCGGCAGCAACCGCCGTGTTTGCGGCAATCGGGGTGGCTTTCTCGAAGCTGCTGTAGCCCCAGCCCAGCAGGGTGCGCGACTGGTCGGCCCGCGCCTGGGCGCTGTGGGTGTTGAGGATGACCGAGATCAGGCGCATGTCGTTGCGCTTGGCCGAGGTGACCAGGCAGTAGCCGGCCTCCTGGGTGTGGCCGGTTTTCAGGCCGTCCACGGTGGGGTCGGTGTAGAGCAGGGCGTTGCGGTTGCCTTGCTTGATGCCGTTGTACTTGAACTCGCGCTCGGCGTAGATGGGGTAGTACTCTGAGCCGTCGCGGATGATGGCGCGCGCCAGGATGGCCAGGTCGCGTGCAGAGGATTTGTGCGCCGGGTCGGGCAGGCCCGTGGGGTTGACAAATTTCGTCTGTGTCATGCCCAGGCGCTGGGCCTCGGCATTCATCAGCTTGGCAAAACCGTCTTCGGAGCCTGCCATGTGCTCGGCAATCGCCTTGGAGGCGTCGTTACCCGACTGGATGATGATGCCGCGCAGGATGTCGATGACGGTGGCCTGGCTGTTGAGGGGCAGGTACATGCACGACTCGGTGCTGGTGCCCCGGCACCAGGCGTTCTGGCTGACGGTGACCAGGTCGGTGGGCTTGAGTTTGCCCGAGCGCAGGGCCTGCTCGACGATGTAGCTGGTCATCATCTTGGTCAGCGAGGCGGGTGGCAGCGGCTCGTCGGCGTTGGCCGAGGCGAGCACCTGGCCAGAGTCAAAGTCCATCAGCAGCCAGGCTTTGGCGGGCAGCGCTGGCGGGTTGGCTGCCAGAGCGACCTGGGCTTCGAGCGGGGGCAGGGCGTTGGTGGCGGCTGCGGCTTTTTTGGTGGCGGCAGGCTTGGCGGCGTGCTGTTTGCTGGCGTGTGCTTTGGCGGCGAAGGCGGCCGAGCCAGGCACCAGGGCGGCTGCGGCGACGGCGAAGACAAGGGGAAGGATGGAGAAAGTCTGGGTTTTCATGGGGTGGATGGGTGAACGCTCCCCCCGATTGTCCCGGATTGGCGCCGCGATTCTGTGCAGGCGAAGTAACAGATATGAAAACGGCGCCCCAAGGGCGCCGTCGTTCGGTCGGGGTGGGGGCTCAAAGCCACCTGAACGCCGCCCGCAGCGTCTTGCGGATCAGCGGCGGTACCTCGCCGGCTGCAAACAGGGTGGCTGCCAGGGGCAGCTGCGTCTGCACCACGCCGCGTTCGTGGCTGAAGGCCTTGAAGCCGTAATGCCCGTGGGCGCTGCCCAACCCTGAGTTGTTGACGCCGCCAAAGGGCAGGCGGCCGTGCAGGAACTGCACCAGCGAATGGTTGACGCAGGCGCCGCCGGACACGGTCTGGTTCAGCACCTGATGGATGTTGGCGCGGTCGCGGCTGTAGATGTAGAGCGCCAGGGGCTTGGCATCGGCGTTGATGGCGGCGATCACTTCCTGAAGGGATTCAAAACCGATGACCGGCAGCAGCGGGCCAAAGATTTCTTCGCGCATCACGCGGGCGTCAGGTGGTGTCTGGTCGAGCAGGGTGGGCTGCACAAAGCAGGCTTCGGCCGCGGCTTCGCCTCCGGCCAGCACGCGGGCGCCGCGCGCCTTGGCGTCGTCCAGCAGGCTGCTCAGGCGGGTGGCATGCCGGCTGTTGACGATGCGCGCCAGATGTGGGCTGGCCTGCTGCGCCTGGCGGGTGGTGCCCCAGGCTTTCTCCAGCTCACGCTGGCAGCAACGCACCCATTCGTCCTTGACGCTGTGGTGCACATACACATGGTCGGGCGCGATGCAGGTCTGGCCGGCATTGGCGAACTTGGCCCACATGATGTTGCGCGCGGCCAGGCGCAGGTCGGCGCTGGCGTCCACGATGGTGGGGCTTTTGCCGCCCAGCTCCAGCGTGACGCTGGCGAGGTGGCTGGCCGCGGCGGACATGACCTGTTTGCCAATCGCCGGGCTACCGGTGAAGAACACATGGTCAAACGGCAGCTTTTGCAGTGCGACAGCGAGCTGCGCGTCACCTTCAAACACGGCCACTTCGTCTTCGGTGAACACCTCGCGCACGACTTCGGCGATCAGGGCCGAGAGGTGCGGGGTGAGTTCGGACGGTTTGACGATGGCGGTGTTGCCCGCTGCCACGGCCGAGACCAGCGGCCCCAGGGTCAGGTTGACCGGGTAGTTGAACGGTCCAATGATCAGGCAGCGCCCGCGCGGCTGGTACTGCACATGGCTGCGGGTGCCCAGCATCAGCAGGGTGGGGCGCACGCGTCGGGGTTTCATCCACTTCTTGAGGTGGCGGATGGCGTCGTTGGCTTCCAGACAGACGGGCAGGATTTCGGCCAGATCCACCTCGCCCGGCGGCTTGCCGAAGTCCGCATGGGCGGCGCGGTACCAGGCCTCGGTGCGTGCAATGACCGCGTCGCGCAGCTGGCGGATCTTGGCCACGCGCTCCTGCCATGTGGACTGGCGCAGGCGTTGCGCGGTGGCGGCCTGCAGCGCAAAGACCTGCTCCAGTCTGGCGGGCATCTCATGCATGGCGGTAACGGTCATTCGGGGCTCCGATGGGGTTTCAACTGGCGTCTTCTTCGCTGTAGATGCGGCCGCCAAACTTGAGGGCGGTGTGTTCGCGGCGGGACTGCAGCAGGGGGTAGAACATCTGGTGGTACCAGCGTTCCTGCCCGAAGCGCTGGTCATCGATCAGGCCGACCTGAGCGGGGTATTGCCGTGTGATGTGCGCGGTGCCGAAGATCAGGTCCCAGATGAATAGCAGGTTGCCGAAGTTGCCCTTGTAGTGCCCGATGCCGTCTGCATTGCTGATGGCATGGTGGGCCCAGTGTGTGGCGGGGGTCGAGATCGTGCGCTCGAGCACCCACATGAGCGGGCGCAGCGCCGGGATGCGGTAGAGCGGCTCGTCCCAGCGCCAGGCGCAATGCGCGCCCAGGATCACGAGCAGCTTGAACACCACATACAGGGCGTACACGATGCCGCCCACACCCAGGTACAGCAGGCATCCGGCAAACCAGAGGCCAGGCATCATCAGGTAATAAAAGAAGTTGTTCCTGAACGTGATGCGGATGCTCATGTACTCGGCCGAGTGGTGCGCCCGGTGAAGCGGCCACAGCAGTGGCGAGTGCGAGAGTCGGTGCCACCAGTATTGCGTCAGATCGTCCACCAGGATCAGCAGCCCGACCATCGCCCACCACGGCCAGTCGGCCAGTGCGCCCTTGTACTCGGGGGCCAGCCAGTGGCCCAGTTTGCCGGTGACCAGAATGGCCAGCGGCTGGGTGATGGCCAGCAAACTCAGGAACATGAAGAGTTCAAGTTTGGTGTCGTTGGCTGTGGCACGCACCGTGTCACGGTAGCGGTAGCTGATCACCTCCATGGCGGCAAAGCCGAAGATGATGCAAAGGACCAGCAGGTTCTGGATTTGCGAGGGGTTCACGGTTTGTCTCCTTGTTTTGTGGGTGGCCAGGTCTTGGCACGCCGTGTCAACCGCAAAATTGATCTCAATTGACGCTTGGAGCGTTGTCAATGTGGCGGTTAACGATTAAATTCTGTGGCTTGACCCCTTGTCAGGCCAGAGTCCAACATGCCAATAATTGATCAATTGGTGCCAGCGCAAGACCAACCGGCTGCCGCTGCCCAGCTGCAGGACCGGGTGGTGGATTTGCCGGCCGAATGGTTTTTGCCCAGCGTCCATTCGATGTATTTCCAGCTTTTTTCCAGACTGCTGGCCTTGCCCATGTCGGCGGCTCAGCGCGACAGTCTGGAGCAGCCCCGCTTGCTTCCCTTGCTGGACTACCTGCCGATTTTTGATGCGACCCGCGCCGTGCACCAGCCGCATGGCGGGCGCCTGCTGGGCCTTCAGATTCCGATGGCCGCGCACGGTTCGATGGGCGCGGCAGCGTTGGCCAGCCACTCCATCGCCCACGCCATGGAAACGATCGCCCGCTACGCGCACATCCGCAACCGCTTGTTCGATTTCGAATGCCGCCGCGATGGCGACAGCATCCGTCTGTGCATGCTGCCGCGCCTACCGCTGCAGGACTACAGCCTGTTCGTGCAGAACGTGACGGTGTTTGCCAAGTTCAGCATCCTGCGCGGCCTGGCCCATCCATCTGACCTTCAGCGCGGTCGTGTGCACTTGCCATGGGCGCCCCCCGAGGGTGCGCCATCCAGTCCGCTGGCCGACGATGTGGCTTGCATCTACCGTGCGCCGGTGCTGGGCTTCGAGTTTCCTCTGGAAGTGGCCGAGCGGCCCAGCGCACTGTCAGACCCGAACCTGTACCGCCATGTTTGCCAGGCTGGCGATGAGGAGCTGGAAAAGCTCAAGGGCAGTGTCAGCGCCAGGGTGCGGCATCTGCTGCATGCACACCAGCCCGATTGGCCATCGCTCGATCAGGTGGCCGACATGCTGTCCATGTCGCGGCGCACATTGCTGCGCAAGCTCGAGTCAGAAAAGATCAGCTACCAGCAGCTGCTGGATGAAGCGCGCAACGAACTGGCTTGCTGGTACCTGCGCCAGTCGCGCATGCCGCTGGGGCATGTGGCCGAGAAAATCGGCTTCAGCGACCAGACCAATTTCAGCCGCAGCTTCAAACGCTGGAAGGGCTACAGCCCCAGGGAGTACCGCAGGCAGTTTGCGTCTGCCTGAGCCGTCACACGCTCAGGGCCTTGCTTTCAGGCTTTTCTCGATGGCGGTGACAAGACTGCGGCTGTCCGGATCGGTCATGCTGCTGTAGCTCTCGATCAGCTTGCCGTCGCGCCCGATCAGGTATTTGTAGAAGTTCCATTTGGGCGTGGTGGCGCCTTGCGAGATCAGCTGTTTGAAAAACGGGTTGGCCTGATCGCCGCGCACGCTGGAGGCGGCAAACATCGGGAACTTAACGCCGAAGGTGTTTTCGCAGAACTCGGCAATCTCTTTGTTGCTGCCTTTTTCCTGCGCAAAGTCATTCGACGGAAAGCCGAGCACCACCAGCCCCTCGGCCTGGTATTTCTGGTGCAGGGCTTCGAGACCCTTGTACTGCCTGGTGAAGCCGCAGTAGCTGGCGGTGTTGACAGCCAGCACCACCTTGCCCGCGTACTGGCACAGGGACTGCGGTTTTTCGTCCTGCAGCCGCAGCAGGGTGTGGTTGAGCGTGGCCGGGCAGGCTGCCGCAGGCGTTGCAGCGCTGGCGACCGTGCTGGCCAGCAGGACAGCGAGGCCGCCGAGCCATCGGGTGGGGGATGCAGTGCGGTTCATGGGGCCTCCTGGGCAGGGTTCACAAGTCGGGCAAGCGGCTCAAGGTCAGGCTGGCCTGCTGCTTCAATGCTGTCAGGGATTCACCGTCCATGCGGGACAGCTGGTGGTAGACCACGCCGAGTCTGGGGTTGCCCTCGAAGTGCGCTCGGTGGCGGTCAAAAAAGTCCCAGTACAGGGCGTTGAAGGGGCAGGCCCGCTCGCCGGTGCGGGCCTTGGCATCGTAAGCGCAGCCTTTGCAGTGGTCGCCCATGCGCTGCAGATACGCGGCGCTGCTCACATAGGGTTTGGTGGCCAGGCGTCCGCCATCGGCCCACTGGCTCATGCCCAGGGTGTTGGGCGCTTCTACCCATTCAAACGCGTCGATGTAGATGCCCAGGTACCAGCGGTGCAACTCCATGGGGTCCAGCCCGGCCAGCAGGGCAAAGTTACCGATCACCATGAGGCGCTGGATGTGGTGGGCGTAGGCGTGTTCGAGCGACTGGCCAATCGCGCTGGCCAGGCAAGCCATGCGGGTGTTGCCGCTCCAGAACCAGTCGGGCAGCGGGTGCTGGTGCCCGAGGTGGTTGGCTTCGGTGTAACCGGGCATGTGCGCCCAGTACACACCGCGCACGTACTCGCGCCAGCCCAGGATCTGGCGGATGAAGCCCTCGGCCGCGTGCAGCGGTGCCTGGCCGTCTTTCCAGGTGGCTTCAGCGCGCTGCACCACTTCGCGCGGGTGCAGCATCTTGGTGTTGAGCGCAAACGACAGCAGCGAGTGGAACAGGTGCCAGCTGTCTTGGGAAATCGCGTCCTGAAAATCGCCAAAGTGGGGCAGGGTGTGCGCGATGAAATGGTCCAGCTGCTGCAAGGCCTCGGCGCGGTTGATCGGCCAGCGAAAAGCGGCCGCTTGCGCATCGCCCATGGTCTGCACGCCTGCGGCTTCAATGCTGTGCCACAGCGCGCTGTGGTCGTGGCAGGGGCGGGTGTCTGGCGGCGCAGCGGGTGAGCCCGGCCAGGGCTTGCGGTTGTCGGCGTCAAAGTTCCACTGGCCCCCTTCGGGTTTTCCGTCAGAGCCCATCAGCACGCGGTGTTTTTTGCGCTGCCGGCGGTAAAAGCTCTCCATCAGCCATTGCTTCTTGCCCACAAATTGCCTGGCCGCTTCGTCGCGTGCGGTGAAGAAGTGTTCGCTGTCCACCATCTGTACCGGCACCGGGCAGGCGGCTGCCCAGTCGCGCAGCTGCTGGTCCAGTCGCCATTCATCGGGCGCCTGGTATTCGACCGCGCCTGCGCCGTAGTGGGCGATCAGGGCGTCCAGGTTGGCGGTGAGGCTCTGGCGGTTGCTGGGGTGGTCAATGGCCACATGGCGCACGCGGTGGCCGTCGGCCTTGAGCTGCACAGCCAAGGCGCGCATGGCCGCGAAGATGCCCAGCACCTTTTGCGCATGGTGGCGCACATACCCGGTCTCACTGCGCACTTCCATGAGGACGTAGACCACATCGGCACACACCTCGGCAAACCAGCTGTGCTGCGGGCTCAGCTGGTCGCCCAGAACCAGGCGCAGGGTGGGGCGCAGTTCATCGCTCATCGGTCTTGCCTTTGGGTTGCCCCGCCTGGCGGCAGCGGTCGGAACAGTACCTGACCTGCTCCCAGTCGCGCGCCCATTTGCGCCGCCATGTGAATGGCAGGCCGCAGGCAGCGCAGACCTTTTGCGGCAGGTCGGATTTTTTGCGCATCTTCATGGTCAGAAATCCAATGACATCTGGTTGGCGGGCGGGTTGGGCTTTCGACGCAGGGCGGGCCGTTCCTCGCCCCGGGCGTCACGGCTGGCACCCGGCATGCCGCGGCGTGAGCCGTGGCGCTCGACCACGGCGGCCTTGGCGGCGCGCACCGCGCTTTGGCGGCGCAACGCGTGCATGCGGGCCTTGGACTCGCGCAGGGCGTCCATCAACTGCACTGGTGGCAGTGCAATGTCCTGCCCCAGGCGCACGCCGCAGCGGGCCGCCACATCGTCGCTCATACGCCAGGGCTCGAAGAGCCAGCTGTCGGGCACGCGTCGCAGCGCGGGCAGCCACCGGCGCACAAACACGCCCTGCGGGTCGTGGTCGAGCGCCTGCTTGACGGGGTTGTAGACCCGGGTGGTGTTGATGCCGGTGGTGCCCGACTGCATCTGCATCTGTGGCCAGTGGATGCCGGGCTCGTAGTCCAGAAACTGCCGCGCCAGCCAGTGGCCGACCGGATGCCAGTGCAGCCATAGTGGGTAGGCCGCCACCGACACCAGCATGGCCCGCATGCGGAAGTTGAGCCAGCCGGTCTCGCGCAGCATGGCCACGCAGGCGTCCACCATGGGCCAGCCGGTACGGCTTTGCGTCAGGGCTTCAAAGTGGGCCGGGTTCCAGTCCGGCTCGCGCAGACCGTCGTAGCCGCGGTGCAGGTTGCACCATTCCAGCTCGGGCTCGCTTTCGAGTTTCTGGATGAAGTGGCAGTGCCAGTACAGGCGACTCACAAAGCCCTGCAGGCCCAGGCGATGCCGTTTGGCTTGCGGGGGCAGGGCGGCCAGTTCTGCGCGGGTGGCTTGCACCACCTCGCGCATGCTCAAGACGCCGTGGGCCAGGTACGGCGAGAGGCGCGAGCAGGCATCGGGCGCAGACAGCGGAGACGAGATACCGCCCCTGTAGCAGGCGCTGCGCTCGTGCAGAAAGTCGTGCAGCACGGCTTGCGCCCGAGGGCGCCCGCCGCGTTGGCGCCGGGGCGGCTCGAAAGGATCCAGGCCGAGTTCGGCGGGTGTGGGCAAGGGGCGGCTGCCCCAGGGCCAGACGGACGCACCGGCCGGCTCGGGCGTGTGCAGCGCTGCAGGCGTGGGCGCCTGCGGGGCGCCCATGTGCTGCTCCCAGCGGGGCTGCCATTCGCGCCGGTCGCGCAGGCGGCGCACCACACCAAACTGCGGCCATTCGTGCCAGCCTACGCCGTGCGTGCGGCACCAGCGGCCCACGGCCAGGTCGCGTGCAAAGGTGAAAGCGTTGCCAGTTTCTTCGTGCGCGTGCAGCGCCTCGAACGGCGCTGCGTCATGCAGGGTCGCCAGCACCTCGACCACTTCGCCCACGGCCACATGCAGCCGGCTGCCCAGCGCTTGCAGTTGCGCGTCCAGCGCCTGCAGCGACTCGCGCACAAAGCCGTAGTGCTGGGCGGCGGCGTCTGGTTGCGACCACAGGCCGGGCTCGACCACATACAGGCACAGCACACGCCCATGCCTTGCGGCTTGCAGCAGCGGCCAATGGTCCTGCACGCGCAGGTCGCGCTTGAACCAGACGACGCGGTAGCCCATGGCGGCCTCAGCTGTTGGCGCGGCGCTTGAGCCAGCGCATCAGGCCACCGACCAGGGGCAGCTTTTCGTACAGCTCTTCGGCTGCGTCCCAGTAGTCGCGGTGCAGCGTGACCAGGCCCTCGTCGTTGAACACCAGGTGCGTGCCGCCGCGCACGGTTTGCCAGCTTTGCGTGTCAAAGCGCCTGAAGCGGAAACGGAAGTCCCAGACCAGAAAGCATTGCTGCCCCTGCACGATGCGTTCGGTGACGATGAAGTGCGGCGAATCGAGCGCTTCGAACATGTGGGCAAAGATGCGTCCGATGTCGGCCAGGCCCTGCACTTCATTGAAGGGGTCTTTGAAGCGGGCATCCGCGGCATACAGGCCGGGCAGCCCGGGCAGGTCTTGTGGCTGCAGTTGCTCAAAGAACTGCACCAGCCGCTGCACGGCGTCTTGGGTAGTGGTGTCGGTCATGGCATCAGAGTCCGGTGATGCGGCGCACGGCCGCAAAGTACAGGCGGTAGGGCAGCAGGCGCAGCAGCTTCATCACACGGGTAAAACGCTTGGGAAAGTGGATGTCGAACTCGCCACGCGCCCAGCCCTGCACGATGGCCTGCGCCGCCTGCTCTGGCGAGATCAGCGCCGGCATGTGGAATTCGTTTTGCGCCGTCAGCGGTGTCTCGACAAAGCCGGGGTTGATCACGCTCACGCCCAGGCCCAGCGGCTGCAGGTCCAGGTACAGCGTCTCCGCCAGATTGATCAGCGCGGCCTTGGTCGGGCCGTAGGCCAGGCTCTGCGGCAGCCCGCGAAAGCCGGCCACGCTGCTGACCAGGCTGATGTGCCCTTGTCCGCGCGCCAGCATGCCTGGCGCGGTGGCGGCCAGCACATGCAGCGCGCCCACGGTGTTGACCTCGTGGTGCCGCAGCAGGTCGTCCAGGTCGATGGCCGTGGTCCGCATGGCGTGGTAGTGGCCTGCGCAGTAACAGACCAGGTCGAGCGGGCCGCTCGCCTGTGCGGACTGGGCTGCGGCTTTGACGGCTTCGGCGTCGGTCACATCCAGCGGCAGCGCCATGCTGCCGGGGTGCTGCACCACAAAGTCCTGCAGCGCATCCGCCTTGCGGGCCGAAACGATGACGTTGGCGCCCAGCGCGTGCAGCCGCTCGGCCAGTGCGCGGCCAATGCCGGTGGAGGCGCCCACCAGCCAGACGCGCCGGCCATGCCAGTCCCGAATGGGCGGGTTCAGGCTCATGGCGCCAGCTTCTGAAAGGACAGGGTGACTTCACCCAGCCGGATGCCGAACTTGCGCATGGTGGCGCGGTTGAGCATCACGCGCTCGTCCACCAGGTACATCCAGTCGTCGAACTGCACCTCATAGACCTTGCCGTCCACGGGCAGCTGCAGCGTGTAGGCCCACTGGAAGGCGTTGCCCATGGCGCGGCCGCTGGCGGTGCCGACCACGTCGTCCGCTGTGCCGGTGTAGCGGCCATCGGCGTGTTTGGTCAGGCGCCAGATGCGGCGCTCCTTCTTGCCATCCGAGTAGCTGAAGTGCTCGTCGAGCACGCCCTGGTTGCCGTCCCAGCGGCCTTCCATGTCCACGGTGAAGCGGCGCACCACCTGCCCGCTGCGGTCCTGAAAAATGCCGTGCGCAACGACCCTGCCGTTGAAGTATTGCGCCAGGTCCAGCTGCGGCCGTTCGGCAGCGTACTGCTCGATGTTCTGACTGGCACAGCCCGCCAGCGTGGCGATGGCAGTGATGCCGGCCAGCAGCAGGCGGCGTGAGCGTGTGAGGAATGTCATGGAGCCTCCGCTATGGATGGGGAAGAAAGGGGGCGCGGGCGCACAAACGCGAGGTAAAGCCCGGCTGCAGCCAGCAGCTTGAGGGCGCAGGGCAGCACGGCATAAGCCAGTGTGAGCGCCTGCAGGCCGTCGGCCGAGGAGGTGCCGGGCCGGTAGCCCAGCAGCTCCAGCAGAGGCAGCGCCAGTCCGGCGGCCAGGGCCAGGTTCAGTTTACTGGCGAGGTTCCACCAGCCAAAGTACGCGCCCTCACGCTGGCCACGGTCGCCGCGCTCGGCAATCATGCCGGCCAGCAGCGCGCCGGGCAGGGCCAGGTCGGTACCCAGCGCCAAGCCCGACAGGGCGCAGACCCACCAGAAACCCGCCACATCGCCACTTGTCAGGCTCGCCGCCCAGGCAAACACCAGCACCGACAGCAACATGCCCACCAGCCAGCTGCGTGAGAGCCCCCAGCACGCCACGCCACGCATCCACAGCGGCATGGAGGCTGCCGCGGCCACAAAGTAGGTGGCCAGAAACAGCGGCTCCAGCGTGGGCGCCTTCAGCCGGTCCTGGATAAAAAACAGCACGAGCGTGGCCGGTACGGCGCTGGCCATGCCGCTGAGCACAAACACCGCCATCAGCCTTCGAAAAGGCGTATGTCGCCAGGGGTGCAACAGGTCCTGCCGCCAGTGGCTGGCCGTGGCGGATGCGGCTTTTGGCGGCGCGCTGCTGCGGCTCCAGGCCCAGACGCCCGCGGCCAGCGCCAGCGCAAACACGGCAATCCACTCGCCCCAGCCCAGCCAGCCGGGCAGCACCGAGGCCAGCACCACACCGACCAGCCCGGCCCCTTCGCGCCAGGCGACGATGCGGGTGCGCTGCACTTCGTCACCTCCGAGCCGCGCGCCCCAGGACTGGTGCGTGATGGCCAGCAGGCTGAAAGCCAGACAGGTCAGCATGAGCACGCCCAGCAAGGCAGCGGGATCGCCCGGCTGTACCCAGGGCGGGAAAAACAGCAGCACCATGCCCAGCACCAGCAAGACTGAAGCCGCAGCGCCCGCGCCCAGCACCTGGCGTGGCGAGCGGGCATACAGCCGGTCGCCCAGGCGGCCGAGCAAAGGGTCGGTGAGGGCGTCGAACAGTCGCGCCAGCAGCAGCACCCCACCCAGGGTGGCCAGCGGCACACCGTAGCGGCTGGCGTACACATTGGGCAGGTGCACGTACAGCGGAAGCGCCACAAAGGCCAGCGGCAGGCCCAGCAGGCCATAGCGCAAACCTGCACTGTGGCCCGACTCGCAAGCAGCTGGGCTGGCGTCGGACTTCATCGGCGCTGGCCGGTGTCGCCAGCGCCCAGCAGGGCCTGGCGCATCTCGGGCTCGGAGGTGGTCGGGGCCAGCCAGATGCCGAAGAACAACCGGGCAAAGTCGGCATCGGGAACCTGCCCCACCAGGCGGCCATTGAGCCAGAAGCCGGCGGCCTGGCCGGGCAGGTACTGGCCGGCCAGGCGATCGCCCGCCTTCACGTCAGGAAAGAGGCCCTGCATGTCGGCGAGCCAGCGCTGTGCCTGTGCCTCGCTGAAGCTGCCGCCGCGGCGCATTTCCTGCAGCGAGCGCTCGGCAATCGCTTTGCCCTTGAGGTTGCGCAGGTATTCCAGCTCCAGCACCAGGGGCTGCTGCGCCCAGGGACCGGCTTGAAAGTCTGGGCGCGTCCACAGGCGGGCGTGGTAGATGCGCATGCCCAGAAACCGCAATGTGGCTTCGCCTTGCTGGCGACTGCCCGGCAGCTGGGGGTGAGCCGTGCCAGATGCTGCCGCAGGACCGATTCCGGGGCTCGCCACCGGCTCGGCCGCGTTGGCCAGCACAGGCCTCGACAAACACAGACTCAGGGACAGGCTCAGGGCGAGCACCAGAACCCGCCGCCGGGCAGGTTCAGCGCGAGAGCGTGTACTGCACGACATCGATGTCTCCGGCATCGAAACCGGCCTCGCAATACGCCAGATAAAACTCCCAGATGCGCATGAAGCGCTCGTCAAAGCCCAGCGCCAGCACCTTTTCGCGCTGCGCCATGAAATCGGCCCGCCAGCGGCGGCAGGTTTCGGCGTAGTCGCGGCCAAAGGCCAGCTCGTCCACCACCTCTAGACCGGCGGCCTGGGCTTCACGTCGGAATTCAGCAGGACAGGGCAGGCAGCCACCGGGGAAGATGTACTGCTGGATGAAGTCGGTCGAGCGGATGTAGCGCTCGAACAGGCTGTCCTGGATCACGATGCTCTGGATGCAGGCACGCCCCCCCGGCTTGAGCAGCCGGGCCACGCTCTGGAAGTAGGTGGGCCAGTACTCGCGGCCCACGGCTTCGAGCATTTCGATCGAGCAGATCGCGTCATAAGGCCCATCGTGTATGTCGCGGTAGTCCTGCAGGCGCAGATCGGCCCGGGTGTCGACGCCCAGTGCGGCCAGGCGCTGCTGTGCCCAGGCCAGCTGTTCGGTCGACAGGGTCACGCCGGTCAGGTGCGCGCCGAACTCGACCGTGGCCTTTTCGGCCAGTGCACCCCAGCCACAGCCGATCTCGAGCACGCGGTGGCCGCTTTGTACCCCGGCCATGCGCAGCGCGCGGCTCACCTTGGCGTGCTGGGCCTGCTGCATGTCCTGACCGGGCTGGCCTTCGAACAGGGCCGACGAGTAGTTCATCGTCGGGTCAAGCCAGAGGCTGTAGAAGGCATTGCCCAGGTCGTAGTGGGCATGGATGTTCTTGCGGCTGTTGCTTTTGGTGTTGCGGTGCAGCAGGTGGCGCAAGCGGTACAGCAGTCGCCCGGCCCAGGAGCCGTGGATGACCTCGTCCAGCGTCTTGCGGTTGGCGATCAGCAGGCCCAGCAGCGGGGCCAGTTGGGGCGTGCTCCAGTCGCCGGCGATGTAGCTTTCGGCGAAGCCGATGTCGCCCGATTTGAGCGCCGCACCGAAGGCATTCCAGTTGTGCAGATACAGGCTGACGTGCGGTCCCTGGCCGTCGCCCACCGTGTGCACACCGCCATCGGGCAGGTGCAGGGTCAGGCTGCCATGGCGCAGTTGCTGCAGCAGGCGAAAAACGGTGCGGGCAGCGGCCGGTGCGCGCGATGGCAGTTGCTCTGTGTTCTGTGCGGTGGCGGTCAGGGTGTTCATGTGTCCGGATTCTTAGCGGGTCACGAAATGTTCGGGGGCAGCCGGCTTGCGGTGAAAGCCCACGCGCTTGAGCCAGATCTGCAGGGCTTGCCAGTGGATGCGCGCCATCACCATCAGTGTCATGGCTGGGTAGTGCCACAGGGCGCGCTGCAGGGCCGCCGGCGTGATCGGCTGCAGGGTGCCGCTGACGCTGGTGTTGAGCAGCGGGCCTGCGTCATCGTCGTGGTCCACACGCACGACAGTGTGCGACTGGTCCTTGTGCACGGTGCGCAAAAAGCGGAAGCGGTAACGCCCCTCGACACGGCAAAAGGGCGAGACATGAAAGCACTTGTCGGCCTGCAGCTCGGCGCCGTAGTGGGGCTGGTCGAGCAGGTAGCAGTGGCGTTCGCCAAAAGTGTTGTTGACCTCGACAACGATGGCGCGCAGGCCGCCGTCGGCGTGGTGGCAGTACCAGAAACTGACCGGCTTGAAGGTGTATCCAAAAATGCGCGGGTAGGTGTGCAGCCAGACTTCGCCATGGGCGTCGCGAATGCCCTCGCGCTCCAGCATGTCCTCGAGCCAGGCCAGTGCGCCGCCTGCTTCGGGGCCTCGACCGTCGCCGTGGTCGCGGTCATGAAAGCTGATCGCTGCGCGCCGGTTGATGGCCAGGCCGCCCATCGCGTGCGCATCGGCGAGCTGGCGCATGGGCAGCATCAGGAAGAAGGTGTCGTAGACAAAGGCGTGCCGCCTGGGGCGCAGGCGGGTGTGCCGCACCTGGCCGAAGCCGATCTGGGCGACAGCGCCGTGGCTCATGCCGCCGCCTTGCGCGCTGTGCTGGTGTGGGCCAGCAGTTCTTCGGCCGCGGCCAGACCCGATTTGAGTCCGTCTTCGTGAAAGCCGTAGCCTGTCCAGGCGCCGCAGTACCAGGTGTGCCGCACGCCCTGCAGTTCGGGCACGCGTTTTTGGGCTTCGATGGCCGAGAGGTCAAATACCGGGTGGCTGTACTCGAATTCGGCCAGCACCTTGTGGCGGGCGATCGGGCGCACCGGGTTGAGCGATTCCACAATCGGCTGCTCGAACGGCATGGGCTGCAGCTTGTTCAAGAGGTAATGCAGGCACACACGGCCGGACTCCTGCTGCGGGTCGGCAGCGCGCTCGTAGTTCCAGGCGGCCCAGGCGGCAGGGCGCTCGGGCAGCACCGAGGTGTCGGTGTGCAGCACGGCCAGATTGGGCTGGTAGCGGATGGCGCCCAGCACCGCCGCTTCGGTGTGTGTGGGCTGCCCCAGCAGGGCCAGTGCCTGGTCGGAGTGCGTGGCCAGCACCACATGGTCAAAGCGCTCACTGCCCTGGTCGGTGAAAAGCGTTGCGCCGGCGGCGTCGCGCTCGATGCGGCGCACAGGGGTGTTCAGGCGTGCATCCGGGATGCTGGCCACAATCTTGTCGACATAGTGCCTGGCGCCGCCCACCACCGTATGCCACTGCGGGCGGTCATTGACCTGCAGCAGGCCGTGGTTGTGGCAAAAGCGGATCATGGTGGCCACCGGGAACTGCAGCATCTGGTCGGTCGGGCAGCTCCAGATGCATCCGAGCATCGGCAGGAAATACCAGTCGCGAAACGGCTGACCGAAGCGGTGCGTTTCCAGAAAGCTTTGCAGCGTCTGCGTCATGCGGGCGTCTTGCTCGGACAGGGCCAGTTCGGTGCACAGCCGGTTGAAGCGCAGCAGGTCGCGGAGCATACCCAGAAACCGCGGGCTGACCAGGTTGCGTTTTTGCGCGAACACCGTGGCCAGGCTGCTGCCGCTCCATTCGAGCGCCTGCGCACCTCGGGCACCGGGCACCTGCACCGAAAACGACATGTCCGACGGCGCTGTGGCCACGCCCAGCTCGGCCAGCAGGGCAATCAGGTGCGGGTAGGTGCGCTCGTTGAAGACCAGAAAGCCGGTATCCACCCCCCAGGTTTGGGGGCCATGTGGGGTTGGCAGGGTGATGTCCACCGTGTGGGTGTGGCCGCCAAAGTAGTTGCCTGCCTCGAACAGGCTGACCTGTGCGTGGGCCTGCAGGCGGTGTGCGGCGGCCAGTCCGGAGATGCCCGATCCGACAATGGCGACTTTCATGGGGGATCCTTGGATTTTGTCCTAGACAAATTCATTGTATGCTAAGGACATCCAGGCGTTCAAGGCTGGGAAATTTTCCCGGCTGCGCCAGGTTTTTGCCAACAAGCACCTCAGATGGAGCCATCAACAACTTCTTTGTCCAGCCCTGCGGCAGGCGCCGACCAGACCTGGTCGATTGCCGAGGTCGAGCGCGAGACGGGTCTGGGCAAGGACACGCTCAGGGTCTGGGAGCGGCGTTACGGTTTTCCGGTTCCGCTGCGCGACAGGCTGGGTGAGCGCGCTTACCCGGGAGAACAACTCCAGCAATTGCGTCTGATCAAGCGGGCGCTGGATGCCGGACATCGCCCGGGCAAGGTGGTGCCACTGCCTTTGCCGCAGTTGCAGTCGCTGCTCGCGGCCAGGGCAGCCGATCCGATGGTCGCCGCTGGCCAGGAAGCGCCTGCCTCGCCCGAGTCGGGGCTGGATGACTTGGCGCCATGGATCGAATCGCTGGCCGCAGACCGGACCGATCTGGTCCGGCAAGGGCTGCAGCAACAGATCCTGCGCCAGGGTCTGGGGGCGGTGGTCGATCAACTCATTGCCCCCTTGTGCGTGCGGGTGGGCGAGTCGTGGCTGCGTGGCGAACTCTCGGTCTACCAGGAGCACCTGTTCACCGAAACCCTGCAGTCGGTGTTGCGCGAGGCGATCGCTTCGGTGGATGCAGGCGGACGGGCTTTGCAGCGCAGTCCTCGCACACTGCTGACGACCACGCCCGGCGAACAGCACGGCCTGGGCCTGCTGATGGCCGAGTGCCATTTTGCGCTGGAGTCTTGTGCCCGTTTCGTGCTGGGCGTTTCCACCCCGATCGCTGACATTGCTCTGGCGGTGCGGCAGTTGCGCATCGACGTGCTGGCCCTCAGCTTCAGTGCCTATGCCTCGCGCCGCGACGTGCTCGAGAGTCTGCGGCAATTGATCGACCAAATGCCGCAAGGTGTCGAAATCTGGGTCGGGGGTTCTGCGGCAGCCTTGCACAGCCGGGTGTTGCCAGCAAGCGTGAGCGTCTTGCGTCAAGCCTCTGACGTCTCCAGCCAGGTGCAGGCCTGGCGGGCGCGCCACCCCTGACCGGCCCCCTGAAGTGCTGCTTTGGCCGGGGCTTTGGCATGGCTATGGCCATTCAGGCTGGATGCATGTACAATGCCAATTGCTGCAGACGTTTGCTTACCTCCGTTGCAGCAAGGTCTGATCAGGGCAGCGGTACCCCAACACCGCACACCTCCAGCACCGCCCATCGCTACGTCGGGTTGTTCTGGTTGTCACACTTTTCCTTCTGGCAAGCCTCACTCCGGTTGGTTTTAAACCACCGCATTTGCCCATGTCATTTCTGCCTTGAGCGGCTGACATGCAAAGGGCCTCCACGGCCTGAATCTCTTTATTTTTAGATGTCACTTCACTCTCTTGCACCCTTTGCCGTTGGCAAATTTCTTTTCACACCCCTGACGCGCTGCGCCATGGGCGGCCGTTTCACGGCCTCGCTGTCGATCCGCAGGGGCCAGGGCTCCCAGACGCAGGACAGCGTCTACACCTTCAAGCCTGAATTCGCCAACCGCGACAGCGCGCTGGCCTATGCTGCCCAGCAAGGCCGCGACTGGCTGAACAATTCCCTGGCTTTTGCCTGATTCAAACCATTCAAAACACAGGAGGCCCCATGGCCAAGGAAGAACTGATCGAGATGCAGGGCAAGGTGGACGAAGTGCTGCCCGACCTGCGCTATCGCGTGACCCTGGAAAACGGTCACCAGCTGGTGGCCTACACCGGCGGCAAGATGCGCAAGCACAGCATCCGCATTCTGGCGGGTGACAAGGTCACGCTGGAAATGTCGCCCTACGACCTCTCCAAGGGCCGCATCACTTTCCGTCACATTGAAAACCGCATGCCCCGAGTGGGCGGTGCGCCTGCGTTCAAGCGCAAGCGCTGATCCATTTTTTAACCTGCGCCCAAATCCATTTTTGCAGGGCGCTTTTTCTGAAAGGCTCAAACATGAGCAACAAACTGTACGTCGTCAACCTGTCTTACTCTGTGCGCGACGATGATCTGCAACAGCAATTTTCCGCCTTCGGCAACGTTCAGTCGGCCAAGGTCATGATGGAGCGCGACACCGGCCGTTCCAAGGGTTTCGGCTTCGTCGAAATGTCCAGCGCTGAAGAAGCACAGGCTGCCATCGAAGGCCTGCATGGCAAAAACATGGGTGGCCGTGACCTTACGGTCAACATCGCCCGTCCGATGGAAGCCCGCCCCCCGCGCAGCGGTGGTTTCGGCGGCGGCTTCGGTGGTGGTGGCGCTCGCCGCTACTGATCCGGGTCGATCCGAAACGGGTGTGATGCCCGTTTTTTGAGCATGCCGCAGCGCGCCAGCAATGGTGCGGTCTGCGGCATTTTTCATGGGGCTTGTCCACAGGCTTGCACACGCAGGCTGGGGACATCCGGCGCAGGGGCGCAAGAGCGAGCGCTTATGATCGGCGCGCTGCCTGCACCTGCGGGCAGTCACCTGCCTTCGGGGTATTGGCTGCTGGTGCAGCCTCTTGTGCGCCGACAGGTGTTTCGTCCCATCTGGAGTTCTCTGTATGACCCCCAATCGCCGTTCCCTTCTGCAGGGCGTGGCAGCCGTGGGCGCGCTCGGCGCGTTGCCCCTGTCTGCGCAGCCGTTCATTCTTTTCCCTGCCTCCGAATTGCTGCGCAAAGGCAACAAGCGCCGCGTCGTGATTCTGGGCGGCGGCTGGGGTGGCCTCACCACCGCCCGCCACCTGCGCCAGAGTGCCCCCGATCTGGAGGTGGTGCTGCTCGAAAAGAACCCGTTTTTCTGGTCTTGCCCATTGAGCAACAAATGGCTGGTGGACGTGGTGGACACGCAGTTTCTGCAGCACTCGTACACCGCCTCGGCGCGCCGCCATGGCTACACCTTTGTGCAGACCGAAGTGAGCGACATCGACCGCGACAGGCGCCGCGTGCATACCGCCCGCGGCTACGTGGACTACGACTGGCTGGTGGTCTCGGCCGGCATCCGCGTGAGTTACGAGCCATGGTTTGGCAACGACCGCCGCGCCATTGCGGAGACGGTGACGCATTTCTCCAGCGCTTATGTGCCCAGCGCCGAACATCTGGCGCTCAAGCAGAAGATCAGGGAGTTCAAGGGGGGCACGTTTGTGATGACGCTGCCACCACCGCCGCACCGCTGCCCGCCGTCGCCCTACGAGCGCGCCTGCCTGATCGCCTCGCATTTCCAGAAAAACAGGATCCCCGGCAAGATCCTGATCCTCGACCCCAAGCCGCGCATCGCGCCCATCGGACCGGGTTACAGGCTGGCGTTTGAAGACCTGTACCCGGACATCATTGAGCATGTGCCCAATGCCGTGGTCAAAGAGGTGGACCCGTTCAACAAGGTCATCAAGACCGGGGCAGGGGACTTCAGATTCGACGACGCCATCTTCATGGGCCACCACATGGCGGCCGATCTGGTCTGGAAGCTGGGGGCGATCGGCAAGACGCCCGAGGGCAAGCCCACGAACTGGGCCAAGGTGCATCCCGAGTTCTACAACCTGAGCGATGACCCACAGGTGTTCGTGATCGGTGACAGCGTGGGCGCCGTTTCGCCTCAGTTTGGCCACTACCCCAAAAGCGGCCATGTGGCCAACCGCATGGGCCAGAGCGTGGCGCAGTACATCGGCCAGCAGGCCAAAGGCCAGCCCATGAAGCCACTGCTGATCGACAACCTGTGCTTCATGCTGGTCAACACCGAACCGCTGGAAGCCATCAGCGTGCAGTTCGATTACAGGATGGGCCCCGAGGGCCACCTGATCCAGTCCCAGATCGACGACAACGACCGCCGTGCCGCCCTCTGGCAGGAAGACCTGCGCTGGTACGGGCACACGCTGGGCAACATGCTCTGACGACCTGACTGGCTCGCTATCATGGCCTGATGGTTTTGCTGTTTTCATTTGGCCATGAACACCCTTGACGATCTGGCGGGCCTGCTCACCGCGCTGGGCGTGGGGCTGATGATTGGCGTGGTGCGTGAGCGCAGCCATCGGCCCGACAAGGGCAAGGCAGGCACACGCACGCATGCCCTGGTGGCTATGCTGGGCTATCTGGCCTGGGGTTTTGGCATCTGGCCTTTTGTCGCCACTTTGCTGGTGATCGGGGCGTTGGCCATTGGGGGTTACCGCGTCACGGCACGCTCCGATCCGGGGCAGACAGGTGAAGTGGCCTTGCTGGTGACCTTGATGCTCTCGGCACTGGCGCAACAAAACCCGGCGCTGGCGGCCGGCCTGGGGGTGCTGGCGGCCGTGCTGCTCTACGCCAAAAGGGCCTCGCAACGCATCAGCCGCGAACTCATCACCGAGCAGGAGTTGCAGGATGGCCTGATGCTGGCGGCGGCCGCGCTGGTGGTGATGCCTTTGCTGTCTGGCGAGCCGGTGGACCCGTGGGGCGTGCTGCGCCTGACCACCCTGTGGCGCATCGTGGTGCTGGTCATGGCGGTGGGCATGTTCGGCCATGTGGCGCAGCGTGCCCTGGGCCCGCGCTGGGGCATGCCGGTGGCCGGCTTTTTCTCGGGCTTTGCCTCGTCCACCGCCGCCGTGGTCAGCATGGGGCAGCGCGTGAAGGACGGCCACCTGCAGCCCTTGCCTGCGGCGGCGGCGGCCTTGCTGTCCAACCTCGCGTCGCTGCTCTTGCTGGCCGGGGTGGTGGGGGCCGTGTCACCGCACTTGCTGCAAGCCATGCGCGAATCGTTCGCACTGGCGGCGCTGGGCCTATTGATCGCGGTGGCGCTGTGCCTGCGCCGCAACGGGACAGGGCCGGACATGCAGACTTCGGGCAGCGCGTTCAAGCTCACGCACGCCCTGGTCATTGCCGGGATGATCGCCCTGATGACGGTTCTGGCCGGTTGGCTGCGCAGCCGTTACGGGGATGCCGGCGTGCTGGTGGCTGCGGTCGCGGTGGCCTGGGTGGAGGTGCATGCCGCGGTGGCCAGTGTGGCGCAGCTGATGCAGACCGGTGAGATGCCGCTGGCCTTGGCCCGTTGGGGGTTGATCGCGGTGCTGGCTTCCAGTGCGCTGGCCAAAACGGTGCTGGCGGTGCTCAGTGGCGGCGCACGCTACGGCCTGACGGTGGGCGCGGGCCTGCTGGCCATGGCAGGACTGGCCGCGTTACCTTTGTGGGTCATCGTTTGAATCATTGTCGGACAGTAATGGTTGATAAAACGTTATTTGGCGGCGTATAAGCCGCTTTCAGGGTTTTACCCAAGCAGTTAATCTGCCAACTGTCCGACAATGTTGGTCATGGGTATCACCGCATCGGACACCGTACACGACACTTCGGCAGCGGGCGGCTTGCCGCTGGCTGCTCTGGCCAGGTGGCTTGCAGCGCAGGCGGTGTTGCCCCAGGGGCAGGGCCTGCAGGTCGAGCGCATGAGCGGCGGCCAGTCCAACCCCTCGTGGCTGTTGCGCAGCGCAGAGCGGACTCTGGTGCTGCGTGCCAAACCCGCACCAGCCGCGCAGCTGTTGCCGTCGGCCCACGCGATCGAGCGCGAGTACCGCATCCTGCATGCCCTCCAGGGCTCGGGTGTGCCGGTGCCGCGCGCGTACGCCCTGTGTGAAGACGAGTCGGTCATCGGCGTGGCTTTTTATGTGATGGACTTTGTGCAGGGGCGCATCTTTCGTGATGCGACCTTGCCCGAGGTGCCGAGACCCGGGCGCGCGGCGTATTTCAGGGCCGCCAACGAGGTGCTGGCGCAGCTGCACAGCGTGGACTGGCGCGCACTCGGTCTGCAGGATTTTGGTCGCCACGAGGGTTACTACAGCCGCCTGATCCGCCGCTGGACGCAGCAGTACGAGGCTGCAAGCCCCGCACCTGTCGAGGCCATGGCGCAACTGGCCCGGTGGTTGCCGCAGCACATTCCGGCGGGCGCCGATGGGGCGGACCTGACCTGCATCACCCACGGCGACTACCGCATCGAGAACCTGATGTTCCACCCCACGCGGCCCGAAGTGGTGGCCGTGCTGGACTGGGAGTTGGCCACGCTGGGCCACCCGCTGAGTGATCTGTCCTACAGCACGCTGGCCTGGCACATGCCTGCGGGCATCTTGCGCGGCTATGGCGATCAGGACCTGTGCGCGCTGGGCCTGCCGCAAGAGATGGAGCACGTAGCCAGTTACTGCGAACGCATGCGCATTGATGCGGGCGGCGTGCTCACGCACTGGCCGTTTTACCTGGCCTTCAACCTGTTTCGCCTCAGCGCCATCCTGCTGGGCATTGGCCAGCGCGAGCGCGCAGGCGTGGCGTCCAACAGCAGCGCCCGCGAGATCGCGGCCATGGCCGAACCGGTGGCCAACTGGGGTTGGGCCATCGCGCAGGGGCAGACACCGGATTTCCTTTCACACAACACCCACAGGAGACACGCATGAAACACTTTTCCCGCCGTCGAATCACCCAGGGCCTGCTTGCCGGTTTGCTGGGGCTTGCGGCCCTGGGCAGCCAGGCGCAGGAGGGCGCGCCCGCCAAAATCATCGTTGGCTTCCCGGCCGGTGGCTCGTTCGACGCGATCGCCCGCCTGATTGCCGACAAGGCCAAGACCGAGCTGAACCGCCCGATCGTGGTGGACAACAAGGTGGGCGCGGGCGGCCGCATCGCGGTGGATGCGCTCAAGGCCTCGCCGGCCGATGGCAGCGCGGTCATGCTTGGCCCGGATGCGCTCACGGCGCTTTACCCCTTCACCTTCAAAAAGCTGAGCTACGACCCCAAAAAGGACCTGGTGCCGATCGGCACTGCGGCCGAGTTCGCCTTCAGCTTTGCCGTGGGCACGGCGCCCAAGGCCAACAGCTGGGGCGAATACGCGGCCTGGGCCAAGGCCAACCCCAAGGATGCCAACTACGGCATTCCCGCGCTGGGCGCGCCGCACCACTTCTTTGGTATCCTGCTGGGCAACGCGATCGGCGTGCCGATGCAGAACGTGCCTTTCCAGGGCAGCGCGCCCATCAACCTGGCGCTGATGGGGGGGCAGATCAGCTCGTCAATCGACGTGGCCAGCAGCCAGGTGGAAAACCACAAGGCCGGCAAGATCAAAATGCTGGCGGTGTCCACCGAGCAGCGCATCCCGCAGGCGCCCGATGTGCCGACCTTCACCGAGCTGGGTTTTCCGGCCGTCAGCGGTGCCGGCTTCAACGCCCTGTACGCGCCGGCTGGCACGCCCGCCAGTGCGGTGGACACCTGGAACAAGGCTTTGGCAAAGGTCATGGCCATGCCCGATGTGCGCGAAAAACTCACGGGTATGGGCTACATTCCGGTGGGCAAGTCCACGCAGGAGTTGATCGAGCGCCAGAACGCATCGATCCGCAAGTGGGAGCCGGTGATCAAGGCCTCCGGTTTCTCGGCCGACTGAGGCCAACCCTCCACAGGGCCTGCTGCGCAGGCCCTTTTTTGTTGCATTGCCGATGACCACCAAACCCCGTTCCGTGCCCGCCTACCGTGTGGTGTCCGACCACCTGCGCCAACGCATCGTGGGCGGCGAGATCGCGCCCGGGCAGGCCTTGCCGATCGAGGCAGACCTCTCCTGCCATTACGAGGTGCACCGATCGACCGTGCGTGAGGCCTTGCGCCAGCTCGAACAGGACGGGCTGGTGCAGCGCGTGGGCAAACGGCTGGTGGTCGCGGTGCCGCAGGCGGGCAACCTGACCCATTCGGCCGAGCGTGCCCTGCAGTTGCAGCAGGTGAGCTTTCGCGAGGTGTGGGAGGTGGCCTCCACCATCGAGCCCTTGTGCGCGCGGCTGGCCGCCGAGCGCATCACCGAGGCGCAGCTGCTGCGCCTGCAGGCCAATGTGGTGCAGACGGCCGAACTGGTCGTGCAGGGGCAGTCACCGGTGCAGGCCACCATCGAGTTCCAGTCGCTGGTGGCCGAGGCGGCCCACAACCATGCCCTGCTGCTGGCGCGCGCCCCCATGAGTCTGCTGATGCTGGCCGGATACGCCGCAATCGCGCCACGGCTGCCCCAATCCGGCGCACGGCTGCTGGAGGCGCACCAGCATGTGCTCGAATCCCTGCGCCAGCACGACGCCGAATCTGCCGTGGCCTGGACGCGGCGTCACCTGGCCGACCACCGACGTGGCTTTGAAGTGGCCGGGATGGACATGGACGCGCCCATTCCCTCTCCGGATTAAGCACTTTCAGGTCATTTCTGATTTGCGTTTATGTTATTCATTTCATATTAGGCGTGTATTTCTCGATTTTGACATTTGTAAATAATGTGCCGTAGCGCACACAGTGCGACGTGGGTGGGCACTAAATTCAAAGGCAGCAAAGTTGCTTGCTCCCGAAATAAACGATGAACCCACGCATCAATGCTTTGCTCGATGGATTCCCGGATTCCGAATACACGCGACTGACCTCGCACATGGAATTGGTGTCACTGTCCAAAGGGCGTGATTTGTTTGTCTCCGGCCAGATGGCCAGCCATGTGCATTACCCGGTTGGAGCCCTGGTATCGATGATGGTGGACTTGGATGACGGCTTCAGCGTAGAGACCTACATGGTGGGCAACGCTGGCCTGATCGGTTGGGCCGCGCTGGACGGTCCCAGCCCCTACCGGGCGAACGTGCGCCAGGCGGGCCTGGCCTACCGCATTGCAGGACCTGTGCTCAAAAGCCTGGTGCAGGATTGCCCGGTGCATGCCATGGCGATTTCAGCCAGGATGCGCCGCATGGTCCTGCAACTGTCCCAGTCGGTGGTGTGTGGCAAACACCATTCGGTCGAGCAGCAGCTGATCCGCTGGATGCTGGTCTCGCTTGACCGCACCCTGGAGCCTGTGATCGAGATGACACATCAGGAAATTTCCGAGCGCCTCGGTTTCCGGCGCGAAGCCATCACGCTGGCGCTGGGCAAGCTCACGGTGCTGGATTACATCGACTCACGCCGCGGTGCGATCGAAGTCACCTGCCGAGAGGGGCTTGAATCGATGGTGTGCGACTGCTACTGGATCGGCCAGGAAAAGACCAAGCCCGATTTCAGCCAGCGCGATCCGGAGCTGGCCAAGGTGGGCAAATGAGGGCGCCTTGAGGCTCGTTCAAACCACCGGATCGCCGATTGCATAGAAATGGCCACCGGCCACATGGTGCAGGCTGCGCAGGCCTGACGGGCCCTCCTCGAAGTGCCAGCGTCCCTCGCTGAAGACGCGTTCGTCGGCCCAGGCGCCCACCACTTCGGCCAGGATCAGGTCGTGCGGCCCGGCCACATGCTGCGTGGCGAGCAGCACACGGCATTCAAGCTGCGCGGTGCAGCCCTCCACCAGCGGGGTGCCGGTCTGCGAACCCGGCCGGCTGGTGATGCCGCAGCGTGCCAGCTTGTCGGCATGGTCTTTGCCGCTGAGGGTGCCAGCCGCCACCACCAACTCACGCTGATCCACGCAGGGCACGTTGATGCTGAGCACGCCCGAGGCCTCGATCAGCTCGCGCGTGAGCGTAGCCTTGTCGATGACCACCGCGAGCTTGGGTGTGTCAAAGTCCAGAGGCATGGCCCAGGCCGCTGCCATGACGTTGCTGCGCCCCGCGTGCGCACTGCCCACGAGCACGGTGGGGCCGTGGTTGAGCAGGCGGTAAGCGTGTTTCAGATCAACGGCTTGCATGCACAGCTCAGGCGATCTCGGCGATCAGTTCGATCTCGACGCATGCGCCCAGCGGGATCTGCGCCACGCCAAACGCGCTGCGGGCATGCGCGCCGGCTGCACCGAACACCTGGCCCAGCAGCTCACTGCAGCCGTTGGTCACCAGGTGCTGCTCGGTGAACTCGCCGGTGGAGTTGACCAGGCTCATGACCTTGACGATGCGTTTGACCTTGTTCAGGTCGCCCACGGCCGCATGCAACGTGCCCATCAGGTCGATGGCCACGGCGCGGGCAGCCTGCTGGCCCTCGGCCGTGCCCATGGTTTTGCCCAGCTGACCCACCCAGGGCTTGCCGTCTTTTTTGGCAATGTGGCCGGACAGGAAGACCAGATTGCCGGTTTGCACAAAAGGCACATAGGCGGCGGCAGGCACGGCCACCGGGGGCAGTTCGATGTTCAGGGATTTCAGTTTGTCGTAAACGCTCATGGTGTGGCTTGGAAGGTTGAATCCAGGCGCCACTTTAATCCAGGTCCGACTGGCCCTGAAATTGCCTGTTCAGGTGCATGCCGCTGCGTTTTGCACTGTCCCTCATCCTGATTGCACTTCCGTGGTGCGCCATCCCCGCTTTGGGGCATGAATCGCCTGTGCTGGAGGTCATTGGCCAGCTCGACAACGGCCTGGGCAGCAGCGAAGCGGCCAGCCAGGGCGTGATCGGGGCGCAGCGGCTGCAGGAGCGGGCCCTGCAGCGGCCGGCGCAGGTGCTGGAGTTCATCCCGGGCATGGTGGTGACCCAGCATTCGGGCGAGGGCAAGGCCAATCAGTACTTTCTGCGCGGCATGAACCTGGACCATGGCACCGATTTCGCCACCACGGTCAATGGCGTGCCGGTGAACATGCCCACCCATGCCCACGGGCAGGGCTACAGCGACCTGAACATCCTGATCCCCGAACTTGTGAGTCGGGTGGATTACCGCAAGGGGCCGTATTTCGCGGCCGATGGCGATTTTTCATCTGCGGGCTCGGCCCAACTGGTCTACAAGAGTCGGCTGGAGCGGCCGCTGTCCGAGTTCACGATCGGACAGCGAGGCTATCAGCGAGGCCTGGTGGCCGGCTCGCGCGAAGTCGGCGATGGCGTGACCTTGCTGGCGGCCGCAGAACGCCTGAACCACAACGGCCCGTGGACCGTGCCGGAGTGCCTGCGCAAGCTCAACACCCTGCTCAGTCTGAGCGGGGGCAGCCAGCGCGAGGGCTGGTCTGCCAGCTTGTCGGCGCACGCGGCGCACTGGAATGCCACCGACCAGGTGCCGCAGCGGCTGATCGATGCCGGCACCTTTCAGGGGCAAGCCTTTGGCCGCTTTGATTCGCTGGACCCGAGCGACGGTGCCAGCACGCGCCGCACCAGTCTGTCGGGCAGCTGGCATGAGCTGTCAGAGCATGGCATGACGCGACTGGAGGCGTACATGATCCAGTACGCGCTCAAGCTGTTCTCCAACTTCACCTGGGGCCTGGACCGCGCCAGTGACCAGTTTGCCCAGACCGACCACCGAACCGTGCTGGGTGGCAGGGCTTGGCGGACATGGTTTTCCGATCCGGGCGATGCGCGCAGCATGCAGAACACACTGGGCGTGCAACTGCGTCAGGACCGCATGCAGTTGGGCCTGTATGACACCGTGGCGCGACAGACTCAGGCCACCGTGCGCGACGACGGTGTGCAGCAGACGCTGGTGGGTCTGTACGCCGAAAACGAGGTCGGCTGGACGCGCTGGCTGCGCACGGTGGCGGGTGTGCGCGCCGACCAGTTCCTTGCCCGGGTCAACAGCCATCTGCAGCCGCAGAACTCGGGCACTTCCAGTGCCACTCAGGTTTCTCCGAGGCTCTCGCTGATTTTCGGGCCTTGGCAGAAAACCGAATTCTTCGTGAATGCCGGCCGGGGTTTTCACAGCAATGATGCGCGCGGCACCACCGCCAGGGTTGATCCCCGCACGGGCGGGCCCGTCGATGCGGTGCGGGGGCTGGTTGCTTCGCGCGGCCAGGAGCTGGGGCTGAAGTCGCAGATCTTGCCCCATCTGCAGACCTCGCTGGCCCTGTGGCGACTCGACTTCGACTCCGAGCTGGTTTATGTGGGCGATGTCGGCAACACTCGGGCCGGCCGCCCGAGCCGGCGCACCGGGGTGGAATGGACCAGCCAGTGGACGCCCGGCGAACAGGTCTTGCTGGACGCCAGCCTGGCCTGGACCAGGCCACGCTATGCCGACACCCAACCTGCAGGAAGCAACATGCCCAATGCCGTGCACAAAGTGGCTCAGCTGGGTCTGACCCTGCGCCCGCTGGGGTGGTGGTCGGCATCGCTGGCCATTCGCCACATCGGCGCTGCGCCTTTGACCGAAGACAACACCGTGCGGTCTGCGTCCAGCACCACGGCCAATTTCAGGCTGCAGCGCAAGGTGTCGGATGCGCTGGACATGGCGCTGGACGTGCTGAACCTGAGCAATCGCCCAAACAACGACATCGGCTATTTCTACACCTCACGGCTGGCGGGAGAGCCTGCAGCGGGCGTGGCGGATGTGCATGTTCACCCGGCGCAGCCGCGCACGCTGCGACTGACGGCGCGGCTCATGCTCTGATTGCCGGCAGGCTCAGGCGCTGACCAGCAGGCCGCGCTTTTCGATGAAAGCAATCACCTCGCTCAGGCCCTGCTGCGTCTTGAGGTTGGTCATGACCCAGGGGCGCGTGTCGGGGTTGGGGCGCATGCGCGCGGTGTCTTGCTTCATCACCTCCAGATCGGCGCCGACATGCGGGGCCAGATCGGTCTTGTTGATCACGAACAGATCGCTCTTGGTGATGCCGGGGCCGCCCTTGCGCGGGATTTTTTCGCCGGCGGCCACGTCGATCACGT
>JACCDT010968604.1_pt1 | contig 30586 bp, 28 predicted proteins | sample 7446291 | NCBI WGS metagenome assembly JACCDT01 (sample SAMN15323446, study PRJNA562643) | freshwater metagenome | isolation source: river surface water | place: USA:Blue River Watershed | collected 2017-08-17
CTTCTATTTCGACGCCGGGAAAAATCAACCTTTGCTCGACGTTCCGGGCATCGACATGGTGCGGGCCGATTACTCGGCAACCAACTCGCAATGGACCGCCGCGTGGATTTCTGATGCCGGTCATCTCACCCGTCGTCCTGATATCAGCAATGTGGCCTTGATCAAGGCCGATGTCCATCAGGACGGCTGGAGGACCAGCGCGATACTCGCAACCCGCGAATCCGGGAAGGCGTTTTTTGGCGTCTTTGGCCAGTATCCGATCGGCGATGCGCTGATCGTCTATGGCGAAGTTGGAAATGGTCATCGGTCGACTGTGCCGCTATCCGCGGCTGAGCGTTCAGCGGGCGATCGTTTGACGACGGCGCGCGCATCGACAGCGCTGTTCGGCGCGTCTTACACCCGTATTAACGGTCAGATGCTGGCGGCGGAGTATTTATTGGATGGCCATGGTCTGCGAACTGACCAGGCGGACCGGTATTTTTCCGCCGCCGCCGAAGCCTCGCTGGCATTTCGGTCGGCATCCGATGCGGCGATGCGCTCGGCTAGTGCGGTCTCGCTGGGGCGAATGCTGGCCGCGATGCCAGGCCTGCTTGGTCGCCACTACGGTTACCTGCTGTGGCAGAGCAATCCTCAGGAGTCCGGCCGGTATTGGCGTGTATCGCTAGCGAGCGATCTGCAGGATGGTAGTGCGCAAGCTCTGCTGTTTTCCGAAATCAATGTGTCGCGTCATCTGTCGATGTTTGGGAGCGTAACGATCAACCATGGCAGACCCGAAACAGAATTCGGCTCGCTGGTGTCGCGCGTATTGTCGGTCGGTGCGAAGCTGTTTCTTATCTGAGATTGCCTGATGAACGAAGCGCGGGGTTTATGTCTGATTTCCATACCGAAGTCCGGCACCATGTTTTTGTCGGGCTATCTGGAAAAGATCAGTCAATGCAAGGCCGTGTTTGGTCTGGAGAGACGATCCGCGGCAGAGCTTGCCCGGGAGTTGACACAAGGGTGGCATCCGGACATTCAGGCGGCGGCTGACGACCGCAGTATCGACCTTGCGTCAATGTGCCGCCGCTTTGCGCTGATGTTGAACCGGAACCGGCCGCAGGGCGACTGTATGCCAACCAGCGGTATCGTGACGGATCACGGGTACACCAGCTTCTTGCAATTTTTAATTAACCCGTCCCCGGATCAGATTGCGTGCCCGCGAATGCTTATTCAATGGGCGCGCGATCGGAGCCTGGCTCCGGTCTTTCTTTATCGCCCGATTCCCGAGGTCGCTAACTCGCTGGCTTTGTTTTTGGCGAGCGGCAAATCCTTTCTATTGATTTTGCGTTCGATCGAGCAGGCGGCCGATATCGTCACGAACCTGCACGCACCGGTACTGGCTGCACAGACGGCCGCCTGGCTGGACATCGCGAGCGAGCAGAACGTACTGGCCTTGTCCTACCAGGAATTGATCGCGGACCCTTCGCGCTGGATCGCAGAGGTGGCCAGGCAATCGATGCTTCCGATCGTCGTGGGCAAGCTCAGCGAGGACCCCGCAGCCTATCGCCCCTGGACATATCGGCGCCGGTCGCAGATGAGCGCGTCTTGGTGCGATACCTTCAATCCACGGCAGCAGGCTGTACTACGTTCGTTGTGCCCTGTGCACCGGGAGGCGCCATGAGCGATATCGTCGGCATTTGCTGCCGCAGCGAGGACGTTTTTTGTCGTGCTCACCGCTGGGCCATCAACCGCGGGCTGACCAGTTTGCTGATATCGGTCGCAGATTTGCCTGCCCTGGCTGCACTGACCAGGCAGCTCGGTACTTTCGCAATCATTGTCGAGCAGGATCTGTCGGATCGACTCAGCGGACTGCCGGTCATCGCTGCAGACTCGCTGCCCGATCTGCCGTTGCCCGCACCCCAGCTGTGGCCGAAAACAGTGACCCTGTTGTTCACCAGCGGTTCAACGGGCGAGCCGAACCTGATACCCAAAAGCGCGGCGGCTCTTCTGGGTGAGCTGGACTGCCTGCGCAGTGCGTTGCCACCGACGATCGCTAGTGCGCAATTTGTTGCGACGGTGCCATTGGAACATATGTTCGGATACATCTTCGCGTATTGGCTGCCGCGCATCCTGGGAACACCAGCGCCTTCCGTACGGGCACGGCTTCCGCAAGATCTGCGTGCGATCGGCGCGTCGGCGCCGGCCCCGCTATGGCTCGTCACGACGCCGTTGCATTTGCGAGCCTATGGCATGGCGGGTGGCGCATTTCCGAATGTCGCTGGCGTGCTGTGTGCGACGGCACCGCTCGATCCTCAGCTCGCCTGGCGTGCGCGAGATCTGTTCGGGGTACCGGTGACGGAGATTTATGGCAGTACCGAAACCGGTGCGGTGGCTTGTCGTCGGTGGGATGAACCCGGTGGCATTCCGCTGTGGCGACCGCTGGCCGGGGTCGCCATTGAGGCCGACCTTCACGGCAACGCGGTCTGTACCGTCTCGCATCTGGCGCAGCCCGTCACCATGGCCGACCGGATCACGATCTCCGAGGCCGGCTTTCTGATGGTCGGTCGAGATGCCGATCTCGTCAAGCTTGCCGGCAAGCGGCAATCGATATCGGGTCTGAATGTCTTGCTGACCTCGTTGCCCGGTGTGCTTGACGGTGTCTTCTTCGATCCGGCGTCGACGGACACGCGATGCACCGAGCCGATCCGACTAGTCGCTTTTGCCGTGCTTGCTCCCGGTTGGACGGCGGCTCACATTCTGAGTGCCATGCGCGAACGCGTTGATGCCCTGTTTCTTCCGCGCCCCCTGTTCGTTGTGGATCAGTTGCCCAGGCTGGAAACCGGCAAATTGCGTCACAGCGATCTGTTGGCCTTGCATGCCCGGTGTCGCGCCCTTCAGGCCGCCGACAGAGACTCCGAAGTTTCTCATTAGAGGGAAGACCCTATGCGTCTGTTAGAAGGAAAGGTTGCCCTGGTGACGGGCGCCGCGAGGGGAATCGGGGCGGCGATCGCAGCGTGTTTTGCTGCCCAAGGCGCGCATGTCGTGCTGAACAGCCGCAGCGACAGCGCAGCACTGGCCGAGACGCTGGAAAGTATCGGCCGGCAGGGAGCCCGCGTCATCTCTTGCGTGGGGGATGTCGCCGATTCTGCTGTCGCGCAGCGCATGGTGAACGGTGCGATGGAAACATTCGGCCGCGTGGATGTGCTGGTGAATAACGCCGGTGTGATTCGTGATCGCCCGCTCCCCTTTATGCGCGAGGCCGATTGGGATGACGTGATCTCGACAAATTTAAAGGGCGCCTTTCTTTGCTCGAAGGCCGCACTGAAGCCGATGCTGAAACAGCGGGCCGGTCGCATCATCAATATCGCTTCGATCACCGCGCTGTCCGGCCGCCCGGGCCAATCGAATTATGGCGCGGCGAAGGCCGGACTGATCGGATTTACGCGCTCGCTCGCCTGCGAGGCCGCGCCGCACAACGTGCTGGTCAACGCGGCCGTCGTCGGGGTCATCGATACACGAATGACGCGGCAGATTCCTCGCGAGACCCTGAACACGATTCTCGGCATGGTGCCGATGGGGCGCATCGGACGTCCGGAAGAAGTGGCGAATGTTTGCCTGTTCCTCGCATCGGAGCTGTCGTCCTATGTGACCGGAACGACGATTAATGTGAGCGGAGGAGGGTACATCGGATGAGCTTGGTATCAATCAGCGAAGCGCGCGAGATCGCCGTGCGCCGTCAGGCATTGTCGGATCGGTTGAAGCGGATGCTCATCGATCGGTTGTCGTTGCAGCTCGACGTCGATGAGATCGCCGACGACAGTCCTCTGTTCGGCTCCGGTCTGGGGCTGGACTCTGTCGATGCGCTGGAGGTCGCGATCTCGGTGGAGACGGAATTTAATGTATCGATCACCGATGAAGATCTGCACGCTTTCCGATCGATTAATACGGTGCTGGATTTCATCGAAGCGCATTCGGGAGACAAGCAATGACACCTATCGCCATCGATGACGTCGCGCTCGCCGCACACGCTGTCGCCGAACCTGCCGGCGCCGTTCATCCCGACTATGCGGCAGTACGCCAGCGCGCAGCATTGATGGATCTGTCCTGCGAAGGGCGATGGCAGCTGACGGGCACGCATGCGCTGTTGGCGCTGAATCGCCTGTTTTCGCTCGATCTCGAGATCGTGCCGCGCTGGCAGGGCGTCAGCGGCCTGTTTCTGCAGAAGGATGCATCGGTGATCGCGATCGCTACCGTCTTCCGGGGCGATGATAGCTGCTATGTCTTTACCGAAGCGAGTACCGCGCAGGCCTTGCAAGATTACTTGTGTGCCGAACTCGGCGGTACGGACGTCACGCTCACCGATCTGGCGGAAAGCCACGACTGGCTGTGCTTGCTCGGGCCGGCAGCGCAGGCAACGATGGCTGCCGCCGCAGGCGACGATATCCTGGGAATGCGCTACCTGTCGTTTGAGCACAGTCCAACCCTGGGTCTGCCCATTTTTCGAATGGGATCTTGCGGCGAATATGAATACCGGATGCTGTGCCCGAAAGAGCAAACGCAGGAACGCATCGAAGACCTGCTTGCAGCGGGCCGCGACTGCGGAATCGCGCTGGCCGATCCGGCAGTCTTACCGCTGCTCATGATGGAAATGCGATCGCTGTCCCGGCACGATATCCCTGCAGGCGGCAATGCCGTCACCCTGGGGATGCACTGGATGGTCAGCTTCCGCAAGCCGTCATACCCCGGCAGTGATGCTTTGCATGACGCTAAGCGCTCGCCTGAGCACCGTTCGCTGATGCTGCGCTTCGATCAGGCCGGCCTGGCCTCGGCAGGCGACAGGCTGGAGATCGACGGCACCGACCTTGGCTTTTGCGTGAACGTGCATTTTTCACCAACCGTCGGTACGGACATTGGCCTGGCGTACGTGGACGCGGACTTCGGCTGGGTTGGCGTGCCGTTTCGTGTGGTCTGCGCGCGTGCCACGGCGGACGCTGTTGGCGCCATCGAAGCCATCGGTGTCTCGGCGCCGCTGTTCGTTACCAAGACCGTCAGCGCTGCCTGAGCCCGCCATGGTGAATGACATCGCAGTCCAGCCGGCATTCCTTCGCGTGCAGCTTTTACCGATACAGATGCTGTTGGTCGTCCTGACTAATGTGCTGCTGATTTTTTTCCCGCTGCCCTGGAATACGGCAGTACTTGCCAGCACGTATACCGCATTGATGTTGTATGAGTCCCGCGTGGGCGAACGCAATCTTTACAGCCTGGCCGTCCTTGGTGCCAGCCTGATAGCGACCGTTTTTACCGGGCTGCGCCTGTGGGACGTCGATCTTCCTCAGGTGCTCCTGGTCTTCAACGTCATGTTGCTGCTGGCGAGCGCATTCGAACTCGTCTGGGGCAGTGTCATGGCGGACGAAGCGGACGCGAGGCAGGGATCGCCAGTGCTTTTGCGACAGACCGCCTGGCTATGGGGCGGGATTCACGCGTCGGGCACGATGCTGATCGCCTTTATTCTGATCGCCGAGCCGCCGGTGCGGAGCCTGATCTATCTGCTGCCCTTGCTTCCGCTGACCGGCGTGGTGCTGACACTGTGGATGCATCTGGGAGGGAGGCTCCGTCCGATGGCAGACGACGGATTCGACATCGGCGATTATCGTTTTTCCCGCATTGCGCCGACTGCGGACGCGTTGCGGCCGTTTTATCAGGTCTTCGTGCGTGAAGCGATGCCCTCGATACGACAGGGTGCAGGAGCAGAAGCGGATTCCATCGACGCATTGGTCTCCCTGAAGATGTCGCTGGACCGTGATAACTGGCCGCATACCCTGTTTTTTGCAGCCTATCGAAACAACGAGATCGTTGGCACGATTTCATGCATGCTGAAACGACCCGGCAATGCACTGGGCTTTGAAGTCGCACACTCGAGACCATTGTGCGTGCGCGCCCTGTGCCGCTATGGGAACGTACTCGAAGTCGGGCGCCTGTCCGTCGACCGGGATCATCGTTACGGGCGCGCGGTGCTGCAGGGCTTGCTGCGTTGCGTGATTGAGCAGGCTTTTCGTGCGGATGCGGCTTTTCTGGTCGTCCAGAGCTTTTTATCGGTCCAGCCTGTGTACCGGAAGATCGGATTTTTTCCGGTGGATGAGCGCCCGTCACATCAGGTCGGTGTCGGCGTTGCGATTACGCCGATGGCATTCAATCTGGCGGCCAGAGTCGTCTGCGGCGCGGCGCGCGCGGATGCGGCCGATACGATTTCCGAGGCCCTGGCCCCGTACTGTGCCGAGCGCTATTTCAAGCGGCAAGCCGTACGCGCTTTGTTTGGCCGTGCTTGCGCATGGAAGCTCTCGTCAAGCGAGATCGTGGCGCTGCTCAGGCCCGCGGACAGGCTGGCGCACGCCGATCCGGAGCAAGTGCGTGCGCTCTGAACTCGTGATCACCGGTTTCGGTGCGGTCGGCGCTTTCGGCGGCTCCTGCGATGCACTGTGTGCGGCGGTCGCCAGCGGCAAACCGTTTGCGGCGCCCAGCGTCCGCCTTGGCGACAGCTATCTGAGCGCGGAAATGACCGACTTCGATCTGCGCCGTTATCGTCATACCGCGAACGGTCATCGTGCGCCGCGGATCTCGCAGTATGCGATGGCCGCGGCGGCACAGGCGATCGACGAAGCGCGCCTGGAAGACCGCCGCTGCAACCGTGATGAGGTGGCCGTCGTTTTTGGTACCGGCAACGGGCCGGCCGAGGTCGTCGCGCGTAATTTGCGCGCGATCACGGCCGATGGCCTGGGCGCGGTCGAGCCGCTGGCCTTCCAGGAAAGTGTGTTTAATGCGCCGGGCAGCCGGATCAGTATCGAATATGGATTTCGCGGCCCGTTGCTGGCCCTGCCAATGGGTTGGGCGGCGGGTGGCCATGCGGTCGCAGCGGCTGCGGAGCTGATCGAAGCCGGGCATGCCGAGGCCGCGCTCGTGGTAGCTGCCGATGAAATCACGCCGCTGACGCATGGCGCTGTCGCTGCGCTCGGGCTGGCACGCGGCGCTGAAGCAGTCGCCAGTCGCGGAGATCGTCCGCGCATCTCGGTGTACCCGTCCGAAGGTGCGGCAGCGGTCGTGCTAGAGACGCGCGCGCATGCGGTCCGCCGTGACGCTCGTCCGATGCTGGAACTGGCGGGCTGGGGAGTGCGCTCGGATGTGTTTGGTGTTGGTGCCAAAGGCCGGGGGCCGGCGTCCTTGTCGAAGGCCATGCAGTCGGCGCTCGCGCGGGTGTCCCGATCGCCGATGTCGCTCGTAACACAGGTCTATGCGGGAAGCTATGGCAGTGCAGATGCGGACCAGGCTGAAGCGGATGCGCTGGTCGAGGTGTTTGGCAAAGCGGCTTGCCCGCCGCTGCTGAACCTGCGGCCGATCATTGGTGAGACGAAGGCAGCGGCCGCACTGTTCAACCTGATCGTTGCAGCAGCAGCGATAGGCGGTCAGCAGCGGCTTGGCGATCAACCCCGTGGTGATCGCAGCGAGACACACGATGCGGTGCTCTGTAATGCGTTCTGGGTCAATGGCACCAATACCTCGTTACTGGTTCGGAGGCCCGGATGAAAGCCGTATTTCTGTTTCCGGGGCAAGGGGCGCAGGCGGTCGGCATGTGTGCGGGATGGCGCCGGACATCGCCTTGCGTTGCAGGGCGGTTGGCGCAAGGCAGCGCGGCACTGGGCATCGATCTGGCGAAGCTGATCGATGCCGGGCCAATTCGATTGCTGACGGAAACGCTGGTGGCACAGGTATCGATCTATTGCCTGAGCTTTGCAATCTATGAAATCCTGAGGGAACGGGGGATTCATCCGACACTGCTTGCCGGACACAGTCTTGGACAGTTCACCGCACTGGCGGCATCCGGCGCCGTGAGCTTCGAGGAAGGCCTCGCGCTTGTCAGAGAACGTGGCATCGCTATGCATGCGCTGAATCAGACCATGGACGGCGCCATGCTGGCGCTGCAAGCCGGTGATCTGCAGCGGCAGTTGTCCGGGCTCGTCGGCGGCGCCGGATCCTGGTGGATCGCCAACCGAAATGCGCCGGGGCAGTGGATTGCGGCTGGCCTCAGGCCCGATTTGCGGCGCTTGCAATCGACGATGGCCGCGTCCGGCGTTGCTGCGCACTGGCTCGATGTCGCCGGCCCGTACCACACGCCATTAATGGCACCCGCCGCAGCCAGTTTCGAACGGGTGATTCAGCGATACCGGCTCGACGATGCGCGCGTGCCAGTCGTGTCGAACTCGACGGCTGCGTTGCTGACCACGCGCGAGCAGTTGGCCACCGACTTGTGCCGGCATATGGTGTCTCCGGTTGACTGGACAGGCACGATGGCGCTGATCGCGTCGCAAGCACCGGATCTGCTGATCGAAGTAGGGCCGGGGCGTACGCTGAAGGGCCTGGTGCTACGCAACAAGCCTCAGGCAAGCTGCGTTACGACGGCATCGCCGGAGGAGCTGGAGCGTGTGTGCGAGGCTTGCAATTGACGGGCGAGCGCATCCTGGTGACCGGTCTGGGCGCGTTGTCGTGTCTGGGTGCAGGCATCGCCGCCCACCGGCAAGCATTCGCGCAGGGGCGCAGCGGCGTGCGACCGGTGCCGGATGCGCATGCCAGGCTGCCCGCTGGCATTCGTGCGGGCTGGGTCGAGTTCGATATCGCGGAAGGCGATGCGAGGGTCTGGCAGTTTCTGCAATACGCGTTGTGTGATGCGCTCGATGACGCGGGCCTGTCGGCCGCAGGCGATGTTCCGGTGTTCGTGGGCAGCGTTCACGGTCATCTCGATGGCTGGCTCAGCGAGCGCCGTGGCAATGGCGGCGCGAGCGAGCTCTGGCAACCTCACTTCCGGAACGATCCGCGGCTATCGTCACTTCGGCCACCCGTCATCGTCAGTACCGCGTGCACGGCATCATCGGTAGCACTGGGTCTGGCATTTGACGCGCTTCGTAGCGGCGACCATCGGATGGCGATCGTCGCCGGCGCGGAGTCGCTGACAGGCTTTTTGCAGGCAGGCTTTGAGGCATTGCGAGCGGTGTCGCACGACCGCTGCCGTCCCTTTGATCGCCGCCGGTCCGGTTTGGTGCTTGGCGAAGGCGCGGCCGCCGTGGTGCTGGAAACCGAGACGCATGCCCGTCAGCGTGGTGCCAAGGCGATTGTCGAAGTGGCGGGCTACGGCTTTGCTGCCGACGCCGCCTATCTCACCGCGCCGGATCCTTCCGGCGCAGGTGCAGCGGCCGCTGTGCAGCAGGCGCTGTCGCAGGCAGGCTTTGCGACAGCGCCCGATTTCATCAATGCGCATGGAACAGGAACACGGCTGAACGACCGCATGGAGTGCATTGCTCTCAGGCAGGTGTTCTGCGACGCGGTACGGTCGATCGCGATCACGTCGATCAAGCCATTGACGGGGCATCTCTGCGGTGCGGCGGGCGTGATGGAAATCCTCAGTTCGGCGCTCTCGTTGCAAACCGGCACGGTGCCGGCCATTGATGGCTTTGATGATCCGGATCCTGAATTTGTCGGGTGGGATTTTGTCAGCCGACCCCGTCAGATTCCCGGCATGGAAACCGCGATATCGATGAACAGCGGCTTCGGCGGGACCAATACGGCGGTCGCGTTACGGCGGGTGGATGCCCGATGAACATCACGATGGGACCTTGCCTGCTGATCGATACGGAAATCGCTGCAATCGATGCCGGCTTCCGTCATGAGCTGCGCTGGCCCGCTGCACAGCGCGTGAACCTCGATGCACGTTTGCTGCTCCTGGGCTTACAGCGGCTGAGGAGCCGGCTCGGCTGGACCGACGAAGCCTTTCAATCGAGTGCCGTCGTCCTCGGATGCCGACTCGGGGCCATCGACAGTTACGAGGCCTTTGACGACAGCCTGGAAGACGGATGGCCTGCGCCACTTTCATTTGCGCATGCGCTGCCGTCGATACCGCTGGCTTGCGCGAGCCTGTGCTTCGGCCTTCGTGGCCACACGGTGACGCTGAGCGGCGACGCTGGCGTGGGCCTGCAGGCGCTTGAACAGGCGGCTCGGCTGATCCGTGCCGGACGTGCTGAGCGGGCGATTGCAGGTTGTTGGGAGACGCCCTCCGCCACCAGGCGTCGCCGCTATGGTGCCGGTGATCGCGGCCGCTGCCTGTTGGTTGCCTTGGGTGAGAGCGGTACCACCCGCAGCGAGATCGGCGAAAGCAACGACGCCGATGACGTCGGCGAAACCTGCGATGTCACCGCGGTGCTTGCAGCCGATGACCCCGTCGCGCGGCTGGCGCAACGACTAGCTTGCCATCGAGGAGGTGTGCATGTATGAGCAGACCAGCCGGTCAGTGACTCGCCCGATCACGCTTTCCGGCCGCCATACGCTGAAGGTAAGGTACGGCGAGACAGATCAGATGGGCGTGGTTTATCACGCTAATTATCTGGTGTGGTTTCATGAGGCGCGCGATGCTTTGCTTGGCGGCGCTGGCATCGACATCGCAAGACTCGAGCGGGACGGCTACCGCTTTCCGCTGGTCGACGCGTGCTGTCGTTATCTGCGACCCGCGCATTATGGCGACGACATTGCGATTGACGCGCACATGTCGTTCGAAACGGTAGCGCGCATGCAATGCCGCTTCGAGGTCAGGAATGCGCGCACGCGCCGCCTGCTGTCGGTCGGATCGAGCTTGTCTGTCGTTACCGACGCCCGTGGCAAGGTGCTGCTGAGGCTGCCGGAGACCATCGTCGCGCGGGTGGCTGCCGCGATCACGGACGCGCCGTCCCGACCGTTGGCCGTCTGGAGACGTCATGACTGAGCGGGTGTTTGTGACGGGCGTCGGCATCTTGTCGGGCATAGGCAACGGCCTGGATGCCTTTTCGCAGGCGCTCGCGGAGGGCCGTCAAGGAATACGCGAGGTGACGGCCTTCGACGCCGGCGCGTTACGCGGCCGTTTGGGCTGTGAGGTGCGTGACTTTTTTCCGGATAGGCATTTTGATCGACGCTTGCTGCGTCGCATGGACCGGTGTTCGCAATTCGCGCTGGTGGCCGCGCGCGATGCCATGGCGATGGCGGGAATCGATCGGACATCTTACGATCCGGCCAGAGTCGGCGTCAGCCTCGGGACGACGCTTGGCGGCATGGTGAATGCCACAACCTACTATGAAGACTTGTGCCGTACCGGGCAACAGTACGTGACTCGTCTGCACGACTATCCTTTGTACTCTGCCGGCGCGCGAATCATCGGCGAATGGGGTTTTACCGGGCCGAACTGGGCATTCAGCACGGCCTGTTCTTCAGCGAATGTCGCGATCGGCTATGCCGGCGACCTGATTCGTTCCGGACAGCTCGACCTGGTGATCGCCGGTGGTGTCGACACGATGGCGAAAATGACGCTCGCCGGGTTCAATGCGATGCGCAATATCAGCGATGACGCGATCCGGCCATTCGACCGCGATCGCAACGGCGTGATTCTGGGCGAGGGAGCGGCCGTGCTGTGCCTTGAGAGCGAGCGAGGCATGCGGTGGCGCGGCGCCCACCCGCTGGCGGAATGGCTGGGCTATGGGATGAGTAATGATGCCTACCACATGACCGCACCCGACGCGACCGGCCGTGGCCCGGCACTGGCGATGCAACGGGCGCTCACGCGCGCCGGCATCGATGCGACCCGGGTGGACTATGTGAATGCCCACGGAACCGGCACCCGGCACAACGACGAAATTGAGACGCGTGCGTTGCGCAAGGTGTTCGGCCCTCACGCCGATGCGCTGGCGGTCAGTTCGACCAAGGCCATGCATGGGCATGCGCTCGGCGCCGCCGGCGCGATTGAAGCCGTGGCGGTGATCGCGGGAATGCAGGGTAGGTTCGTGCCGCCGACCATGAACTATCGAACGCCCGATCCGCGCTGCGATCTCGATTACGTTCCCAATTCAGCTCGGGCACAGAGCATTAACGTCGCGCTTTCCAACAATTTCGGATTCGGAGGCAATAATTGCGCAGTCATTTTCAAGCGGGCGTAAACGCCGCTATCGGCATCGGCATCGGCATCGGCAGTGCGAAGCGACCGCGCCAGGGCGTGCATGATCTCTGCGCCCTTAATGCGCCTATGCCTCGCCGCGTTCCCGGCGTCGGCAGCGGCATGCGGATCGTCACCGCAGCGGGGATGGTATGACAGCACCCGACAATGCAGTGGCGACGCTCGATCGCGCGTCGTCCTCCGGTATGGCGGACAAGCTGCGCGACCCGGGGGGCGTAACGAACCAGGCGCCTTTGGATATCAAGGCGGTCATGCGCCGGCTTCCGCATCGCATTCCGTTCTTGATGATCGATCGGGTACTGCGTTATGGCGGAGACGAGGTGCTTGCGATAAAAAACGTCACGTTCAATGAAAGTTTTTTTGACGGCCATTTTCCGGGCGAGCCCATCATGCCGGGCGTGATGATCGCCGAATGCATGGCGCAGTCGGCAGCATTTCTCGGCTCGGGTAAGCCCGGCGGCGACAGCGAGCCCGGGGCGCTGAAGGCTCGGCTGACGGCGCTGGACTTGAAGTTGAAACATCCGGTCGTGCCCGGCGATCAGTTGAAGATCTCGGCGCGGGCGGTGAAGCGTCTGGGCAAAGTCATGCGCGTGACGGCCTCGGTCTCGGTCGACGACAAGGTCGTTGCTTGCTCGGAGTTCACTGTGGTGTTCATGTGAACCGCCCCGAAGGCCAGCTGTTTCCACCGCAACTGGCCATCGGTCAGGCGCAGCGGGCGACGATCAAGGGTCAGCGTCCGTTTGTGCTATGGCTCACAGGGCTGTCGGGTGCCGGCAAATCGACAATCGCCGACCGCATCGAGCAACGGCTCTGGTCGCAAGGTCGCCATACCTATCTGATCGATGGCGATCATATACGCCGGGGGATCAATCGGGACTTGGGCTTCAGCGATGCCGACCGGATCGAAAATATCCGCCGCGTGGCAGAGATCGCCAGATTAATGGTCCATGCCGGACTGATCGTGATGGTCGCCTGTATTTCGCCGTTTCGTTGTAGCCGTCAGTTCGCGCGCTCGTTGTTCGGGCCGTCCGAATTTGTCGAGGTCTACGTCAGTGCGTCGGTCGAGCTGGTCGCGGCACGCGACCCGAAAGGCCTGTACCGACAGGCGCGCAATGGCGGCATCACGGAGCTGACCGGCTTCGGTTCGCCGTATGAAGCGCCGACCTCTGCAGAGATTGTGATCGATGCTGCGAGCACGGATCCTGACCGCGCAGCCGACGACATCGTCGACTGGATGGTTCGCAACGATTATCTGCAGCGGTAGTGGTAGCGGTAGTCGGCGGAAGGCATGGGCACCGTCAGCGGCAAGCTTACGGGGTTGCCGCTCAGCGATACCGTCGATAGAACGGCGCGACGTACCACGACAGCTCCCTGGTATCAGGGATCTGACGATCAGGCGAGCAGATTTTCCAACGTGCGCCGGTAGATATTTTTCAGCGGCTCAATTTCTGCGACCGCGACATGCTCATCGATCTTGTGGATGCTTGCATTGGTCGGTCCGAACTCGACTACCTGAGGGCAAATCTGCGCGATGAAGCGCCCGTCGGACGTGCCGCCGGAGGTGGACAGTTCGGTCTCGATGCCGGTCTCGGCGCGGATCGCCGACGACAGCGCATTGCTCAGATCGCCACGCGGAGTCAGGAAAGGCAGACCGCCGACTGTCCATGTCAGATCGTAGTCGAATCCATGGCGATCGAGCACCGCGTGCACGCGCTGCTGCAGGCCGTCGACCGTGCTCGCGGTGGAGAAGCGGAAGTTAAAGTCGATCACGCATTCACCCGGGATCACGTTCGATGCGCCGGTGCCCGCATGAATGTTCGACATCTGCCAGGACGTCGGCAAATAGTATTCATTGCCCTGGTCCCATTCGATCGCCGCCAGTTCGGCCAGCGCGGGCGCGGCCAGATGGATCGGGTTTTTCGCCATGTGCGGATAGGCGATATGGCCCTGAACGCCTTTGACCACCAGTTTGCCGGACATGGTGCCGCGACGGCCGTTCTTGATCATGTCGCCGATCTGCGTGACGGACGTGGGCTCACCGACGATGCAATAGTCGAGCTGTTCGCCGCGGGCTTTCAGCTGGTTGCAGACGATGACGGTGCCGTCGATGGCCGGGCCTTCTTCGTCGCTGGTGATGAGGAAGCCGATCGATCCCTGATGGTCGGGATGGGCGACGACGAATTCCTCGACCGCCACCACCATCGCCGCCAGCGAGGTCTTCATGTCGGCCGCGCCGCGACCGTAGAGCTTGCCGTCGCGATGGGTCGGTACGAAGGGATCGGAAGTCCATTGTCCGAGCGGACCCGTGGGCACGACGTCGGTGTGGCCGGCGAAGACCAGCAATGGCTGTGCGGTGCCGCGGCGTGCCCACAGGTTGGTCACGTCGCCGGAGGCGATGGTCTCGCAGGCAAAGCCCAGCGGCGCGAGGCGCGCGGCCAGGGTCTGCTGGCAGCCGCCGTCAGCCGGCGTGACCGAGCGCAGCGAGATCAATTCTTCGGTCAGGGCGAGAGTCTTGCTCATGCTTTCAATGTCTTGTCGTAGAGGGCCGCATCGAATCCGACCAGCACCTGGTCGCCGACGCACAGCACCGGGCGCTTGATGATACTGGTCTGTTCCAGCATCAGCGCCGTGGCAGCGGCGGCATCGGTGATGCCGGCCTTGCGCTCGTCGGGCAGCGCACGCCAGGTAGTGCCCTTTTTGTTCACCAGCGTCTCCCACGGCACCTGCCGCAGCCAGCCGGCCACGGTGGCGGCATCGAGGCCAGCCTTCTTGAAATCGTGAAACTGGTAGGCAAGGCCCGCCTGGTCGAGCCAGGTGCGGGCCTTTTTCACGGTATCGCAGTTGGGAATGCCGTACAGGGTGATCATTAATCCCGCAGCAGCTCGTTGATCGAGGTCTTCGAGCGGGTCTTTTCATCGACGCGCTTGACGATCACTGCGCAGTACAGGCTGTACTTGCCGTCGGCCGACGGCAGGCTGCCCGACACCACCACCGAGCCTTCCGGGATGCGGCCGTAGCTGACTTCGCCGGTGGCGCGATCATAGATCTTGGTCGACTGGCCGATGTACACGCCCATCGAGATCACCGAGTTGGCCTCGACGATCACGCCTTCGACGATCTCGGAACGCGCACCGATGAAGCAGTTGTCTTCGATGATGGTCGGGTTGGCCTGCATCGGTTCGAGCACGCCGCCGATGCCGACGCCGCCGGACAGGTGAACATTCTTGCCGATCTGTGCGCAGGAGCCGACGGTAGCCCAGGTGTCGACCATCGTACCTTCGTCGACGTAGGCGCCGATGTTCACATACGACGGCATCAGCACAACGTTCTTGCCGATGAAGCTGCCGCGGCGTGCGACCGCCGGCGGCACCACGCGGAAGCCGCCGTTGGCGAAGTCTTCTGCGGTGTAGTTGGCGAACTTGGTCGGCACTTTGTCATAGAACTGCATGCCGCTGCCGCCGGAGATCGGCACGTTGTCTTCCAGGCGGAAGGACAGCAGCACGGCCTTCTTGACCCACTGGTTGACGACCCACGCGCCGCTGTCTTTTTGGGCCACGCGCAGTGTGCCCTGGTTGAGCCGCTCGATGACGGCGGCGACCGCATCGCGGACGTCGGCCGGTGCGGATTTCGGCGAAAACTGGGTGCGCTCTTCCCAGGCGCTTTCGATCAGGCTTTGCAGTTGTTGAGTCATGATGTCTGTGTAGTCGGGAATGTTAGGAATGTTGGGAACGTTGGGAACGTCAGGAAAGGGTGGTTTCAGGCGGCCAGCTTGCGCGTGAATTCGACAATGCGCTGCGCTGCTTCAAGGCATTCATCGACTTCGGCGACCAGCGCCATGCGGATGCGGTTCGCGCCGGGATTCACGCCGTGCGCGTCGCGCGCGACATAGCTGCCCGGCAAGACCGTCACATTATATTCGGCGTACAGCCGGCGCGCGAATTCGGTATCGGTGATCCTGGCCAGTTTGTCGACCTGCGCCCAGAGGTAAAAGCCGGCGTCCGGCAGCGCTACGTCAAGCACGTCGGCCAGCATCGGCGTGACCTGATTGAACTTGCGCAGGTATTTTTCGCGGTTTTCTTCGACGTGCGTCTCGTCGTTCCACGCGACGATGGACGCGGCCTGCACCGACGGGCTCATCGCGCTGCCATGGTAGGTGCGGTACAGCAGAAATTGCTTCAGGATCGCCGCATCGCCGGCCACGAAGCCCGAGCGCAGGCCGGGCAGGTTGGAGCGCTTCGACAGGCTGGAAAAGGCAATCAGCTTGTCATAGCTGCGCCCGAGCTTGTGGGCAGCCTCGAGCGCGCCGAGCGGCTTTTGCTCACCGAAATAGATCTCGGAATAGCATTCGTCGGCGGCAATCACGAAGCCGTGCTTGTCGGACAGCGCAAACAGCTCCTTCCAGTCGTCCAGCGTCAGCACGGCGCCGGTCGGATTGCCCGGCGTGCAGATGTACAGCAGCTGCACGCGCGGCCAGATGTCGGCGGGCACGCTGGAAAAGTCGGGCGCAAAGTTGCGCGCCGGGTCGGAATTGGCGAAGAAAGGCTCGGCGCCGGCCAGGAAGGCGGCGCCCTCGTAAATTTGGTAGAACGGGTTCGGGCAGACCACGACGGCCTTCGCGGCCGGGTCGATCACCGCTTGCGCCAGCGCGAACAAAGCTTCCCGTGAGCCGTTCACCGGAAGAACTTCCGTGACCGGATTCAGCGGCGGCAGACCGTAGCGGCGCTCGAGCCAGCCGCAAATGGCCTGGCGCAAGGCATCGCTGCCAGCGGTGGTCGGGTAATTGGCGAGGCCAGCCAGGTTGTCGGCCAGCGCCTGCTGAATGAAGGCGGGCGTCGGATGCTTCGGCTCGCCGATGCCCAGGCTGATGGGCGAGAACGCCGGATTGGGCGTGATACCCGCAAACAGTTGGCGGAGCTTTTCGAAGGGGTAAGGCTGCAGTTTGGCGAGAAGAGGATTCACGGCGTGCTGAATGGCTGGGTTCGGATGGACAAGCTGCCGGATTATACCTGTGCGCCCATTGGCTTTCTTGCCGGCAGGACAGCCGAGATGGCCGCCACAGGCTCGGAAAGGCACCCCCCCGAATGATATGATTGTGCGACTACTGATGGTCCCGCCGGGCTCCCCGCCCGGTTTCTCTTTTTTGGGCTGGAAAAGACGTGCGGTTAACTTCGATCAAACTCTCGGGCTTCAAATCTTTCGTCGATCCGACCAATTTTCAGGTGCCCGGTCAGCTGGTGGGCGTGGTCGGGCCGAACGGTTGCGGCAAGTCGAACATTATCGATGCGGTGCGCTGGGTGCTGGGCGAATCCAAAGCGTCCGAGCTGCGCGGCGAATCGATGCAGGACGTGATTTTCAACGGCTCGACCAACCGCAAGCCTGCCGGCCGCGCATCGGTGGAGCTGGTGTTCGACAACAGCGCCGGCAAGGCGGCCGGACAATGGAGCACCTTTGCCGAAATCTCGGTCAAGCGCACGCTGACGCGCGACGGCACGTCGACCTATTACATCAATAATCAGGCAGTACGCCGCCGCGACATTCAGGACATTTTCCTCGGCACCGGCCTGGGCCCGCGCGCGTACGCGATCATCGGGCAGGGCATGATCTCGCGCATCATTGAGGCGCGGCCGGAAGAGCTGCGGATTTTCCTTGAGGAAGCCGCCGGCGTGTCGAAGTACAAAGAGCGCCGTCGCGAGACCGAGAACCGGCTGCAGGATACCCGCGAGAATTTGCAGCGGGTCGAAGACATTTTGCGCGAGCTGAACGTCAACGTCGACAAGCTGCAGGGTCAGGCCGAGGTCGCTCAGCGCTTCCATCAGCTGCAGGCCGATCAGGAAGAAAAGCAGAAGCTGCTGTGGCTGCTGCGCAAAAACGAAGCTATGGCCGAGCAGCAGAAATTCGCGCGCGACATCGAAAAGGCGCAGACCGAGCTGGAAGAGCAGACGGCCAAACTGCGCCATGTTGAAACCGAACTCGAGCACTTGCGGCAGGAGCATTACGCCGCCGGCGACCGCATGCACCAGGCACAGGGCGCGCTGTACCAGACGAATTCCGAGATCGGCAGCCTCGAGGCGCAGATCAAGTTCGTGATCGAGTCGCGCAGCCGGCTGCAGACACAGCTGAATTCGCTGACCGCGCAGCGCGAGCAATGGCAGCGGCAGAGCACGCAATTCCAGGATGAGCTGTCGCAGGCGGAAATGGACCTTGAAGAGCACGCGATGCGCGTGGCCGAGGCGCAGGAATCGCTGCAAATGAAGCAGGAGGGTCTGCCTGCGATCGAGGAAGCGTGGCGTACCGCACAGCTGGCGACCACCGAATCGCGCTCGCGCATCATGCAGGTGCAGCAGCGTATCGAGCTGGAATCTGCGCATCAGCGCAATGCGTCCAACATCCTGTCCGGTCTGGCACAGCGGCGCGAGCGTCTGGCGCAGGAAAAGAACATGCTGGCGCTGCCGGATACGGCGCACCTGACCAATCTGAACGCTCAGGTCGAAGAAAAGCAGATGCAGCTGGAGCACGCCCGTGGCGAGCTCGAGGCCGCGCGCGAGCTGCAGCCCAGGCTTGAGCAGGAAAGGCGTGACGCCCAGCAAGCGGTGAATGCCGAGAGCGCGAGCCATGCACAGCTCGAGGCGCGCCTCGCTGCGCTGAAGCAGCTGCAGGAAAACGTGCAGACCGAAGGCAAGGTTGCGCCGTGGCTGAACAAGCATGAGCTGGGCTCGCTGCCACGGCTGTGGCAGAAGCTGTCGATCGAGCAGGGCTGGGAGACGGCGCTGGAATCGGTGCTGCGCGAGCGCACCGGTGCGCTCGAGATGTCGAACCTCGACTGGGCGAAGGCCTTTTTCAGCGATGCGCCGCCGGCCAAACTGTCGCTGTACACGTTGTCTGGCACGGCGCTGCCGGCCGAGAGTGCGCCGGCGGGAATGAAGCCCCTGCTGGCCCTGATGAAGGTCGACGATCCCGGCCTGCGCGCCCTGATGCAGGACTGGTTGCACGGCGTTTATGTCGCCAGTGATGCATCAGCCGCGCTGGCAGAGCGCGCGGCCCTGCCGCCGGGCGCAACTCTGGTCACGCGCGAAGGCCATCTGGTCAGCAAGCTGTCGGTGCGTTTCTATGCGTCGGATTCCGAGCAGGACGGCATGCTGGCACGCCAGCAAGAGATCGACAACCTGACCCGCCAGGTGCGCGCGCAGCAAATGCTGGCCGACGAGGCAAGGCAGCGCTCGGTGCGTGCCGACGCCGCGCTGTCGCAGGGGGCGCAGCGGCTGGAACAGCTGACCCAGCAAGTGTCAGCGGTGCAGCAGACGCTGCACAGCCTGCAGATCGACTTGCTGAAACTGACCGAGGCGGTCGAGCGTTTCAGCCAGCGCAACACGCAGATCGGCAACGATCTGGCCGAGATCGCCGCGCAAGAGGCCGAGCAGCAGCAGATTCAGGCTGAGGCCGAGCAATCGCTCGAGCAGCTCGATATCGAGCTTGGCCAGGTGCAGGAAGCCCATGAGGACGGACAGACCCGCTATCTGGAATGCGAGGCGGCGCTGAACCGTGCGCGCGAACAGCTGCGTGAGCTGGAGCTGTCGGCGCAACAGGCAGAGTTTGCGCAGCGCTCACATGAGAACCGCATTGAAGAACTCAAGCGCAGCATCTCTACCGCCCTCGATCAGTCGGCCCAGCTGTTCGCCAGCATGGAGCAGGGGCAGCTGGAGCTGGAGTCGCTCGACGATCAGGCCGCGCAGGCCGGCCTGCAGTCGCTGCTGGACCGCCGCAGCGAGCAGGAACTGGCGCTGGCGAATGCGCGCCATGAGCTGGACCAGCTGACGCAGCGCATGCGCCAGCATGACGAATCGAAAATGACGGCCGAACGCGGCCTGCAGCCGATCCGCGACCGCATCGTCGAGATGCAGCTGAAAGAGCAGGCAGCGCGGCTGAACCAGGAGCAGTACGCGGAGGCGCTGGCGAATACGCAGGCCGATGAAGTTGCACTGGCGCAGAAGCTGACCGACGACCTGCGGCCGTCGTACCTGCAGGGCGAGGTGACGCGCCTGACGAATGCGATCAATGCGCTCGGCCCGGTAAACCTGGCTGCGCTCGACGAGCTGACGCAGGCCTCAGAGCGTAAGAATTTCCTCGATGCGCAGAATGCCGACCTGACGGAGGCGATCACGACGCTGGAAGACGCGATCCACAAGATCGACATCGAGACGCGCGACCTGCTGAAAGACACTTTCGACAAGGTGAACCATCATTTCGGCCAGCTGTTCCCGATCCTGTTCGGTGGCGGCAATGCGAAGCTGGTGATGACGGGCGAAGAGATCCTCGATTCCGGTGTGCAGGTGATGGCGCAGCCGCCGGGCAAGAAAAACGCGACGATTCATTTGCTGTCCGGTGGCGAAAAGGCACTGACGGCGACCGCGCTGGTGTTCTCGATCTTCCAGCTGAATCCGGCGCCGTTCTGCTTGCTGGACGAAGTTGATGCGCCGCTGGACGACGCCAACACTGAGCGCTTCTGCAATATGGTGAAGAAGATGTCCGCGTACACGCAGTTCCTTTTCATTTCGCACAACAAGATCGCGATGGAAATGGCGCAACAGCTGATCGGGGTGACGATGCAGGAACAAGGGGTATCGCGCATCGTCGCGGTGGATATGGAGTCCGCCGCCAATCTGGCGTCGCAGCAGCAGGCGGCGTGACCGGGCAAATTACTGGTCGAACCGTAGCGCGGAGCGCGCCATGGCGGCGCGCTTCTGATAATAAGCCTCGTTATCTTCGGCCTCGCGTGCACGCGCGTGCTCCACGGCGGCGCAGATCAGGTAATGTTCCTCCGTGCGGCGATACCACCAGTGGCGCGCGCGTTTTAGCAGCGGGGTCAGCGACAATCTGGTCAGCGCGGGCAGCTTGATTTCGGAAGGGGTCGACATGGCTTTTCTCCTTTGTCTTGCCGAGAATTGTTATCGTAATGACAAAGTTTTTCGGGGAATTGATGGTTGTCAACTTTTAAGTCCGGCAATCGAGAGGTAGCCGGCACCGCGTGAGCGCCGTGCGATTCCGTGAAAAAGCGACGAACGCTTGCCTGATGTTCGTTAAAATCTTTCCTTATTGAACATTTCGCGTCTGAAAGATCTTTGAATGACTGAGTTCCATTACAGCCTCGTAGCGATGGGAGCCGTGCTCGTGGTGGTCGTCGTCTCCTACAACAAATGGCAGGAATGGCGAGCAAAGAAGTCGGTGGAGCAAGCGTTCTCGCCGATGGAAGACGATGTGCTGATGAACGACGGCGATGCGGTGCCGCGCCAGGAGCCGGTACTGACGCCGTTCGAAGGGCCGGATCTGGTGCATAGCCCGGCAGCCGGCAGCGAACATGGTGAGCTCGCTTCGCCAGCGTCTTTCCTGACCGACGGCGCCGGTGCGGAGTCGGCCAGTATCGAAGCAGATGCCGGCGCTGGCGCAGGGCCGGTGGCCGCCGCGCCCGAGGTGCCACGCAAGCGCTCGCCGCTGGATCCGGTCATTGACCTGATCATTCCGGTGATGCTGGAGGCGCCGCTGCGCGGCGAAAAAATCGTCCAGGCGTTTCAGTCGCTGCACCTGGTGGGCAACAAGCCGGTCAGGGTGGTCGGCGAGACACCGGCGGGCGATTGCGAGCTGGTATCGGTCGGTGGTGCCTATCGTGCGCTGCAGATCGGTGTGCAGATGGCCAACCGCAATGGCGCGCTCAGCGAGCTGGAATTTTCCGAATTGGCGTCGCGCCTCGACCAGCTGGCCGACGAACTGGCTGCCAGTCCGCAGCTGCCCGACATGAACGACGCTATCGCAGCCGCTCGCGCGCTGCACCAGCGTGTACAGGACTTCGAAGCGCGGCTGTCGATCAATGTGCGTGCCAACAGCGCGCCATGGATGATCTCGACCTTGCGCCCGGCGCTGCAGCGGCAGGGCATGGAGCTGCGCCCGGACGGCAAGCTGGTGATGCCGGACGGTGAAGGCGGCCAGCTGTTCTCGGTCAGCGTGGCGGCCGATCCGGCCGAAGAAACGACGCGCCAGATCACGTTGCTGCTGCCGGTGGCGCTGGTGGCGCCTGAGCGTGAGGGTTTCCGCGCGATGACAGCTTTCGCCAAGACGATCGCCAGCCGGCTGGCCGGTACGGTCGTCGACGACGAAGGGCAGTCGCTGCCTGATGCCACACTGGAGGCGATCGGCGGTGAGGTCGATGCGTTCTATCGGGAGATGGACAACGCCGGTATACCGGCAGGCTCGCCGCGCGCACTTCGCCTGTTTGCCTGATGGCCCAGCAAGACCTGTTCGGCACTGCTGTTGCCGAACCTGATCCCGACGACTGGCGGTCGCGCAGCCACTGGCTGCGCGACCAGCTGAACCGGCATGCGTATGCGTACTACGTGCTCGATCAGCCGACCGTGCCCGACGTTGATTACGACCGGCTGTTCCTTGAGCTGCAACAGCTCGAGGCTGCGCATCCCGAGCTGGTGACGCCGGATTCACCGACCCAGCGGGTGGGGGGGGCGCCGCTGCCGGAGTTTGCACAGGTCGCGCATGACGTGCCTATGCTGTCCATCAATAACGGCTTTTCCGACGACGATATTGCCGGCTTCGACCGGCGCGTGCGCGAAGGCCTGAACGCCTTGCATGACGTCGAGTATGCGTGCGAGCTGAAATTCGACGGACTGGCGATCAATCTGCGCTATGTCGACGGCCTGCTGGTGCAGGCGGCCACGCGCGGCGACGGCAGCACCGGCGAAGACGTGACGGCCAACATCCGCACCGTGCGCTCGATACCGCTGCGCCTGCACAGCGCGACACCGCCGGCAGTGATCGACATTCGCGGTGAAGTGCTGATGTTCAAGACCGATTTTGCGCGGCTGAACCAACGGCAACGCGATGCCGGGCAAAAGGAATTTGCGAACCCGCGCAATGCCGCGGCCGGCAGTTTGCGGCAGCTCGATCCGCGCGTGACTGCACAACGCAGCCTGCGTTTTTTTGCGTATGGCATCGGCCATCTGGACGGCGCCATGCTGCCCGACACGCACGCCGGCCTGCTCGACTGGTATCGCGATCTCGGCATTCCGGTCTGCACCGAGCGCGCCGTGGTACGCGGCGCTGACGGGCTGCAGGGCTTCTTTGCCGGCATCGGCGCGAAGCGGGCGGCACTGCCGTATGACATCGACGGCGTGGTCTACAAACTCAATCGTATCGACCAGCAGCGCACGCTGGGTTTTGTGTCGCGTGCGCCGCGCTTTGCGCTCGCGCATAAATTCCCGGCCGAGGAAGCCAGCACGACGGTGCTGGGCATCGACGTGCAGGTGGGTCGTACCGGTGCAGTGACGCCGGTGGCGCGGCTGGCGCCGGTGTCGGTCGGCGGCGTGACAGTGACGAATGCGACGCTGCACAACGAAGACGAAGTGCGGCGCAAGGATATCCGTATCGGCGACAGCGTGATCGTGCGCCGCGCCGGTGACGTGATCCCCGAGGTGGTGGCGAATATTCCGGAGCGCAGGCCGGCCGATGCACGCGAATTCGTGATGCCGGCCGATTGCCCGGTCTGCGGCTCGCCGATCGTGCGTCCCGAAGACGAGGCAGTGGCGCGCTGCTCCGGCGGCTGGGTGAAGTGCGCGGCGCAGCGCAAGGGCGGCTTGCTGCATTTCGTGTCGCGTCGCGCCATGGATATCGAAGGCCTGGGCGAGCAGCTGGTGGACCAGCTGGTCGATCGAGGTCTGGTGACGACGCCGGCCGATTTTTACCGGCTCGGGCTGGTGGCACTGTCCGAGCTGGACCGCATGGCGCAGAAATCGGCGCAGAACGTGCTGGACGCGGTGCAGGCATCGAAATCGACCACGCTGGCGCGCTTCATTTACGCGCTGGGCATCCGCCATGTCGGCGAATCGACTGCGAAATCGCTGGCACGGCATTTTGGCCAGCTGGACGCCTTGCTGCAGGCCAGCGAGGCGGAGATCCTTGAGGTCGACGACATCGGGCCGGTGGTGGCGAAGTCCATACTCGGCTTCCTCGCCGACCCGCTGAACCGTGAACTGATCGAGCAACTGCGCGCCGCCGGCCTGCATTGGGATGAGCAGCGCGTCGAGCGCAAGGCGCTGCATCTGGCCGGCAAGACCTTTGTGCTGACCGGCACCTTGCCAACGCTCAAGCGCGATGAAGCGCAAGCCATGATCGAGGCGTGCGGCGGCAAAGTGGCAGGCTCGGTGTCGAAAAAGACCAGCTACGTGGTGGCAGGCGAAGAAGCCGGCAGCAAGCTTGCCAAGGCAGCCGAGCTGGGCGTGCCCGTGATTGACGAGGCAGGATTGATGACATTACTGGAGAGTCCCGAATGAGCCAACTGATCAGGAAAGCCGTGTTCCCCGTCGCCGGACTGGGCAGCCGCTTCCTTCCTGCGACCAAGGCGCAGCCGAAAGAAATGCTGCCGATCGTCGACAAGCCCTTGATTCAGTATGCGGTCGAAGAGGCCGTCGAAGCGGGCATCACCGAGATGATTTTCATCACCGGCCGCAACAAGCGCGCGATCGAAGACCATTTCGACAAGGCCTATGAGCTCGAGGCCGAGCTCGAGGCGGCCGGCAAGCAAAAGCTGCTGGAGATGGTGCGTGAGGTGATCCCGAAGAACGTCAATTGCATGTACATCCGCCAGCCGCAGGCGCTCGGCCTTGGCCACGCAGTGTTGTGCGCGCGGCCGATTGTGGGCAACGATCCCTTCGCGGTGCTGCTGGCCGACGACTTCATGCAGGGCGAGCCGGACGGCCCGGGTGTGATGAAGCAGATGTGCGACGAGTTTGCACGGCAGCAGGCGAGCCTGTTGGGCGTACAGAATGTGGCGCGCGAGCATACCCGGCAGTACGGCATCGTCAGTACCGAAGCCTTTGCCGACCGGCTGGAAAAGGTGCGCGGCATCGTCGAGAAGCCCGCGCCCGAGGTTGCGCCGTCAACGCTGGCGGTGGTCGGCCGCTATGTGTTGACGAACCGCGTGTTTTCCTGCCTGGAGAAGATCGGCAAGGGTGCCGGCGGCGAGATCCAGCTGACTGACGGTATCGAGGCCCTGATGCAATACGAGACTGTGCTCGCCTATCGCTACAAGGGCCGCCGCTTTGACTGTGGCTCCAAGCTCGGCTATCTGCAGGCCTCGGTCGAGATCGGCCTGCAGCATCCGGAGACAGGCGCCGCATTTGCGGAGTGGCTCGCGCAGCGTGGGTAAGGAGAGATAACGATGGCCGTTCGGCAGATTCTGAAAATGGGCGACCCGCGACTGCTGAGGGTAGCCGAGCCGGTACGCGAATTCGATACGGCTGAACTGCACACGCTGATCGCCGATATGTTCGACACCATGCACGCGGCCAACGGCGCGGGCCTGGCCGCACCGCAGATCGGCGTCAATCTGCAGCTGGTCATTTTCGGATTCGGGCAAAACAACCGTTATCCCGATGCGCCGCCGGTGCCGGAGACCGTTTTGATCAATCCGGTGCTCGAGCCTTTGTCCGATGATATGGAAGAGGGCTGGGAGGGCTGCCTGTCGGTGCCTGGCCTGCGCGGCTGGGTGCCACGCCATGCACGCCTGCGCTACAGCGGCTTCGATCCGCTCGGCCAGCCGCTGGTGCGCGAGGTGGATGGTTTCCATGCGCGGGTGGTGCAGCATGAGTGCGATCACCTGGCCGGTGTGTTGTACCCGATGCGGGTCAGGGATTTCAGCCGTTTCGGCTATACGGACGTGCTGTTTCCCGGCATGGATCCGGGGGCCGACGACTAGACGTTCGGCACACACCGGGCGACCAACTCTTTCTTCGGAAAGAAGGCTGTGCTAGCCTTTCTGAAGAAAGGGGGTGGCATGATTGCTTTTGAGCAAACACCTGCGGGCCAGGCCGATGCATCGGTTGTTCTTGGCAAAGCGGTCGTGCGGGCAGCCGACCGACTGGCACTCTCTCATGCGCTGCTGGCCAGACTGCTTGGCGTCAGCGCTCCCACCGTCACCCGCCTGTACAGCGGCGACTACCGTCTCGATCAGCGTCGCAAGGAGTGGGAGCTGGCGTTGCTGTTCGTGCGCCTGTTTCGCTCGCTCGATTCGATCGTCGGTGACGAGCAGACGGCCCGCCGCTGGCTCAACAGCGACAACCGCGCGCTGGCTGCGCGCCCCATTGATTTGATTCCGCAGGCTGAAGGACTGGTCCGTGTCGTTCACTACCTGGACGCCTCCCGCGGTCTCATCTGAGGCGCAGCCGTGGAGCGCCGTCGCCTGGCGCCTCGTCGAATCGCAGCATATTGCGGCGACGATGAAGCTGGTCGATACCCGCGACGAACAAGATGTGCTGGAGTCGCTGCTGGAGTCCGCCAAGCCGCGCCTGCCTTCCGACCTGGCCGGCCTCGACTATTTGCTCGCTACCCCGTTTCGCTACAGCCCCCGGCGCGGCGGCTCACGCTTTCGCGGCATCACCGATCCCGGTGTGTTCTATGGCGCAGAATCCGTGCATACGGCCGGCGCCGAGCTGGGTTACTGGCGTTGGCGATTTTTGCAGGATGCACCGGATCTGGAGAGACTCGACCCGGTCGCGCATACCGCGTTCAGCGTGACCCTGCGCACCCGTGCCGTTGATTTGCGAGCGCCGCCTTTCGACAGCGACCGGGCCGTGTGGCGGCATTCGTCGGACTACGCGGGTACGCAGGAGTTCGCGCGGGTGGCGCGCCATGCGGGTGTGGGTGCTTTGCTGTATTCGTCCGTGCGCGATCCGCAGCGCGGTTGGTGCGTGGCCTTACTGGAAGCGTCCGGCTTTGCGCAGACGCGGCCGCACGCTGGCATGCAGACCTGGTATCTGGCGGTGTCCCGGCGCGGCGTTAGCTGGCGGCGCGACACCGATGCGATGACTTTTTCGAGTGCTGACTGGGAGCCGCCACGCGAGGCGCGCAGCGACCGGCGTCGCGACCCTCAGCCGGGCTGAAACGCCGAGCAATACGAAGTGTCGTCAAGACAGCGGCTCAGAATTGTTCGTCGTCGCGCAGATAGCGCCACTGGCCGACCGGCAGATTGCCGAGCTTGAGCTGACCGATGCGCACGCGCTTGAGGCCGATCACCTTCAGGCCGACCAGTTCGCACATGCGCCGGATCTGCCGCTTTTTCCCCTCACGCAGCACGAAGCGAAGCTGGTCGTCGTTTTGCCAGCTGACTTTGGCCGGCCTCAGGGGCTGACCGTCGAGCGACAGGCCGTGATTGAGCCGCTTCAGGTCGGCGTCGGGCAGGCGGCCGGGCTTTGCGTATTTCACGCGCACCAGATATTCCTTCTCGACGTTGCTGTCTTCGCCGATCAGCTGTTTGGCGACACGGCCGTCCTGCGTCAGCACCAGCAGGCCCACCGAGTCGATATCGAGCCGGCCCGCCGGCACCAGGCTCCTCAGCTGCGCGGCCGAGAACTGCACCGGCGCCGTGTCCTCTGCCCAGCGGTTCTCCGGCCGTACCAGCGTGGAGGCCGGCTTGTAGCCGTCTTCGGCCTGGCCGCTGACGAATCCCATCGGCTTGTTCAGAATGACCGTCACGCGCCGTGCCTGCTCCGCCTGCGCCTGCCGCTCGATGGTGATTTTCTGGTGCGGCAGGATTTTGCTGCCCAGCTCGGCGATAACCTTGCCATCGACCCGTACCCAGCCTTTGGCGATCCATTCGTCGGCCTCGCGGCGCGAGCACAGGCCCAGTTCGGACATGCGTTTGGACAGGCGTACGGGTTCAGTCATGATGTCAGGCTCAAAAATAGGTCGGCGGCGCAGTGGCCGCCGAAGGTAAGCATTGGCGAGTAAAGGTTAAATTCTTAGTGCGTCGAGCAGTTCGGATTCGAGCGCGATCTGCGTGCGGGCATTGGCTAGGCTCGGGCCGTCGAGCAGGAAGACGTCCTCGACACGCTCGCCCAGCGTAGTGATTTTCGCGGTGTGCAGGTTGACCTTGTAGCGCGCCAGCACGCTGGCGATCGAATACAGCAGGCCGGTGCGGTCGCTCGCCGACACTTGCAACAGATGATACTGGCCGCGCTCGTCCGGCTGCAGGTGCACGGTCGGCGTGATCGGGAAGGTGCGCGAGAGCCGCGACAGCCGGGGCTTCAGCGGCGCCGGCAGCTCGTCGCCGGTCTCAAGGAAGCGCGCCAGTTCGTGCTCGATCAGCGCGATCAGCTCACGGTAATTGTCGGCGAAGGTCGGCTCGCTGACCACAAAGGTATCGAGCGCATAACCATGCCGGGTGGTCTGCACCTTGGCGTCGAGGATGCTGAAGTTCTTGCGGTCGAAATAGCTGCAGATGCGCGCGAACAGGTCAGGGCGGTCGCGCAGATAGACGGCGACTTGCAGGCCTTCGCCGATCGGGCCGAGCCGGCAGCGAACGACCGCGCGCGGGCTGTCGACATGCTCGGCCAGCACGCGCGTCTGCCACGCGATCTCCGACGCGTCATGGCGCAGGAAATAGCCGACGTCGAGATTCTTCCACAGCGGCTCATGAACGTTGGCAGGCAGGCCGAACAGCCGCAGCGTGGCCAGCGCTTCCTGCTGCCGGTTTTTCAGCTCGCGGTCGGCCGACGGCGCTTCGCCGCCGAGCACGCGCAGGCTCATTCGGTACAGGTCTTCGAGCAGCTTGCCTTTCCACGCATTCCAGACCTTCGGGCTGGTGCCGCGAATGTCGGCTACTGTCAGCAGGTACAGCGCGGTCAGGCGGCGCTCGTTCTTCACGGTGTCGACGAAGGCGCGAACGACATCAGGGTCGGACAGGTCCTGCTTTTGCGCGACCTGTGACATCAGCAGATGATGCTCGACCAGGAACACCACAAAATCACTGTCTTCCTTCGACAGGCCATGGTCACGGCAGAAGCGGCGCGCGTCCGCTTTGCCCAGCACCGAATGATCGCCGCCGCGTCCCTTCGCGATGTCATGGAACAGCGCGGCCACGTAGATCAGCCAGGGCTGCGGAAAATTCGCCAGCAGCTGGCTGCAGAACGGATACTCATGCGAATGCTCGGGTATCGCAAAGCGGCGCACATTGCGCACCACCATCAGGATGTGCTGGTCGACCGTGTACACATGGAAGAGGTCGTGCTGCATCTGCCCGATGATGCGGCGGAAGTTCGGCAGATAGCGGCCGAGGATCGATAGCTGATTCATCGCGCGCAAGGCGCGGGTGACGCCTTTCGGTGCCTGCAGAATCTGCAGGAAGAGCTGGCGATTGTCCGGGTTGCGCCGGAAGGCCGCATCGATGCCGAAGCGGGCATGCCATAGCGCACGCTGGGTGCGCGCGGTCATGCCCTTGAGCTCACGGTGCCGCTGCTGCAGCAGAAAAATTTCCAGCATTGCCGACGGCGTCTCTTCAAACACGCGGTCGTGCGCAATGTCAATGAGCCCGTTGAGTTCGTTGAAGCGCTCGTTCAGCGGACGCGACACGCCGGCCGACGGGAACAGGTGGGCCTCGATGTTCTGTAGCAGGATCGAATTGAGCTGCGTGACCGCCTTCGCCGCCCAGTAGTAACGTTGCATCAGCACTTCGCTGGCACGCCGCTCGGCAGTGGACGTGAAGCCGAAGGTCTCGGCAATCGGGCCTTGCAGGTCGAACACCAAACGGTCCTCGCGCCGGCGGGCGAGCAGATGCAGGCGGATCCGGATCTCCTTGAACGCACGCTCCTTCTCCGCTATCTGGCGCGCTTCGGTCGCCGTGATCATCTGGCTGGCGGCCAGCTCTTGCCACGAGTCGCCGAGGCCGGCGGCTTTCGCGACCCACAGGATCACTTGCAGGTCGCGCAGCCCCCCAGGGCTCTCCTTGCAGTTCGGCTCAAGACTGTACGGGGTGTTTTCGTACTTCACATGGCGCTGCCGGAGTTCGAGCACCTTGGCCTGGAAAAATGCGCGCGGGTCCATCGCCTGCGCGAAGCGTTGCCTGAGCTGCTCGAACAACTGCCGGTTGCCGCAGATCAGACGCGCTTCGAGCAAACTGGTCTGCACGGTAATGTCAGCCGCCGATTCGGTCAGGCACTCATCGACGGTGCGGATGCTATGGCCGATCTCGAGTCCCAGGTCCCATAACAGCTGGACGAGGTTTTCCAGCGTGCCGCTGAGCGCTTCATCCGCCGCCTGTGGCAGCAGGATCAGCAGGTCAATGTCCGAGCTGGGGAAAAGCTCGCCGCGGCCATAGCCGCCAACCGCGACCAGCGCGGCGCCGTCAGGCAGCGCAAAGCTGTGCCACGCTTGCTCGAGGATCTGATCGGTATGCCGGCAAATACGTTTCAGCAGTCGCTGCGCACGGTGGTCGCGCTCATAGTCGGCGACGATCTCTCGCCGGCCTTCCTTCAGCTGCTCCCTGAGGGACGGGGCCAGCGAGTCCATGTCAGGAGGCGGCCGCCGTGGTGGCGGCCGGCGCGCTGATAATGGCCGGCGGCGGCGGTGAGCCGGCCGACACGGTCAGCACTTCGTAGCCGGTCTCAGTCACCAGCACGGTGTGCTCCCACTGCGCCGAGAGGCTGCGGTCGCGCGTCTTGATGGTCCAGCCGTCGCCCATTTCGCGGATCTCGCGGCGGCCGGCATTGATCATCGGTTCGACCGTGAAGATCATGCCCGGCACCAGCTGCTCGAGCGTGC